>Ga0075163_10010728_pt1 | contig 11970 bp, 4 predicted proteins | sample JI1023141ADNA_FD_71478 | JGI IMG/M metagenome (GOLD analysis project Ga0075163, IMG submission 71478) | Wastewater effluent complex algal communities from Wisconsin, to seasonally profile nutrient transformation and Carbon sequestration -... | ecosystem: Engineered > WWTP > Effluent > Algae...
ACAGTTGTTGTAAGGGTTTGATTTTAATTTGAGGCAATACGGGGTTCATTTCTAATTGTCGTTGATCATTGATTTCTCGTGCAATTCTGTTGAACAAATTGAGATGGTCAATCTTTTCTGCAAAATCATCAACCCAGAGAAATTGAAAACTTAAACTACAGCCCATTGGATTCTGAACAAAGTTTCCGTCTTAGTCTGCTGTGTAAGACGCTTTTCAAGTTTGTCAATTAGCTCATCTCGCAGAACAAAAATTTCGTCCTCAGCGTCAAAAATATTCTGTCTTTTCTTCCTCTTGAGCTTCTCCAGGTCTTTGATCTTCAACTGTACACTGTGGAGTTCTTCCGGTGATTCAACTTGACGAGCTTGCCTATTGAGTGCACGAATACGGCTTTTGATATCGTTCAGCTCCTGTTCTGCACCTAAGATTTTGTCTTCTGCCCATCTTTCCAGCTTTTCTCTCTCTTGCTTCAGCATGGCATTATTGGCTTCAAAACTACGTTTGATTGCCAACTCAGCCCCTTGTGCGGCTCTTTGAAGCAATGGCTCAGGGACATCATCACTTTCTTTTCTACTCACTTTTGCGTTGCATCGAAACAGTTTCTCACATGTCTCAGAATCAAGCACAGCACCATCATTAGTGATACCCGTAAACAACAAATGCTGTTCCCGCTCAATAGAATCTATGGAAAGCAATTGAAGATTTAGCCATCCACTAGAGCCCTTTAGTCGCTCGACATCCGTGATTCTCACGGGATGGCTGCTTATATCGAACTCTAGTATTGCAAATGGGCAATTTAATAACAAACCTTGCTCAAGTACATACTGACCTAGAGGATGGGAAAGTCTATATAGAAATTCACCGGGCACATTCTGGTTGGACTTTGATATCAGCTTGTATTCCCCAGGGTTAATGCTTGAATGCGGAGATTTATGTAACCGCATTTTGAAATCAGCATCTTCGAACTCCGCGTAGTCCTTTAGGATTACACTTGAGAGCTCCCAAAACATTCTCGAAATTTGGTCAAGTAGGGAGCGTGTGTTATCGAGTTGCATACGCAAACGCGCGTGGACATCGTCGTCAAAATGCTCGATTAGAGTCCGGCGTGTATCAAACAACCGCTTCTTGATGCTCTCATCCATCTCCGTTTGCAGAACTGAGAAGGCTTTGTCAATTTCCTCTGGTGTTCTGCATTGCTTGTAAATTTGGAAAACTCTTTTTTCGAAATCCAGCCCGGATTCCAATGCACCAAGGACCTCATCTGATGCTCCGAATACTCCGTTGAATAAATTGAATTTCTCTTCGAGCAACTCTAGAACTCTCTGATCCGCAGCGTTGCGCTCGTTCAAAAAATTGATGACTACTACATCATGCTTTTGCCCATACCGATGACATCTTCCAATTCTTTGCTCAATACGTTGAGGATTCCATGGCAAGTCGTAGTTGATTACAAGCGAACAGAATTGGAGATTGATCCCCTCTGCTGCGGCTTCTGTTGCCAGTAATATCTCGCCATGATCGCGAAAGTGATCGATCAATGCCGTCTTAATGTCGACAGATTTCGAGCCCGTTATGCGTCCTGTAGATGCATTCGATTCTTTCCACTGATCATATATAACTTTTGACTCTGGTTCGGTATTTGTTCCGTTGAACAGAATCACTTTTGAAGCGTAACCATTCGATTCTAGAAATTTATGAAGATAGACTTGCGTGCGTCTGGATTCCGTAAAGATGACTGCTCTTTTCTGAGCCTTGTTCTTATTCATCTCGCGGAATCCAATTTCAAGTGCCTGCAAGAGAGCTCTCGATTTTGTATCTATACCGAATCCCTTAGCCCATTCGATAAAGCCTGTCAGCTCTTTGATTTCACTTTCAACTGCAGCTCTATCGATCTGACTTGTATCTTCAGCTAAATCCAGTGCCCCATCCACACCTTCTAGTACTTCGGGTTCAGCACCTGCCTCCGCGTCGCTTTCGTCGTCAACAACCTCAACTTCAAGTAGGTCAGACTCACCAGAATCGAATAGAGGGGTTAATACCCCCCAATCAGCCTTGGCTTCATCTAAATAGTCGTTTTCAATCTCCTCTTCGATAATTAAGTCTTCGACCAACCGGGTAGTTGTTGGTTCGCCCACCAAACGTTTTCTGAGCCGTTCTTTAAGGGTGCTTAGTGTACCGGCAATTGCATGTGAAGATGAGGCCAGTAGTTTTCGTAAAATGAGCTCAGTCAAGTGTCTTTGCTGTCTCGGAATGGATAGAGTATCCTCTCGTTCGAGGAACCTGGTTATTGCCTCATAAAAATCATGTTCGGAATCAGTCGGTCGAAATGGTCGGGTGATGGCCTTGCGCTCGGTATAGCGAACATACTCTGTTACCTGATTCCGCAGTGTTCTCTTGCAAATCTGGCCAAGTCTTGCTCTGAGATCCTGCAAGTCTGACTCACGGCGTAAGTACTGATTTCGAAAGCTTTTCACATCTCCGAAGAGGTGTTCATCGACAATGGAAACCAGTCCGAATAGTTCCATGAGTGAGTTTTGAAGGGGCGTTGCGGTCAACAGTATCTTTTTTCTTTCATTTAATGCCCACTGCAGGTTTCTTCCAATGCGATTCTTAGGTTGGTAGGCATTTCGAAGTTTGTGCGCCTCATCCAAAACCACCAGATCCCACTGAAACGCTTTTATGTCTGAGCGAAAGCGGTTTGCAAAATTGTATGAACAAACTGTGATAGCGTTAGTAGTAAACGCGTTCTCTGCGGTGCTTTGTGCCTTCTGCTTTAGGAGTGGGGAGTCGAGAACAACTGCAGGTAAATTGAACTTCTCTTGTAACTCCAAACTCCATTGCTTCCTCAATGAAGCTGGACATATGACTAACAATCGCCTTTTCCTTTCGGCCCAATACTGGCATAGGACCAAACCAGCTTCGATGGTTTTCCCAAGGCCTACTTCATCTGCAAGGATTGCACCCATGCTCAACGGAGATCGAATTGCGAACATAGCCGCATCGATCTGGTGTGGGTTCAAGTCAACTGTTGCATCAAACAGCGATGTCGAGAATCGATCGCTTGAATCCGCGCGTTTGTCTTTGCACAACTCGTTGGCGAAATATTTGGCATGGTAGATTGTGCTCATAGGAAATGCATCTCTTACAATTACGGTGATACGATAAACTAACGATCAAGCCGGAGAGATTGTTTGTCGCTTGAGGGACGCGAAGAGTTTATCGAGATAGTGGTCACGGTCATTTGTCATAAAAAGTACATTCTGATCCTCTAATTCACTTTGAGTCTTTTCCCATTTTAATTGGGGATACTTTGTCCAAGAAAGAATGAAACTATTCAGCACGATATTTCTGTCATCTAATCGTCTCTCAATATTCTTGATTCGCTTATGAAACTGTATTTTTTCGCTTCCCGGCCCTTCATGTGTCAGTCCGTGCGGTTCAATGAAAGTCACATACTGCCTAGAGCCTTGTAACATCCAGAGAATGAAGTCAGGATGAAAGTTGCCAGCTTCGAAGAAACCAACACCTTTCCCTCGGCTGAGGTTACGTAGTAGGAATAACTCAATACACTCCTGTTTCAACTTTGACTCGTTGTGTTCGCACCAGAGTTTCAAGTCACTGACAAATTGATACTCACTTTCGTTTAAAGATACTGGTGATACAGTAATCTTCCCACCGGAGCGCACGTGGAACAGGGGCTGAAATAGATGTCTACCAAAATTACAAGCATTTAGATCTCCGCATCTTAGTAGTTCATCTTTCTTTGTCTTGAGTTCCTTTTCAATTTGCTGAATTCCCTGAATTACTTGTGCCTCATCGCCGTCAACAATAAGTTGATAGAATTCTTCTTTAGGAAGGTTTTCGTCCTCCTTCGTCAGCTCCCTCATCTCGAGCCGTGGTTCGATGTATTCACGCTTCTTGTAGTTGTAATAATGATCACAATATCGTTTCAACAACTCACTTGCGACACGCTGCAGTATTACGACACCATCGAAATTACTTGGTTTCAATTGTGCTTGTGGCAAGAAAAGTGTGTACCATGTAGAGTCCCGAAGCAAACTGTAAATGCCTTCTTTAGATATGTTCAGGTTATACCAACTCCGCTCGTTCTTGAACTGTTCCAATTCAAAGAACAAAGCGTCATAATCTAAAAGGGTAAGCTGTTCTTCTCTAAGTGATACCCGATCTTTCTTAGCGGCGAGCCCAAAACCCCGAGACTGCATCGCTTGAATCCGAGGATACCAATCAGCCACAATCGTATTCTCGCGAAGATAATCTGGCACCACGCCCAAAGTAGGCACTGGCGCGTCAGCTTTGAAGTCGAATTCCTTTCCATCAGATGATTTACGTTTCGGGCGAAGAATTTTCAGCTTCTTACCAAAATCGTAAGTTACGTTCAAAGGAATAGTAATGACTTGTTTCTTCTCATTTCCTGGTAGACCTTCCTCTTTGAGAAACTCGCGAAACTTCTCCATGAAGTCAGCCTCGACACCGAAAACATTCAAGGTTTCTAGCTCCTCTATGAAAGCCGGACGGAAAAGTGCAGGGGAATGTCCGCTCCTCTTGAGACACCACCCGAAGCCTTTCAGCCGAACTCCGCGCCCGAACAATTGAATTATTTGTGTGCCTTCGGTTCGACCGACGTGCATTAAGCCAAGTGTGCTAACTCTCCAACAGTCCCAACCTTCGACAAATTTCTTGGAGCCGATGAGTACATTTACCGACGAAGTCGAGTCTTTAACAGACGTGAACATAGCTTCACTGAAGTCACTTTCCTCCACACTCAACAGGGTACCCTTTTGTCTTGCGGTATCGGCTACGTGATCACACAAAGCTTTCGCGTTCCCAACATTTATTAGTCCAAAGGGCGTTTCAGCCGTACCAACTCGTAGCGCGATTTCTCCCGAATCACCTTTGATGCGGGATAACGTCAGAGTGCCGCCTGCAACATTATTAAATAGACGAGCGAGAATATCTCTGTAAATCCCTTCTACCGTCTCTCCGGCATTTATCGAATGAACCAAATAAGTGAAAGCAGTAGCAAAAATATCATTTCCAGTTTTGTCCAACAGTCCGGTGTCTCGTCCCTTACCCGTCAAGATTTGATTCATCCGTCTACAGGCGGCCTGTCTATTGACTAGAAACTCAGCAATGAAGTGAATAATCTGTGCGACATCGGTAGCAACGATCTGTTCATCCTTGTTCATTTTTTCTGACGATACAGTACTACCTACAAAAACCCATAGGGGTTTCTCTAGATTGAAAGAAACAAAATCCTTCGATTGGTCTTGATAAATTCGCAACTGCTGGTAGAACTTCAGCAAACAAGCCGTTAAATAAGTTGATTCCGTTTCCTGAAAGGATTCAGGCAGATTGAGGATTTGGTAATCCTTTCCAAACCCATCTTCATAAAACCATCGGTACGAGTAGTCGAACAAGACTGTTTTCGCGTAACTGTCCTCGAAATCCATACTGCCAGCCGACTGCACCGCCTGTTCGAATGTTGCAGAGTATTCAAATGTGAATCCTTTAGCACACAGATCGCTACGTCTGGCAAACCAGGCTCCCTCCTGTTTCCCGCTCATTCCGCGGTGCCCTTCGTCCACAAACAGCAGGTTTTGATCACCAAGACTTCTTGTTGCTATGGTGTTCGGTCCATCATCATCCGCAAGCTTCGTTATTTCCAGAACGTCAACTCGGTCTAGTCCTTGAGCTACTCCGAATAGGTTTCCGCGAGTCTGTAGAAAGGCTTCTGCCCAGATGTCGCTCTCTCGAAACTCGGCAATATGTTGTTCTGACAATCGCTCGTTCGGAGTTAAAAGGATAATCCTAGACAACTCCTTGTCTTTGCGATGTTTCTTTGCATAGTGCCTGTATTGGAGGAGATTAATATGCATGAGCAGTGTCTTTCCACTGCCAGTGGCGTTCTGCAGGCAGAGCTTGTTTAGATCATCTTCTGTGTACGGTGACACATCAAAAAAATCTACCCAGTGCTGATTGAAGCGTTCGACAAATGAATTGAGATCCGAAAGCAACTGTATTCGGTCACAAAAAAAACGGTCCAAATAGATTTCTACAAAAAGCAAGGTTAGCCACTGGTAATACTTCCACACAATCGGACGGTCGCGCTTTTCATTTATTCTCTGCGTGTGACTTACAATATTCTCCTCATATAGCAAGATTTGCTCCCGAGACACTGAGCATAAATCATTCCAGAATAGATTACTGTTTACCAACGCATGATAAAAGTAGTGCAGATTGTCCTCGTCCAATCCTTCCAGGCTTGAATCTTTAATCCATCTTGAAATAAGGTGAAAGGGACGCACTCTCTCTCCACGAATGTTGTGCTCGCCTGTCGGATCGATGCCAAACAAGCTGATAAGCCACTGATTGAGCAGCAGCTTGTTCTTGAATTTGTGTGATTTAAGTCCACCACTCCGTTTCTTTTTCATGCGTCTGTCTCGTTACACATCCTTGGAATCCCACATTCGTTTCATGAATTCCTCCTCTATCAGGCGCACCTTCCAAGCCTCTCCTTGTTTTTGAAGGTTGGGGAGATTATTACTTCCATTAACATAAATAGTGTCAAACTCAAAATCGCGGGTACTTATGCGGTTCTTCTGGAACCACTCATCTAGCATCAAATTGTCTTCCTCCAAATTACCCGTCAAGTTGCGCCAAACAATTAATACGTTTGCTTTCTGCACATTACTGGATTCTTGCTTCACAACCCAGCCTTCTACCTTCCGAAACCACCATTTTCCAGTCTTGTCTTGCTTGATGGTTCCATTCACTCTCAGTTTGGTGTGTTGCTCCTCCGGCAGCTCTGGATCGGGAATCCTTTTGAAAGTAGCGTTAAAAGCCTGCGGTTCAGCAATATTGATCACGCTCAATCCGATTAGAAAATTAAATGTTTCAACTAAATCGACATTTGTCTCTGTGTATTCATCTGATCCAGCTTTCTTTACTCTAAGGGTGTAGGCGGAAGGATTGGCGAAGGCATCAGTGTTTAATAACGATTGGCTTCCCCGCGTTTCGACGTCCAGTAAATAACGGAGAGTATAATCCTCCTTCAATTCTGCATTTGACTCTATTGCCGCATTTCGAGCAGGGCTTTCATCGAACCTAAGGTTGTTCAAGCTATCTTCATACGATTCAAGACGCACATATTTGAAGCAATGAGAAATACCAGCGTTGCGATCCGTTGGCTTCCCTCCCTGCCAATTAGGGGCATAAATGACTTTCGCAATCCGTGGCTTAAGTACCGAGACAAAATGATGTCCCATCTCGGCTAGTATGTATTTTCTATTCCCGTTATCTAACCTGTTGAGCCTAATAGCAGCATGAGCCGTGCTTCCAGAGCCTCCAAAGCAATCTACCACTAAGCTATCTTTTCCCCCACCTTGCTGAATGAATCTGGACACAAAATTCGAGTGTTTAGGAGCTAGAAAAACGCCTGCACGACCAAAGAGCGCGGATGTCTCTTTCTCACCGTCCGAGTAGTCGACAAAAACGCTCTTACAGACATTTGATTCTACTTCATGCAGGAAGCGCTTTTGTTGAGGTACTTTTTTCTCGTCTGCCCCAAATGCAATCCGGTTGTCATTCATCAGAGACTCGAGACTATTCCTCTCGGGATATTCGGGGTCAATACGCAATGTCCCTTTCCATCCGCGTGACGAAGGGCTGCATGGCTTACCGGTAACAGGATGAATAACTTCGTAAAACCGAAAATTTGGATTCTTTGGATCACGAATGGTTGCACTTTGCTTTGCATCCGATGACATGATTGTCCAATCGCTTTCTCGAAAGACCCACAAATGCGCATTTTTCTTCCTTTTCCTTGCTACTTCCTCTTTCACATAGGCGCCACTTGAATCCCTGTATTCAACGAATTTGTAAGGATACAACCCTTTCCATGGGTCATTTCGTTTTTCGATTTCCCAATCCAAATCTTGATTTTCGATCTCCTCACGATACTGACTTTTGTGCTCTTCATACAATTTCGACAGAGCAGATTCCACGGCTTCTAACGAGGGGAAATCGCCATCAAACGACGAAATAAGGCTCATTACCTCAGAGAAACCGGGCTTAGGTTCTCTAAACATGTCAAAATCAGCCTCAACTAATTGTTTGCACTTTGAATAAACTTCGACATATTCATGATTTGTTGAGTAGGTTGGAGAACGGCCATCATTTGTATTCTGCGACCAAATCAATTCCTCAACATGGTTCTGCGCGCCGAATACGGTATCCAATGCAAACTCCAGAATCATGCGCTCATTCTTATCAATGCTAACGAAGATCGCACCGTCATTTCGAAGAATGTTTCTCAACAGTGCCAGTCTGCTCACCATCAACGTTCCCCACGAAGAATGCCTATAGTCATTCTTATAAGGAATGGCTGTAGCGTTCGTATTATAGGGAGGATCGATATAAACAACTTTTGCAGAATTCAGAAATCTCGATTGCAGGAGATTGAGAGCTTGGAAGTTCTCGGAATAAACTAGCAATCCTCCACACTGCTCATCCAAATTATCAATACCAGCAATCAGCCTTGTTTTGAATGTCTCATCAAAGAAGCATGTATCTAGCACCAAGTTATTATTAGCCTGCAAGAATTCAATACTTAGTGGATAGCTGTATGCTGGCGAACTCTTGCATTGGTCTATGGAAAACAACGACACCCAAGCGTCATGCTGAGCTTTGTTTTTTGCAATCTCTCCATAAAGCTCTTCAGGTATTCGGTCTAGGGTAATGCAATAGTTCGTCTCTATAACAAACTTCTTCTTAAGCCATAATTTTTTCTGGAATTCTTCCAGCTGTGCCAGAAAATCAATGAGTTTTCCTGCTATTCTCCTCAATACTTTGAGCTTGCCAAGGAAATTGCTTGCAGCTAGCGACTCTGCATTTTCAATATCATCCAGGTGCATGACTTCATTCTTTATGTAGAAGTCTAACTCCCTGTGCAGAAAGGTGCCGAGATCTTTGTGGATAAAATAATCCATGGTGTTTCGGGCAGTGTATTGGTTGATATATTTTGCAATTAACGGTCTCTTCTTGTCGTTTTCTGTTGGTGCTGGTGTTTTCAGAAGAGTTAAATAGGATCCAAATGACTTGTCTTCTTTCGACATTATTTCAAGTGAAGACATAATTGTTTCAACGGCTTCGGCGTTTCGTTTATCGCGCCAAGCATTGTCCTGACCACTTCGCTTGGAGTCCGGCCGATACTCAAAATTTATCACCAACTCCGCATGATCTGTAACTTCCAAGGGACGCTGTCCATGAATGATAAAGAAGCGTTTGTTCTCTCCTTCTCTTACGTTTCCGTGCTCTCCCTCGGCTGCTTGCACAATGCGAAAATGAACGCGCAAAGGCGCGGTTTCGGTAAGACCTAGTTGACTAGCAAGTGGACCCTCCTTTCTTGAAGCAATAACTTCCTTTGCTTGACGAAGGTCGAAGCTGAAATTGTTGAAGTACTCGGAAGTCTTGATGTAATATTGGTCAGCATTAGCCCAATGCAGCTTCACTTCTTCGCCATTGTACGGAATAGCATACGGGGCAGACCGGGCAGAAGTTTCACGTGTAATATAGCGTCGTGAGCTAAAGTCACCATTGTCGTAATAGCGCTCGAAAAAACGATAAAGATGATCGTAGATATCTCCCTCTAATGAAGAATTTTCAATCATCTCTCTTAAGGACTGTTTGGCTTTCTTGACGGGTTCAGTCTCTTCTGGTTTCTCAGCCCCAAACTCTTTCGCCGTTTCAAGGGCTTTTTCATATGCTGTTTCTAACTGAGTCTTTAATGCTGAATCTACACATCCGAGTTCGTTCTCGATGATACTAAGAAGGTCGTTCTCAATGAATTTGGAGACCTGATTCGACTTCGCATGCATGATTCGGTAGAAACCAAAATCAAGATCTGGTTGATCAAGTTGAAAAAGCTCCTTCAATTTAGATAGAAGTCGAATTCGTAGTTTTTCTGCGGTTGGCATGTTTTCTCCTACACCTATACACCTATTCCACTAACTGACTGTAGTCGCCTGTTGTGGAAGCCGGACAAACGACCTCACTTTTTCTTTGCGCGATAGCCACTCTTCAGAAGAATTGAATCCTTTTGTACTTTGAAGTCCTCGTCAGGTAGAACGGGTGTTGAGCCTACCGTAGATATTTCATCAGGATGCCTGTAAATGTTGGGAACTCCACCACTAGCTATGCGTCCCACAGCGATAGGTTTCGGAAGACGATGAACGCGCACAAGCCAAATGAAAAGCCCTTGCCTGCATTTTGCTTCGTAATCTTCAATATGATCTAAAGACCACATGAAATGTTTTGACAGATCACGCAAATTATCTTTTTCAACCGCAAATAATTCGTCAAGTTCGGCCCAATATTCAATGTCGACATAAAATTCCCTGGCTCTGGCCGCAGTGGTTTCTCCTGCCTCTTTGGCCATATCAACGTACTTAGATTGAAAGCGATTCTCAAACACACCTGGCAATGATTTCGTAGACGTGTAAAAACTGAAAGTCGGATAGAGCAAGAACTCGGCATGCTTGCTTGGATATCCGCGAAGCATTAATGTCTGTTGCCCTGTACCTAATGCCTGCACGACCGCAGACCACTCTTTCATGCCAATACTAAGACCCATGAATCCCCCCTTCCGCTTGTAATCCATCACAAGCTTCATAATGATAGTATGGCTTCACTCACGATGCACGTTGCTGACCTGCTGTGGAAAGCTATTAACCAGCACAGTTCTCAAGCGTGCCATCTCGCTGCAAGTTTAGCCTTTCTCAAAATTCACTGGAATTTCTCTCAAAGGGGGCCCTCATGGGCCAATTACCTACCCCAAAAGAAAAGCGCCCCGTTTGTCGCGAGGCGCTTCCTATCTGGCTTCTATTTGGCCTGCCCGGCATGATTCGAACATGCAACCTCATGGTTCGTAGACATGAGGTCAGACAATCAAGCCGCATGATGAGGCGAAGGTAACTCAACCCCATAACATCATTCTAATTTCAAAAAATTTGGGCGGTAAGAGACTCGAACTCCTAACCCCCTCGGTGTAAACGAGTGACAACCCTCTTTTTGCCCGAAAAGTATATTCACTCGATATACCACCAAAATTACAAATGCCAGCCTGTGGGCGTTTTGCCAAATCCATATTAACACGCGATCACCCACTGGCAACCCCAAAATGATTCGATTACGGAACCATTACGGAACCAAATCAATACGACAACAGGCAGTTTGGGACTTTTTCCGAAAGCATTACGGAACCAGATTCGGAAATTACGGAACCAAAATTCAGCCGTTTCATTTGCGGGCATTGAAATGAGCGACAAACAGTTTGTATTTACAACCACGCTACTTGAAAAGCTGGAATCCAGCGAAAAGCGTGTGCGCTACTACGACCTTAAGTTCAAGGGGCTGCTACTGGAAGTATTACCTTCAGGTAACAAGGTCTTTAGATATAGAAAAACGGTCAATTACAAGGACGAAGTGGTCAAGCTGGGTGAATTTCCCTATATGACCATTGAGCAGGCACGTGAAGAGGCGATCAAGCTCAATGCACTCCTGGTCGAAGGAGTCCGCTTTACCAAAGCGAGAGAACAACAACGCCAGGAACTCACTCTAAAAGAACTATCTGACTTTTATTTTGAGCAATATGCTGAAGGTCGCGTAAAGACCTGGGAAGAAATGAAGAAAGCAGTAGAACGAAGATTTGAACCAGAACTCAGTCTGCCTCTTTCTAAACTAGATAGCACCGTCATCCAAATGCGCATAAACGCACTTGCCCAGGGCAAACACCATCACCGAGCCAATCGAGCCCTGGATGACATCAAAGCTTTACTCTCTTACGGTGTCAAAAAGAAGTTTCTCAAAGAAAATCCAGCCATTGACGTTGATCGCTTTGAAGTCGAATCAAGAACCAGAATCATTCAGCCTCACGAATTTGCACCATTGATGGA
>Ga0075163_10010729_pt1 | contig 11970 bp, 6 predicted proteins | sample JI1023141ADNA_FD_71478 | JGI IMG/M metagenome (GOLD analysis project Ga0075163, IMG submission 71478) | Wastewater effluent complex algal communities from Wisconsin, to seasonally profile nutrient transformation and Carbon sequestration -... | ecosystem: Engineered > WWTP > Effluent > Algae...
GCTCGAGGCGGGTCTCGAGCAGCGCGGTGGGGGCCGCCGTGGCGTCGAGGGGAAACGAGCGGGTACGCTCCCCGATCTCGAGGGCGCGCGAGAGATGGGGAACGAGATCGCGCATCGTGCGCGCATCGGCGCTCGCGAAGCGGTGACGCGGGCCGCGCGTCACGGTGACGAGCACCAGCTCGCTATCGGTATGAGCCACCGCCGCCACCAGCAGATCGTCCACCTGGTAGGGGCCGGCCAGCTCCTTGTAGAAGGCGCTGGACGCAAGATCGCTCCGGGGCACCAGGTCGTCGCCGAAGCCCACCGCGCCGTGGGCCAGCCTGCGGGCGCCGGGCGCCCACGGGTCTTCGCGCCAGTAGCGCTCGCGATAGGCCTCGATGAAGCGCGGGTCGAGGCCCACCCAGCGCTGCGTGACCGGGCTCCCGGCGCGCTCCACGTGGAGCCCGGCGCCGTTGCCTTCGAAGAGCCGCGCCAGGAGGTGCAGCGCATCCACCCAGCGAGAGGGGTCGAGCGCCGCGGCGTAGGTCACCTCTACCAGGTCCAAGAGCGAGCGCAGCGCAGGCACCATCCAAGCCCACGATAGCACACCGAGATCGGAGGCGGGACCCGCGCCCGCTCAGAGCTCCAGCAGATCGAGACCGCCTGTTCCGAGCACGGTGGCGGCGAGATCGCGAATGCGCGCGTGATGCGTGAGGTAGACGATCTCGACCGTGGGTGCGAGCTCACCGAACAGGCGCAGCGCCGCCGCCGCGCGGTCGTCGTCGAAGTGCACGAGCACGTCGTCGAGCACCAGCGGCAGCGGAAGAGTTGCGTTGCCCGCCTGCACGGAGAGGGCGGCCATGCGCAGGCCGAGGTAGAGCTGGTCGCGCGTTCCCTCGCTGAGCCCGGTCGTACCCACTTCTTGGCCGCTCGGACGCACGCAGCGCAGGGTGATCTCGTCCTTGTCGTCCCACCCCACGACGATGCGCGAGAACGAGCCACCGGTGAGGGTCTCGAAGAAGCGGCTGGCGCGATCGAGGATCGGCGCCTGGTAGGCCTGGCGATAGCGCTCGAACTCCTTGGCCAAAAGCACGGCGCTCAACTTCTTCACGGCGTAGCCGTGGGCCAGCTCCTCCACCCGCGCCAGAAGGCTCTCCGCCTCTTCCGCCTGTTCGGTGGCTTTCGCCTGGGGAACGCGGAGGTTGTCGAGGCCGAGTCGGAGGCTGCGCAGTTGGGTCTTGATGCGATCGAGCTCCTCGTTCGCATCCTCCACCCTGGCCTCGGCGTCGCGCAGGAGCTGGTCGAGATCGACGCTCGATTCTTCGGCCTTGCGCACGTCGTGCTGGAGGTCGGCCAGCGAGACGCCATCGCCCACGTTGCGTAGCGCGCCGTCGAGGTCCAGGCGTCGTGCGCGATCGCTGCGGGTCTTGCGAAGGCGCAAGAGCTCCGTGGCGGCGGCATCCTCGTCGACCTTTCCGGTGCGACGAACCAGAGTCTCGGCGCGATCGCTCGCCCCCTTCTGCACCAGCTTCGCTTCGTCCAGCGCGGCTCGTGCCTGGAGCAACTTGGCGTCGACCGCGCGCTGCTTCTCGTGCGCCCCGAGCGCGTCGTCGAGGCGTGCCCGGAGCAACGCCAGCCGAGCTTCTGCGGGGGTCGCCGGACCGCCGGCAGCCGAGAGCGCGGTGGAGAGATCCTCCACCTGACGCTCGAAGTCGCCGATGCGCGCCGAGGTGTCGTCGAACTCACGCTCCAGCGGAAGGAGGCGAGACTCGAGGGTCGAGAGCTCGGTGAGGCGCCGAACGGCGCTCGCGGCCTCGAGTGGGAGCGCGGTGGCAGGGAGACCCAGCTGGGGGACGAGCTCGCGAAAGCGCGCGTCGACGGTGCGCCACTGTTGTTCGTGGCGCAGCAGCTTTCGTTCGTCGTCGGCGACTTGCTCCTCCAGCGCTTGCCGGCGGGCGGCGTGGGCGGCGCGCAGGCGCTCGTGCTCCCGCTCGTCGCGAAGAAGCGTGCGTCCGGCCTCCACCCGCCGCGCATCTTCCGACGCGTCCGTGGCGTCGCCCCGACTCGACGGAGGAAGCGCCGCCACCAGGCTGGCCCGGGCGCGGGCAAAGGCGTCCTCGAGCCGCCCGTGCTCCTCGTCGAGCGCGGCGATCTCTTCCTCCGCGCGGGCGACGTCGGCGCACGCGGCCTCGCGCAGCCGAAGGGCCTCCACCGAGTCCACGCCCGCGCCGCGCAAGAGCTCCGCGAGCGCCGCCTCGGCTTCCTTGCGGCGCAGCTCGAGCGCCGTGAGCTCGGCCGCCAGGAGATCGGCCGACTCCTGCGCCGCGTGCTCCTCGTCGACGAGCCGCGCGCGCTCGGCGATACGCCCGGACTCGCGTCGCATGTCGTCGGCGATGCGGTCGGCGGCGGCGATGACCCGCGAGAGCTCGGCCCGGCTCTCCTTGGTGGCCTGTGCCGCGACGGCATCGCGCTCGCGTCGAGCCTGCGCCAGCTCTTCGTCCGACGGCACCGCGAACGCGGCTTGAAAGCGCGTACGGGCACGGGCGGCGGCAAGCGCTCGCTCGCGTTGCTCGGTGAGGCGACTGCGAAGGCGGTCCTCGGCCGCGCGCGCCTCGGCGATCTCGCGCTCGCAGCGTTCCACCCGTTCCCGCGAGGGAAGCCCGGGCGAGAGGGCGCGAGTGACGGTGGTGCCGGGAGGGCCCGCCTGCTGGAGCCGTTGGTCCCGGCGGTCTCGCGCCTTTTGCAAGCGAGCCTGGAGGGCGCGACGCGCGGGCCCCTGCTCTTCTCGCTCGAAGCGCGCCAGGGCTGCTTCGAGCGCCGCCACGTCCACCGGGCTGGGCGGCGGGTCCGCCGGCACCTTGCCCAGCCGCTCGACGTTCACGTCGCGATTCCGGGAGATCTCCTCCTTGGCCGCACGCAAGGCCTCGAGCTCGTCGCCGAGGGTGCGCGCTTCCCGGAGCAGACCGGGGTCGGCCACCGCCTCGGCACCGAGGTCTCGGCGAAGCTTGGTCTGCGTGGTGCGCAGCGCCTCGAGCTCGGTGCTGCGTTGGGCCCGGCGATCGCGATCCTCGCGGTAGCGCGCGAGGAGGAGCTCGAGGGCGACGATCTCGTTCTTCCGCTTCAGCACCGCTTCGTCCACGGCCAGGGTCGCGCGCTCGGCGGAGAGCAACACGGTCTGGGTGGTGAGCTCGCGAATGCGTTCTTCCGCCGCGCGCCGTTCGGTCTGCGCCGCGCGTAGGTCGTCCACCGCCGCGTCGGAAATGGCGGGATCGTCCGGCCCTTCGGCGCTCGCCGCGAGGCTTTCCCATTCCCGCAGCATGGGCGCCGTGCGCTTCACCCGCCGCAGACGCGCCAGCTCCACGTCGAGCGCACGCACCTCCGCTTCCTTGGCCAGCCGTCGCTCCTCCTGCTCGCGGAGCGACGCTTCCTGGGCGAGCACCGTCTCCGGCATCATCTCCAGCTCGCGCACCTTCGCCTTCGCCTCGTTCCACCCCTTGAGGGCGGCGTTCAGCGGCGGCTTCTGCCCCTTGGGTACGAAGAGCTTCTCTGCCTCGTCGAGGAGCGACTTCTGCACCTCGTGGACCTTCCGGCCACCGAGGCTCGCCTGGAACAGGCTGGCACCCACCTCGCCACGGCCCGAGGCGAGGGCTTCGCCGCCGGCGCGGAGCGTGACGTGATCGAGGCTGAAGGTGAGGCCGAACACCTCCTTGCTCACGCCGGCAAGCAGGCTGCGCAGCTCGGCTTCGTCGGCGGCGCTCCCATCCGCGCGCAGGAGCGTGTTTTTCAGGCCCTTGCGCCGAACGAAAACGTGGCGCGCGCCGTCGTCGCTCGTGACGGTCGCCCCGATGCGCAGCTCCTTGTGGGTGTGGGCGTCGTCGGTGCGGTGATCGATGCCGAACAGAAATGCGCCGATGCCCCGCCGCGTGGTGCTCTTGCCCGCCTCGTTCTTCCCGTACACGAGGTGCACACGGTGCTGCGGAGAGAAGACCAGCTCGCGCTCGTCAAAGTGGCCCCACGCATGGAAGACAAGACGCTCGAACCTCATGGCTCGTCGCCTCCGGCGCCGTTGCCCAGGAGCGAGAGGCGGAGCGCCAAGAGCTCCTTCACCTCGTCGCGCAAACGATCGCGCCGCAGCATCCCGCGGAGCTCCTTCGGGAGCTGCCCCTCGAAGGCATCGAGCTCGGTCGCGAAATCCTTGGCCACGGAGCTGTCGCCGGTGCCACGCAGGTAGCGCAAGAGGTGGCCCGCGGCGTCTTCCCGCTCCTCGAGGGCGCCCATGTCGACCTCGCCCCGGGACTCCACGCGTACCTTCTCCACCCACACGTCGCCCGCTTCGTTGGCGGCGCCGCGCACCTCGCCCACGAACGCGTCGCCCTCCACCGCGATTCTCCCGTGCGCCGGCCCCTGCCCACGAACGACGAGGCGCACCGCGTGCAAGTGGTCCGGGAGCTCGGCCCGCAGCTCGCGAAACATGGGGCGGAGGCGGTCGACGACGTCGGCCGGCGATTCGGCCCCCGCGATGTCCACCTCGAGGACCGACCAGCGGAGCACGTCGAGATCCTGGTGAACGACCGATGCGATGCGTCCGCCTTCCACCGTGACCAGGCTCGCGCCCTTACCCCCGGTCTCGCGCGCGTGGCGCCCCTGGAGGTTGCCGGGGTACACGATCCAGGGCGACCCTTGCGCGACGACCTCGCGAGCGTGGACGTGACCCAGCGCCCAGTAGTCGTACCCCTTGGACGAGAGGCCACGAACCGTGCAGGGTGCATACGGTTCGTGACCCTCGCGCCCGTCGAGCGAGGTGTGGAGCATGCCGACATTGAGCATGCCGGCTTCGGGCTCCGGATAGGCCTTGGAGAGATCGCTCTGCACCTTGCCTTCGGGGAAGCTCTGACCATGGATGGCGACGTCGCCGATGCGCACCGTCTCCGGACGCGCCGACGCCAGCTCGTGCACGTGCTCCGGCAAGCGCAGGTGCTTGGTGATGACGTTCTTGGCGTCGTGGTTGCCGCGCAGCATCACCACCCGCGTGCCTGCCTCCCGGAGTCGCAAGAGCTCGCTCGCGAAGAAGAGGCCGGTGTTGTAGTCGCGCCACTCGCGGTCGTAGGTGTCGCCGGCCAGCAGCAGGAACGCTGCCTTTTCCCGCAGACACAGGCTCACCAGGTTCTCGAAAGCACGCCGCGTGGCGGCCCGCATGCGCTCGTGCGGAGCGCCGGGATACCGCTCGAGCCCCCGGAGCGGGCTGTCGAGGTGGACATCGGCCGCGTGGACGAACTTCACGGGCAGGTCTCTACCACGCCACGCCGTGTTTGCGGACGTCCGTCGGCGAAGTGCGCGAGGTCAGGTGCGCGCGCTTCGTCGCTGCTCCGCCAGCTCCTGCTTGGCGATGGACTCCAGGTGCACCTCGTCCGGTCCGTCGGCCAAGCGCAGGGTCCGCGCGCAGGCCCAGGCATAGGCCAGCGGGAAGTCTTGCGAGACGCCGCCGCCGCCGTGCACCTGGATGGCGCGATCGACGACCGCCAGGGCCATGCTGGGGGCGACCACCTTGATCATGGCGATGCGCTTCTTCGCCTCCTTGTTGCCGCGGGTGTCCATGGCGTGGGCGGCGTCGAGTGTGAGCAGGCGCGCCTGGTCGATCTCGATGCGGCTCCGGGCGATCTCGTGGCGAAGCGCCCCCTGCTCCGCGAGTGGCTTGCCGAAGGCAACCCGCTCCTCGGCCCGACGACACATGAGGCCGAGCGCGCGTTCTGCGAGCCCGATGAGGCGCATGCAGTGGTGGATGCGTCCCGGTCCGAGGCGGCCCTGGGCGATCTCGAAGCCGCGCCCCTCTCCCAGGAGCACGTTGTCGACCGGAACCCGCACGTCGCGAAATACGACCTCGGCGTGGCCGTGCGGCGCGTCGTCGTATCCGAACACCTGGAGCGACCGCACCACCTCGACGCCCTTGGTGTCCATGGGCACCAGCACCATCGACTGCGCGAGGTACTTGGGCCCATCCGGGTTCGTCTTGCCCATCACGATGGCGATCTTGCAGCGCGGATCGTTGGCGCCGCTGGTCCACCATTTGCGACCGTCGATGACGTACTCGTCGCCCTCGCGACGGATGGTGCACGAGATGTTGGTGGCATCGGACGACGCGACCTCCGGCTCGGTCATGGCGAAGCACGAACGGATTTCGCCGGCGAGCAGGGCGGCGAGCCATCGATCCTGCTGCGCCTTGGTGCCGTAGCGTGCCAGCACCTCCATGTTGCCGGTGTCGGGCGCGGAGCAGTTAAAGGCCTCGGGCGCGATGGGCGAAGACCCCATGATCTCGCAGAGCGCGGCGTACTCCAGGTTGGTGAGACCGGCGCCCTTCTCGTGCTCCGGCAAGAACAGGTTCCACAGGCCGGCCGCGCGCGCCTTCTGCTTCAGCTCCTCCATCACCGGCGGGATGGACCAGCGGGTGGGCGCCGCGGCGAGCTGCTGGTGGAACACGGCCTCGGCCGGGTACACGTGGGTGGAGACGAACGCGCGGACCTCTTCTTCGAGTGCTGCGGCTCGGCCGGACTTTTCGATATTCATGCGTCTCCTCGGGTCACTTCGTCTCCATGGCGGGCCGGTCTTCAACACCTCGTCGACGATGTCGACGAAGCGTGGATGCCCGTGGGCGGCGATCTTGGTTCTGCAAAAGGCGATGCTCTCCTGCTCGGTGCCGCTCGCTACGAACGAACGCCTTCACCTATCCGCCACGGTACTCGTCCAGCACGCCGATGGCCTCTACTTCCTTCACCGCTGGGTGCGAGGAGAGGGCGTCCTCCACCTCGTAGCCCGACGCCGGCGCGAGTCGCGTTGACATGCAGTGTCGGTGCCCCGTACACCTACGAGCCTATGCGTTCGACGCTGGCTCCGTTTCTTGTGCTGGAGGAAGCTCGGGGCATTCTCCCGGTCGACGACTGCGAGGCCCACGGGCTCGGAGGGCGCCGACCATGGTAGCCGCGATACGCCCCGACCCGCTCGCATCCGTGGTCGGCGCGGGCATCAGCGCCGAGACGCGTGGTGAGGACCACCATGGCTCCTCCACGGAACCGCGTAGCTTCCCCCGGCATGTGCCGCGGGCCTGGCGGCCACGCGTCGCCCCCGACGGCTACTATCACCCCTCCACCGAGGCCGAGGTCGTTGCCATCGTCGACGAAGCGCGCCGTGAGGGTCGCTCGGTGCGCGTCCGCGGCTCCGCGCACTCGGTGGCGTCGGCCATCGAGACGGACGCAAGGCGCACCGGTCGTTCCAGCGCTTTCGACGTCATGCTCGACCGACTCGGGCGCGTCACGATCGACACGCCGAGCGGGCGCGTCGTCGCCGAAGCAGGCTGCCACCTCGGCGTCGATCCGCGCGACCCCACCGGTCTTTCCACGGGGGACCGTGCGCTGTTGCCGCAGCTTCGGGCGCAAGGGCTGGCGCTCCCGGATCTTGGCGGCGTCACGCATCAGACGATAGCGGGTTTCTTGCTCACCGGCTCGGCCGGTGGCTCACTCGCGCATTCGAACGAGCAGTGCATCGAGGCAATTCGCTTCGTAGACGGGCGCGCCCGCCTGCACGAGATCGCGAGCAACCACCCATGGTTCGACGCCATCGTTTGCTCGATGGGGCTCCTCGGCGTGATCACCGCCGTTGCGTTCCGGGCGGTACCCGCCTACGACGTGCGCGGCGACGAACGCGTGCTCCCCGACGATGCGCCCGAACCAGGGCTGAGGACCCGCAATGGGCTCAGCCGGTTCCTCCGCGAGAGCGAGTACGCCCGCTTGATCTGGTGGCCGCAGCCCGGTGTTCGCCGTGTCACCACGTGGCGTGCACACAGAATGGGCGCCGCCGACTACGACGCGGAGACCGGGCCCGCCCGGGACCTGGTGGAGCGCCCCTACCGCGTGATGGGCCACTCGCTACGCTCGAAGCAGGTGGCGAATGCCGTTTCGTTCACCGGCCAGTGGCTGGGCGGCGCGTTCTATCGCGGCATCTCGGCCCTGGAGGAGCTCGAGGGGCGCCATCCGATCCTACCGCGTCTGCGCCGGAGCTTCGCACCCGGGTTGGCGCCGCGGATGGTAGCCGGCGTGCTCGACGCTTTCGTGCCACTCGACAAGGGTGAACCACAACGGTTCTGGGGCCGGGCGGAGAACGTGCTCCCGCTCGACGAGGGCATGTCCGCGCGCGCCCTGCCGACGACGTTCACCGAGCTTTGGCTTCCACTCGAGGCTGCAGACGAGGTGATGGCAACTCTGCACGCACACTTCGATCGCGGGCTCACGAACACGGGGACCTTCGCGTGGGAGGTCTATGGTGCCAGGGCGACGCGGGGATGGCTCCACCCCGCCTACGAGCGCGACTCGCTTCGGATCGACCCGTTCTGGTTCGCGTCGCGCGCCGACGACCCGGCGGCGCGCGGCGGCCTGTTCGATCGTCTGTGGCGTCTCCTCCAGCCCTTTGGATATCGCCTCCATTGGGGAAAGTGGCTGCCGCGAGAGGAGGAGCTCGGCGCTGGCCATCTCCGCGCGAGCTACCCTCGCTGGGACGACTTCATGGCGCTGCGGCGCGAGCTCGACCCCGACGGCATCTTCTTGACCCACGCCTGGCGTCGCGCGCTCGGGGTCGTCTCGTGACGGCGGTGAGCGCCGGCGTGGCGCGCGTCGCACTCGGGAGGGGCGAGCCAGGAGCGGGGCTCTTCGGCTGGAGCGAGTCCGGCAACGTGGCTAGCTACGTCGGCGCCCCTCTCTTCGCCCGAGCCCTGGTGCTGGAGGTTGGCGGGCGCCGGGTGGGCATCGTCGTCGTCGATCTCGGCATCGTGTCGACCGCTCTGCGCGCCGATGTGCTGGAGCACGTAGCCGCCCTCGGGCTCGACGCGACTTCACTCGTTCTTTCGGCGACGCATACGCACTCCGGTCCGAGCGGGATCTCCACGCACCTGTTCCATGCACTGGCGGCCCCCGGGGTGGTCCCCGAAACGTTGCTGGCCGTGCGCCAGGCCATCGTCCTTGCTCTCTCCCAGGCGGTGGAGAGGCTGCAGGCGGCGCGATTCGCCTGGGCGGTGGGCCACGTGCCGCTCACCGACGCGATCGCATGGAACCGCGCGCTCGATGCCTACAACCGGAACCCCGACGTCACGCCGGTCGCGCCGGGCCGCGAGGATTCGGCACTCGATCGACGCATGACCGTTCTCCGCGTCGACGCCGCCAGCGGAAGTCCGATCGGCCTGGTGAGCTGGTTCGGTCTCCACGGCACGTGCATCCATGGCGACCATCGCATCGTCCACCCCGACCACAAGGGCGAGGCAGCGCGCATCGTGGAGGAGGCGTGGGCAGCCGAGGGCCACCCCGACGCGGTGGCGCTCTTCGCGCAAGGAGCGGCAGGCGACGTGACGCCGAACCCGCTCCACGATCGCCAGCGAAAGCGCAACGTCGGGCTCGAACCGGACCTCGCATGGGCCAACGCCGTTGGGGCGGCCCAAGCTCGCATCGCGCGCAGGCTGGCGGCGGTCGCCGAGCCTATCGACGCAGTGACCATCCAGTGCGACGTCGTCGACGTGCACATGCCGAGCGCGGCCATCGACCCCCGCATCGCCCCTCTTGCCGCAGCCCGCGGTGAGCGCCCGACGACGCCGCGCCTGGGGGTGGCCTCCGCCGTCGGCACCGCCGAGGGCCCCGGGCCTGCGGCAGCAGTACCCGCCATCGGTCGTTGGGCCGCCAAGGCCGCGACGGTGCTCGGTGCGTGGAGGCGAGCACCGTCCGATCCGAAGCCGAGCTTCGTCGACCTGGGCGCGCGGGAGCAGCGGTTTCTCCGCTGGGTGCCGGCGCGCTCGGGGCTACTCGAGCTGGTACGGTCGCCCGCGTTCCACTACCTCCGCCGTGCGGTGGCGCTGCCGCCGGAAGAGATTGGCCCCTGGGCTCCCGAGGACGTCGCAATCTCTCTGCTCCGCATCGGCCCCCTGGTGGTGCTCGGGGTGTCGCTCGAGCCGACGACCGCCGCGGCGCTCCGTCTCGAGGCCTGCCTGCTGGCGCGGCTCCCGCTCGGCTCGCACTTGGTCGTTGCAGGATACACCAATGGTTATGCCGGATACCTGACCACGCCTGAGGAGTACGCGACGCACGGTTACGAGGGCGCGATGACCCTGTTCGGACCGGCATCGTGGGCGGCGATCGCGGGCTCCGCATGTCGCCTCATCGAAGGCGCGCCCATCGCCGGACGCATCGCGCCGCCGACCCTCGCCAGCTTGCCGCGCGGCGCACCGGCGCACACCGACGACCCGCGGGAGTCGTTCGACCGCGGACTTCCCACCGCTTTTCGCCCGCCGAGGCTCGGCGCGGGGGCACCGCTCAGCGAGCGTGTCGCGGACTTCTATCTCCGCATGGCATGCGATCGCGAGGAGGCATTGGTCGACCTGCCGAACCTCTTCAGCGACGACATCCACTTCGTCGATGGGTTTCGCGACGTGAGAGGGATGGAGGACTTTCGCGAGCTCTTCAATAGGATGTTCCGGCAGTACTCTTCCGTCCGCTTCACCGGCATGGCGGTCGAAGGCGACGATGCGGCATTCACCCTGACCTACGTCATGCACCTCCAGATGCCCCTCGGCCCATCGTTCGCGGCGCCGATGATGTCGCAAGCGACATGTCGCAACGGACGCGTGGTGAACCTCGTGGATCGGTACGACCTCATCGGCAGCTTCCTCTCCCCGTCACCGTGGGCCAAGGCGGCCTATCGTCGGGTCATCGGGCGCCTGTTCCTGTAAGGCGGGCCTGCGGATCGCACGCGGAGCGCGCCGAGCCATGGTTGCGTCGATGGTTGCGCGCGCGCGCGCATCCGGTACAACCGTGGCGTGGGCCATTCCTTCACGCGACCGTCGATCCCCGAGATGTTCGGCCTGACGCCGCTGGGCGTTCGCGCGCGGCAGGCGCTGGTGGCGCTTCGCGGGGCCGAGCACGTGCCCCCGTCGCGCTTCGATCGTTCGAGCTTGCGCATGCTGCAGCCGCGCATCTCGCTGGCGCTCTGGGCCGGGCGCTTTCCGGTGCCACGCAAGGCCATCGTGACCATTCTGTTCAACCATCGGCAAACGCCGGTGGAAGAGGGCTGGTCGGTGCGGCGCACGCAGGTCCTCGACTTTCGAGGCAAGGACCTCACCTACGACAGCCACAACGGCACCGACTTCGCGATCCCCATCGGCACGCCGGTGACCGCGCCGGCGCCCGCGCGCGTGGTCCGCGTGTACGGCGAGTTCAACCGCGGCGGCACCAAGATACAGCTCGATCATGGCGACGGCCTCATGACCACCTCCGGGCACCTGGCCCGCGCGCTGGTCCGCGAAGGCGACGTGGTTCGGCGCGGTCAGGTGATCGCGCTCTCCGGCTACAGCGGCCTCGACGGCTTCGCCACCTTTCCTTGGGGCGTTCCCCACGTGCACTTCAACGTGTGGCTGAACGGCATCCCGGTGGACCCCTTCGCGCGCATCACGCAGGGGACCCCCGAGCCGAGCCTGTGGCTCGGCGGCGCCCCGCAGCCGGCGGCGGAAGGCGCCGACCTCGAAGGCTTACCCGCGACCGCATTCGACGACGCGGCGGTGCGCGACGTCATCGAGAGCTGCCGCAGCGAGGAGACGCGCCGCCGCCTCCTCGCGCTCGCCGATCCGCAGGTGCGCGGCGCCCATCTGGTATCGGAGATGAACTACTATCCCACGCGTTTCGCGAGCACGAAGAGCGTGTATTTTACACAATTCCCTCGCGCACCGCGCCTCACCATGCCGTTTCGCCCCTACGAGGTGGACGGCTTCGTGTTCGGCGACGAACGCTAGCCCGGATTATTCATGGGCCGGCTGGCGAATGGCACGTGGCGCGGGAAAGCTGGGCGCACGCCGGATCGCAGGCCCGAGACGACGCTGCGAAGTCCCCGACGGGGGACGGACTGTTGTTCCTTCGCAGGGTCAGCAGCCGCCGTACGCCCGAGATTTCCCGATGCATCGTGACATGCAGC
>Ga0075163_10010730_pt1 | contig 11969 bp, 16 predicted proteins | sample JI1023141ADNA_FD_71478 | JGI IMG/M metagenome (GOLD analysis project Ga0075163, IMG submission 71478) | Wastewater effluent complex algal communities from Wisconsin, to seasonally profile nutrient transformation and Carbon sequestration -... | ecosystem: Engineered > WWTP > Effluent > Algae...
GGCCTTCTGACAATCGCTTTAAGTTAGGATTTAAAACCCTCTGCTAGAAATGGCAGGGGGTTTTTTTATTTGCGCATATCTAACGCCACGCGTCTTTAGATTATAATTGACCCCGCATACAAATGGCCTCAGTGTTAAAAGATATGGCAGAAAAAAAACTTCAATTGTATTTTCCTACTGAAGTAAAACTATCAGAGTCGCCCGATATCTCGCCTGAAGTGCAAGTACTTCGTGTCGGAAAATTCGCGCATCCAAAGTACGGCGAATTCGAAATTACTAAAAAAACTCTTTCAGATATGAAAGACAATTTCGACAAGCGCGTTCGCCGTGTGGATATAGCTTTCGACTACTTCCACGACTCTGATAAGATTGCAGCGGGATGGCCTAAACAATTAGAGTTAAAAGAAAACGGTACAGAGTTATGGGCAAGCGACGTTGAGTGGACTCCGCGCGCCAGACAAATGTTATCAGACAAGGAACTCAGATATTTTTCGCCTGACTTTGCAATGGAATGGTCAGACCCAGAAACGGGCGCTACTTTTTCAAACGTGCTATTCGGCGGAGGTCTAACCAATAGACCGTTCGTAAAAGATATGGCGCCGATTGTATCTTTAGGTGAAACTGAACTATCTGAAGAACAAAGCAAGCTTGTACCTAACCAAGCTAGCGAATTAAAACAAAAAGGGGCAATTAAAATGGACGAGAAAGACCAAATGATCGAAGAGTTGAAAAAACAACTCGCCGACTTGCAAGCAAAATTCGATGCAATGCAAGGCGAAAAAGAAAAAATGATGGGCGAAAAAGAAGTTGTTATGGGCGAAAAAGCAAAGCTTGAAGAGCAAATTAAATGCGCTGAACTTGAAAAAGAATTCAACGTATTGCTTTCTGAAGGCAAGGCTTGTGTTGCTCAAAAAGACGCTTTTATTAAAGGCGATATGAAAGACTTCGTTGCAAAAGCGCAACCTCTAAACTTATCTGAAGCTGGCACTGCAAACGTAGCTGCGACTCCGGTCGATGCTCACAAAGAAATCAAAAAGCTAGCTGAAGAAAAAATGAAAGCACAAAAAGGTCTAGACCTAGGCCGTGCTATCGGTATCGTGCTTGACGAGCGTAAAGACTTGCAAGCCGCTTATATGGGTCAACAATAATCTAAAAAGGGGGATTTAAAATGTCTGTTCACTCAAAACCACGCGCCCTCACCTTTAAAGCAGGCGGCGCAATTACAGCAAATAGTTTTGTAAAATTCGGTTCGGCTGACGATACCGTTGTACTAGCAGGTGCAGGCGAGCGCGCAATTGGCGTTTCGGTTGCGGCAGCGGCAAGTGCAGAAAAAGTTGAAGTACATTGCTTTGGCGGAGGCTCGAAAGTAAAACTTTCTGCAACCGTTACTCGCGGTAACTTTTTAAAATCAAACGCATCCGGTCTTGCACTTAAAGGTGCTGCGGCTGGCGACTTTTGCGCAGCAATGGCTATGGAGTCGGGCGTAAGCGGCGACGTTGTTGCCGTTGAACTTGCACCAGTAGTTGTAGCAGCAGCCGAAGTTTAATCTAATCTTATAAGGAGCTAACTAATGTCTCAGTTGAAATCACAAGTTGACATGCTCTTAACGGATACAAGCTCTGCTTATATCCCTGAGGGACATATTTCTGAAATGGTATTGCCACAAATCAAGGTTGCACAAAAAACAGGTTTGCTTGCCAAGTACGGCAACGCTCACTTGCGTATTGAAAATAGCATCATTGGCGGCGAAGGAAAGTATCGCCGTGTAAAGCCTATCTTGCGCTCGACAACTACGTACAACGTAGAAGGTCATGGCCTTGAAGGTTTGGTTACACGCGACGACTACCGCAACGTACTTAAGCCTTTCGACGCTGAACGCGACGAGACCATGGGCGTAAGTTCGATTTTGTGGCTAGAAAAAGAAAAAGTATTGGCCGATGCTTTGGGCGATACTGCTATCTTGACACAAAACACCACGTTGTCTGGAACAAGCCAATTTAACGACTACACTAACTCTGACCCACTTTCTGTTTTCAAGACAGCACGTGGCGCAGTTAAGTCGGGATGCGGATTTGCACCTGATACCGCAGTTATGAGCTGGGAAGTTTGGAACACGTTGATCTATCATCCAAAGTTGATCGACTTGTACCGTTACGTACAAGGCGGCAAACTTGACGATCAAGCACTTACTGATACTCTAGGCGTTAAGCGTCTATTGATCGGTAAAGTGACTTACAATTCTGCAAAAGAAGGTCAGTCTGATAGCCTTGGTCCAGTATGGGGCAAAAACATTGTGTTCGGTGTAATGCCTGAACGCGCTGAGCCTTATCAAACTTCACTTGGCTACATGGTTCAAATGAACGATGGCAGCCCACGTAAAGTGTACAAGGAAGCTACATTTAACCCAGCCGGAGCAACAAAAATTCTCGTTGAAGACGAGTATCAATTCTTGTTGTCTAACGTATTGGCTGGCTACTTGGTAAAGAACGCGATTGCTTAATTGCCCATCGCTCTTTGAACGAAAGCCGGAGCGGGGTAACTCTCTCCGGCTTTTTTTCTTTGAAGGAGTAAATTATGGAAAAAGAAGTTAAGAAAAAAGAAGTTAAAAAAGAATTACCTAAAAAACTTATGCGCCTAAATGTAATCCACAACGGCGAGAAGTTTTCAAAAGACGAGCAAGTACCAGAAAAATTTCTAGAGTTTTTTACTAAACAAGGTTTTGTAAAAGAGGCGAAATAAATGGCATACGCCGAAGTCACGGATATTGAAGCCGAGTTTAAAAATATCGACTTTCAAAGAAATACTCTAGTCACAACTGCAAACGTTGAGAGTTTCATAACTCAATCCGATGCGCTGATTAATTCTTTTGTGTCTATGAAGTACGCAATGCCGATTACTAAAGATGAGCCACTGGCTTTGCTTAAGCTTTACTCGATTACTCTTGTTGCTGACAGGATTAAAAAGATTTTAGAAGTAAGGCAAGCAACGAATACCAACGCTAACCAAGAGGTACGTGGTGCGTTCGGGACTAAAGATGTAATGGCATCTCTTAAAGCGATTAAAGACGGTGATCTAGTGTTGCTTGGCGAAACTCTTGTAGCGGGTAGCGGGCAAGGCGTGTTTTTCAGCAATACAGCAAGCCTACAAGTCGAGCCAATCTTTCAAAAAGAAGTCGATACGTGGTGATTTAATGGCCGAAGCATTCACTAGCTATAGTGTTGATAACGATAGAAAGTTTCGAAACGCTATCAAAAAAGCTAGCGAAGTCAGTGATGATTTACGCGTACCGTTTGGATTAATTTTAAGAGACTTTTACAAGTCCCAGCAAGCTATCTTTAAGCTTAAAGGCCCAGGCCAATACCCAGATTTTAAAAAAGGCGGGTCGGAAAGTCGCTACGCAAAAGCTAAGTTTAGAGAAGTGGGTTTTAAATACCCATTACTAGTTAGAAGCGGCGCGTTGGCGGCGTCATTACTCGGCCCTAATAACCCAGGGTCTATTTCTCAGATTACAAAGTTGTCGTTAACTATCGGCACTTCGATTGAATACGGCATCTATCACCAGTCTGATAAGGCTCGAAGTAAGATACCGCTTAGAAAGTTTTTATTTATTGGCCCAGAAGCAAAACGTTTTGCAACCTCCGAGCAAGTGGGTAGATTAGAGCGCTGGCAAGGTTACATGACAGATTTTATTTCAAAAAAGATTAAAGAGGCTGGCCTATGAAATACGATGTAGAAGAAATTCTAGACGATATTGAGTCGCTACTTAAGGAAAAACTTAACGCGCAGTTACAATCTATTTCCGCTGAAAAAGACGCGCTGGGTAAAACTGTAGACACGCCAGAAATTTTAGAGACTAGTTATTTTCAGCAAACGTGGTCTGACAATATCTTAAATGTAACGCCCGCTATATTTTACGGCGTCGATACAATTCAAGCCACGGGTACAGGCCCAACCACTTTAGAGATATTCAAAATATTCGTTGAGGTCGTCTATATCGACTCAGGTATGGACTCAAACGGAAAGAGGCGGCTACTTCGATATAGCCGAGCCATTAAAGAAGTATTCGAGAAAAACTTTGATGCATTGCCGTGGGCAAATAAAATAAATATCGAGACAATTAGACCTCTCGCATTTACACTTGATACTAATACAAGTGAAGAGGTGCGAGTAGGTGGGGTATCAATAACAACTGCGCTCGCGTAAATTGAAAAGGGGATTTTAAAATGGCTCTACAAGAACCCAGAATTATATATGGCATTCACTCTATTACACCTTGGTCACGTGGTAATACTTCACTAGCTAAGGGACTTCCTTACGGAATTTTAAAAGTTATCGGAAGCGGCTCGCTATCTCTTTCAAGCGATATCGAACAACTTTTTGCAGGCTCGAACAAGTTCGCATGGGCGGCTGAAAGCAAAACTGTTAACGCTGAATTGTCGGCAAAAGTAAAAGCATACCCAGGATTTCTATTCGAATTATTTTTGGGTGCTACCGTTACCGACGCTGCATTAGACGCAGCCGGTGTAGTATCTGCATTAACAAATGCAAACGGTTTAACTGCGCAATCCGCAACAATCGGTATTGCAAGTGTTGGAGTAATTCCAACAACTGGCGCAGCTAACTTAAAGTTTGGCCGATATGCTGTAAAAGTAACCGGAGCCGCTGCGGTTAAGGTTTATTTAATGACAGATATCGACTCGACACGTGGAACTGACGTTTCGTTTGTTGACGATAGCCTAGAAGTATCTGGTCCACATACGCTTACAACTGGCGGTAATACTGATATTGTAAGCTTGGGACTTCGTTTAGTAGGCGGAAGCGGAACTATCGGAATGACTGTAGGCGATACGGCTATTTTCGAAGTTATTCCGCCGTCGTCTCGTTCAAGCTTAATCAAAATCGGCGGCGCCGCTGACTCATTCCCTGAGTTCGGTGCTGACTTGCTTGCGCAAAAACGTGCGACTGGCGAGTTGTTCGAAGTTCGTGCATTCAAGTGCGTAGCTAGCGGACTTCCGATTGCAATGGAAGAGAATGCATTTTCTCAACCTGAATTAAAAGCAATCTGCCAATACGACTCTGTAGAAGACGCAGTATTTAAAATCAGACACTTTGTACCATAGTTAAAAAGGGGTAAGCGCGCGCGAGAGTAAAACCTTGCGCGCGCAAATCTTATGGCTGACTCACAAGACTACACAGGATTATTGCCCGACTCTGAGTTAGACCCGCCGATAGGCGTTGACGAGGTTTTTTATATTGTATCTGACTTAGGTTCAGTAGGCGTTTTGCCTAACGACTGGTTAGACTTAAATGAAACTATACCACTTGACCCTCTATGGGGGTCGTCGTTTCAAGTCATACAATGTTTTGAGAATTATATAACAGTTAAGATGCTAGCTAGCGCTGACTCTAATGAGTACATTGAAGTAGCAGTATCGCCGGAATTAATTTTAAACAACTATAGAAGAGTGCAAAAGGTATACGCATGAAAACTTGCCTAAAAAGAATTGATTTAACCGATAGCGTTGTAAGCGTCTATGACCAAACGAAAACTACAGTATCAGGTAGAGCGGTTTTAAAATCATTACTCGGGCAAAACGTAGTGGCACCCCCTCTTACAAAATTTATTGACGTTGCGACTGACACCACTGGGTTTGGTCTTCAAACACCAGGCGGAACTATGCACTTGACTGCAAACGGTAGACTATTTGTTGCGGGTACAATCGCAGCCGGTATATTGCCGTTAATGCTTTACACCTTTGATTTAAATACCGGAGCTACTGCATATGTTGGAAAAATAAATTTAAACTTACCTAACACTGCGGCTACTACTCATGTTTTAAAAGGTCTTAAAGCTATAGATACTGGTACTACAGGATGGAAAATTTTCTATTCTACAACTGGGTCTGTACTTATCAACGGCGGTTTATTTTTAGCTAACTCAATTGATCTAGCTGATTTTACAGGAGCAGGTACAACTATTGCTTTTGCGACTGGCTCTAATCAAAAAGCTTGCTATTTTCTTCAAAACTCTACAGCTTTAGGCGCGGGTCATGCAATGACAGCCATCGCTGGCATTTTCTTCGACTCTGTTACGTCAAGAATTTATGCACACAACGGTATCGCAGCAACGCACCAATACCATTGGTTTGATTATACTGGTACTCCGAACAATACTGGGCAAACCTTTACTATTACTATTGCAGCGCCAGGCGTTGCGACCGCTACGGCACACGGATACGCCATTGGTGATCAAGTTACATTCTCTACAACTGGCGCGCTACCTACTGGCCTTGTAGCAGGTACAGTTTATTTTATTGTTGCTGCAAATTTTACAGCTAATACATTTTCCGTATCTGGTACTTCGGGCGGCGCAGCGATTACAACCACAGGAGCGCAATCTGGTACACATACAGTAAGACGAGCGTTCGGAATCACAGGCTCACTAACTTATCAAGCTACTGGTAACTTACCTGCACTAACGGGCACTCTTCTTTTAACAAATAATGAAAACAGACACACGCCTACAGCGGGTGTTAATTCTGGTTCGCCGTGCGTTGATTTTATGACTAGTTCAAGAGTGTATCGGGGTAAGATTTCAGAACTTACAAACGGTGCTACGTCTTGGCCTAGCCTTGAAACTTACGATATATTGTCTAGCACAATAGCTATTCCTTCCGCATTATTCGGTGCTTTTTTAGAAAGCGTGCAGCGATGGGTTTACGTAACAAACACAACAAAATTTGTTATTAAACCAGACGGTAATAACGTTATTGATAAGGTTTTTGGATCTTTATTTAATAAAATCCTAGAGGCAATGGGCCTTAATACCGTTAATTTTGGTATGCCTGCTATATTGGGTTTCGAAAATCAAAATGGTTGGGTGTTAATTTCATCCGGTACAACAGGAGTGCGCGGTGTTATCGCAATTGATTTACGGTCTGACTCACTATTTGACTACTCTTCTGTTATTTCGAAAGTGATGACAGTAAATAAAGCAACGCTTGCAAGCATTTTTACAATCGAAGGATTGTATGAAAGCACCGGAACACTAGCTTTCTACTATCGTACAAGCGGGTTTGGCTCGGCAACGGGCGGATGGGTTGCAGTAAATACAGCCGAAGACCTAAATATTTCTTTAGGTGATCAAGTACAATTTAAATTATTGTTCGATATTGCAAACGAAGACGCATCGACGCCAGCCCAGCCAATTTCACTACTACTTGGCCTCAACGAGATTGACGAGATGGACGACGAGTGGGTAGGCAGTCAAAAACATAGCTCGCTAAGTGGTGCAAGCCCAGCATATGCAGCGTTCAGACTTCAGTACGCTTATGATGCGGGCATCCCAGCCGAGTTAATCGTTGATATCGTAGACGACTCTGACAACGTAGTTCAAACGTTTTCGACCATAACGGACGCTGCAAACTTTAGTTACACTACAACCGACGGTGCAAGCTGGATTGCGCTTGGCACTATCCCCAATACTCCGCTTACTACTGAGCTACGAGTGCTTATCTCAAGCCCTCCGAGTGGCAAGGTACGAGCACGCATAAGGACGGCGTAAATGGACTTGTATTTTAGATCAAGTTATCAAGAGGTACCTGGCGCGTGTGTGCTTGATATTACACCGCCTACCTTCGCTGGAATTACGGGACTTACCGCAAGTGATGGGTACTTAACGGCTACAAGAGGTGCGGCAACGGACGCCGTGTCGCCTATTGAGTTTGACGTGTACGTACAAGCGGGTACGGCCGTAGGATTATTTTCAAGCGGTAATTTGCAGCAATCAAGCTATCTCTCAAGTATTAGAATTTTCACTGACGCAAGCGGAGTATTCCTTGCCCCAGGTCAAACCTATCATGTAGGTATTCGCGCTCGTGATAGAAGTGGCAACGTAGATAGTAATACAGCAAGCTTATCGGCTGTAAGTACAGGCGTGTCATTTGCTGGAATATCGGCGGCGGTATGGAACTCAGTTAGAGCCTCGTTTGTAACCTCAGGTTCGTTCGGCGAAGCATTGCAAGGATTACTCACCGCTGCACGGGCTAACAACTTAGACAATCTAGATGCAACAATATCGTCAGTTCTTACCGCTATCGGAGCGATACCAGTAGTTACCCCACCTACAGTTTCTCAGATTGTTGACGGCGTATGGGACGAGCCTACGTCCGCGCACGTTGTATCGGGAAGCTTTGGAGCAAATGCCCAAGCGCCTGCAATTAATCCAACGCAAGTGGCCGATGCGGTTTGGGATGCGGTACTTGCCGACCATCTAGACGCTGGCTCGACTGGTAAAAAATTAAGTGATGGTTCAAGTGGTGGGGGAGGCGGTGGTGGTACTTCTATGGAAATACAAGCCGTATCCGCTGATATGGAAACACAAGCAATTAACTTTGATATGGAAATTGAAAGCGCAGAGGAGACAATCTAAATGGCGACTAGCGAAATTCTAGCGATTAGAGGCGATACTATTGAAGGAGCTGTAAACCTTCGAGAGATTAATGCTTGCGACGAGGAGAAAGAAGACACCTACGCTATACCAAGTGGCGCAACCGTTGAGATGCGCTTTCCAGGTGAGTCGGCTACCGTGTCGCTTACCAGTGGTGCAAGCGAGGTTACAATCGTTGACGCTGCAAAGGGAAGTTTAACTTTTAAAATCTCGCCTGCAAAATCGGCTCTTTTAAAAGTAGGCTCGAAGCAAACTATTACTTTGCATGTAAGCTATAATGCTGGCGCTGATAGAAAAACATTTCAAAAGAAATCGATTTTCACAGTAGCCGACAGAGCTAACGATTAAGTATTGACTATTTAATAAGTTGATTTAAAGTCTTACTAAGAATCATGTAATTAAACTCCAAAATTAGACCCAGGTAAGACCTCTAGCTTACCTGGGTTTTTTGTAATTTAAGACCGCATCTCTGACTAGCATCGATACATTCCCACCGAAAAACTTATGAGCAAGCGCCATGATTTTTGTCATCTCGTCGGCATTGACTCTGCATGGTAGAGGAATTTTTCTAGCGTATGGGTTTGATATTGCTTTTGCTCTAGGCTTTTTCACTTTCTAGGACCTCTTCAATTCTTTTTTTAATTGTATCAACCATGCCGGTTGCGCTTATAGATTTAAAATATTGCATTGAACTATGTAGACTAATAATCAAAACCTTTGTTGACTCGCTCATAAGTACCTCTATTAGTTAGCAGAATTAACCGAAATTCCAGTAGCGTTTGTTGTAATCGTATCGGTGCGTAAAACGGTACCGTTCTTTTTGGTAACGATTGTAAGCGTACCCGCACCACTATTTAAAGTGATATTGGCTATCATGCTTTTACCCGTTATGTTTTGCGTAAGGGTAGGCGCGCCAAGCGTATAACCTACAATATCCGTTTCAGTTTGTGAGCCGCCATGGTTTGGGTTAACGTAGCCAAAAAGGTTCGCTGAAAACGTAACGCCACTACCTGAAAATTCAAAAGTGTATACGTTAGCCGTGTCTACAACCGTTGTTGAAACGGAAGCCGTACTAGCCGAGCTAGCACTACCTCCCGCTGCACTTCCGCCCTCTGACTTACAACCGACTAGAGCCACTACCGAGATTAAACAGATTAAAAACTTCATATAATTACCGCCTTACAAGTACCATTATACCTCAAAACCGTATAACAAGTCATGTAAAACAATGGCTTTTAAAAACAAGTACTTGCGTGTACATTGTTAAGCGTTTAACACTATCTCTAGAGGGTAATCATATGAAACTAAAGCTTGAAGACTTAATACCAGAAGAGGCGGAATTTGAACTTTCAAAGCACGCGGGCAGAAAGTTTGTTTTAAAAAAGTTCAGCCTAGCCGACCAGATATGGGCAAAAAGAACGTTCGGCAATGATCTAGAGCGCATCTTAAGAGAGATGGACTTAGCAGGTGTGGCGGAATTAACGTTTCACTTAGTAAAAGATAAGACCGGATTTAAGGATTTTCTAGAGTTCGCTGACTCGATTATTACCCATGACGACAAGCTAACGATTTACAAAAGCTTGCTTAAAACTATCGGCGTGTCGCAACCTATTTTAGACGAGATACAAAAAGGGCAAGTCGAAATCCCAAACGTGTAAAGCCGCCCAAGCCTGAGCCTGACTGGGCGGCGATATATGATATCTTTGCGCACGAATATGGTTACACGATTGAAGACTTTTTTTCTCTCACGTTGCGTCAATTAGTAAGCTTGTCACATGCAATAGAGGTGCGTAGAATTAAGTACAGATATCCAATGCAGAATTTTCTAGCCACGATTAATGGCGTGAAAATAAAATCATTAGATGAGATTTTAGGGGTCATAGACGATACACCGACGATTGACCCTGAACTAGATAGAAAACTTGACGTGGCAGTACTAAAAAAATTCAAAGGTATGCAAAATGGCTGACTCTGATTTGCTGATTAAAATAAATGCCGACGCCAAAAACGCGACTAAAGCGTTTGACGATATTAAATCTAAAACAGAAAATTTAGAGTCAACTCTTTCAGGTATCGCAAAGGTATCGGCTGTAGGTTTCGCAGCGCTAACCGCTGAAATTGGCGTATCGCTTAAAGCATTCGAAGAGGCCGAGGCGGCGTCAAGACAACTCTCGCAAGCGTTGCAAGTTCAAGGTATCGCAGCCGAGCAAGTGGCTATCAAAACGGCAAGCGGTAATGATGAGATTGTATCTATCACGGAAGCCTACAAGTCTTATGCTGATAGTATTGAAGCCGTAACTGGACTTGACGGCGATGCGATTACATCAGCCCAAGCGGTTGCCCAAGGGTTTTTAGGCAATACAAAAATCACTAAAGATCTAACTCAAGCCATTGCTGACTACTCTACAAAAACAGGGGATTTAAACTCAGCCGCCGAACTTATCGGTAGGACTATTGGAACTAATACCAACGCGTTTGCAAGACAGGGATTACAACTTTCTGACTCGGCTACAAAATCCGAGCGCCTAGCCGCTGTATTAGACTTTGTTAATTCAAAATATAAGGGTCAAGCCGAGGCCGCTAACCAAAGTTTAGGCAGTGTTAAAGGATTAGCTACCGCATTTGGTAACTTTCAAGAGAGCATTGGAGCTAAGTTTGCGCCAGCGGCGACCGCTGTAATTAAGTTTTTCACTGAACTTTTTAACTTCGCATCTAAAAATAAGTTCATACAAGATATTGCAGTAGGATTTATTGCAGCCGGTGCGGCGATTGCAGCCGTGGGCGTTGCTCTACCAGTACTAGCCCAGGCGTTTTTAACTGTACGTGCGGCAATGCTCGCGTTCGGCGTTGCATCTAATCTAGCTCTAGGCGGACTGCCACTACTCATTGGCGCAATCGTAGGTGTCATATCTTTTGTTGCGGTTAACTGGGGTAGTAACCTTGATATTATGAAAGCCGCACTTGCTGGCTTTGCTGAGTTTGCAAAAAACGTATTTGCAGGACTTGCGCTTGTTTTTATTGGCGCGTTTGACTTCGATGTAGAAAAAGTAAAAGCAGGACTAGCGAAAATAGGCGACGCATTTAAAGAGGGTGCGGAAGCCGCTGCAAAGTCACTACCTCAAGAGACTGAAAAAGCAGTAGTAGCGCAAGACAAAGTACTTGCCGACGCCGCTCAAAAAAGGCGCGTTAAAGAGCAACAAGAGGTAGCTCTTCGCGCGGCTATTCGAGACAACGAAAACGAAATATTATATCAGCAAACGATTGCAGGTAGCGAAAAACAAATTGAATTAATTCAGCAACAAAACGCTATCTTAAAACAATTAGATCAAGAGAATGACGCTGAAAAAAAAGCTTTATTACAAGAGCGTTACGAGCAATTAGTAGCTCTTGAAACTGAACAACAAGCGCAAGACGCTGAACGTAAGGCTGAGTTCGCGCAGATTAGTAGAGACGCTGACAGCGAACTAGAGCGCCAGCGCATTGATCAATCTCAAGTGTTGCGAGACGAGGATAGGCAAAA
>Ga0075163_10010731_pt1 | contig 11968 bp, 4 predicted proteins | sample JI1023141ADNA_FD_71478 | JGI IMG/M metagenome (GOLD analysis project Ga0075163, IMG submission 71478) | Wastewater effluent complex algal communities from Wisconsin, to seasonally profile nutrient transformation and Carbon sequestration -... | ecosystem: Engineered > WWTP > Effluent > Algae...
GCACGGGCCGTTCAAGCACGCCGTGCGCCCGCGCGGCTGGGACTTCGATGGTCGCGTTGTGTCCGGCGGCGATCTCGTGCTCGAGCGCAACCCCGACCCGGCCCTGCTCGGCCGGCGGGTGCTGCTGCGCGCGAGCACCGGCGAGGGCGCCGCCCACGTCGCCACCGTGGTCCAGCGCGTCGGGCCGGTCGTCCAGATCCTCCCGCCGCTGCCCGCCGCCCTCGGCCTCCGCGCCGGCGAGCTCGAGGTCCACGGCAACGTCGTCCTGTTCGGCCACGGCGAGCGCAAGCCCGGGCAGATCCTCGGCAGCGGCGACGCGACCCGCTCCAACCAGCGGTTCGTCCTCGCCGTCGGCGGCGTCAGCTTCGTCGCCGACCCCGGCCGCGTCCACGGCGTGCGCGCGGACGTCGAGCTGTTCGTCGGCGGTCGCCGCTGGCAGCAGGTCGACTCGCTGCGCGACTCGAGCCCGACCGACGAGCACTACGTAGTGCGCATGACTGAGGCCGGTCACCTCGAGTTCGAGGCCGGCGACGGCGCCAACGGCCGCCGGTTCCCCAGCGGCACCAACAACCTGCGCGTCGAGCTGCGCGTCGGCACCGGCCTCGCCGGCAACCTCCCCGCGGGCAGCCTCGAGCGCCTGGCCAAGCCCCACCGCCTGGTCCAGCGGCTGCTCCAGCCGGTCCCGGCCGCCGGCGGCAACGACATGGCCGACGTCGACGAGCTGCGCGAACGAGCCCCGCGCACCGTGTTGACCCTCGGCCGCGCCGTCGCCCTCGAGGACTTCGCCCTGCTCGCCGGCGGCCACGCCTCGGTGTGGCAGGCCGAGGTCCGCCGGCTGCCGGTGACGGGCGCGACGGAGCGGGTCGAGGTCGTCGTCGTCCCCGCGGGCGGCGGGGAGCTCGGCGGTCTGCCCGACGTGCTGGCCGGCTACCTGCTCGCCCGCACCCTCCCCGACGTCGACGTCGAGATCCGCGGCTACGTCGAGCGCGGCTTCTCCCTGCTGGTCCGGGTCGCCGTCGACGAGCAGCGCCACGTCGCCGCGGACGTGCTCCACGACGTGCGGGCGGCGCTCGAGCGCCGGTTCTCGCTGCGGACCCGGCGGCTCGGCGAGGCGCTCGAGCTCGCCGAGGTCATCGCGGTCGTCGAGTCCACGACCGGCGTCGACCACTCGGGCGTGATCCTCGACGGCGACCAGGAACTCGAGCGCCTCGTCGCCGGCTTCGACGAGGTGCTGGTGCTCCGCCAGCTCGAGATCGTGGCCACCGCGGAGACCGCCCGAAATACCGCCACCGCCGTCCAGCGGCGGGCCATTGAGGAGCTGGACGTCACCTGCATCCAGGGCGTGGGCAAGGGCCGGGACGACCAGCAGGCCCCGTTCGAGAGCGCCCTCGCCGGCCACGCCCCCTCGATCCGCAAGATCCACGAGCTCGCGGCGCTCGACCTCGGATGGGCCGCCCCGCTGGCCCCGCTGGCGTCGCTCACCGTCGGGCGGCTGCGCGAGCTCGGTCTAAAGGCTCGACTCGTCTGCGAGCTGCGCGTCCCCGAGGCCCTGATCTCACGGCTCGGCGCCCGCTCCCTGGCCGAGCTCCTCCACCGCGATGCCGCGCAGCTGGCCGCCCACCACGACGTCGCGCTCGCCGACCTGCTCGCGCTCCGCGACCAGCTGCGCACGATCCAGATGTGCCTCGACGAGCGCGCGATGGCCGACGTGCGGCTCGCCCAATTCTCGGTGTTCCCCGCGCTCTCGCAGCGCCTGCCGCCACCGGCCGCGTCGTGGCGTCCGTCCAGGATCAGCACGCTGCCTGCGACCGTGATCGCGGGCGTCGGCCTCGAGACGGCGCGGCGGCTAGCGACCCCGCCGACGAACTGCCGGACCCTCGCCGACGTCGCCCACATCGACCCCGACCGCGTCGCCGAACACACCGGCCTGCGCCCGGCCAACCTGTGGGAGGTCAAGCTCAAGGCGCGGCGGGTGCTCGAGCTCGAGCTCCCACCAGGGCTGCAGGGCCCGGCGCTCCAGCGGACGGCCCGCGAGCTGCTGGCCCTCGACCGCGCCGGGCTGCGAGCCGTCACGGGCCTGCCCGACGGCGAACTCGCGGCCTTCCACCGCCTGCTGCTCGAGCTAGAGCTCGCGCTCGACGTACCGCCGAACAAGCCCGCCAGGCCGAGCGAGCGCCTCACCTTGGACATGCTGCGCGCCGGAGACGACCAATGACCGACGAGTTCAAGAGCCGCAGCGGTCCCCAGCTCTACCGGCTGCTGCCGGCGATCTACCGCGTGCGCGACGGCTCCGAGACCGGGGACCGCCTCGACCTCACCCGCTATCTCGACGCCTTCGGTGTCCTCCTCGACGGCTTGCGCGCCCTCCTCGACCAGCAGCTCGCCGACGCCTTCCCCGACGACGCCCCCTCGCCCCTCCCGGGCGCCAGCGGCCGCCTGACCCAGGACTGGGTCCTGCCGTACCTCGGCGCGCTGGTCGACGCCCGGCCCGTGTCCATCGACCCCCGGGGCCAGCGCGCCGAGGTCGCCTCGGCCGTGCGCTGGCGCCAGCGCAAGGGCACCATGAAGGCCGCCGAGGAGCTGACCGAGGCGGTCGCCCTGGTCAGCGCCGTGCTGCAGGAGGGCTGGCAGCGGATCGCCGTGACCGCTCGCATCGACGGCCGCCGCAACCGCCCGGTCACCGTCGACACGCGCCTCGTGGGCCGCGCCGTCGTCACCGACATCGATGCGCAGGGCGCCGACTTCACCTGCTTCGAGGGCATCGAGCTGCCGTGGCGGGTCGTCGATCCGGGCGGCGTGCCCGCCACCCCCCACAGCTATCAGGACGCGTCGCTGCGGACCGTCGACACGCGGGCGCCCAGCCCCGACCGACTCCGCGGGCTCTACCACCCGCGCCGGCTGCTCGCCTGGGTCGCGCCCCAGGAGACCCTGTTCCCACTGCGCGTGCAGACCCTGCGCTGGCAGGACTTCGTCGCCGACAACCAACGCCTGCGCCTGCAAACCGACAACGACCAGGAATTCGTGTCCGCCTACCGCGGCGTCGTCGAGATCGAGATCCCCGCCGGTACCACCCTCGAGCTCGCCGCCGACCAGCCCTACTACCTTGAGGGCCTACGCTTCACCGGCCCGGTCGTCGTCCCTCACGCCCGGCTGGTCGCCCGCGAGTGCCACTTCCAGGCGCTCGAGCTCCGCGCCCCCGCGCTCGACGAGCCGGTGCTCGCCGCCGAATCCTGCCTTTTCACCGCGATCGCCGCCGGCGCCGGCGCCGTCGACCTCGCGGCCTGCACGGTCCGCGGTCCCCTGGTCTGCCGCACCCTCGTCGCCCGCCACAGCATCTTCACCGGGTCCGTCGGCGCCGACGCAAAAGACGTCGAACCCCCGCCGCGCGCCGACGCCGGCGCCGTCCGCTTCCTCGTCGACGACCCGAACCACCGGGCAGCTGCCGTGCTCCACCCCGACAATCCGCCCGAGGTCTGTGCGAACGGGGGCGCCGAGCTCGGCCGCTACCGGCGCGGCCGCCGCTTCCCGGTGACCGTCGACGACGACGTTGACCTGAGCACATCGCCCAGCGCTACCAGGGAATACCCGCTCTGCGACCTTGTCTTCGCTGGCACCGCGGACGTGACGACGGGCGCGGTGTGGCTGCGGCGCGTCGCCGTGCGCACGCTCAATCTCCCGGGCCCGGCCGAGGTCCACGCCACCGGCTGCATCTTCGCAGCGGTGATGCGCGAGGTGAAACCGACCGCCGACGAGCCCCCGACCCCTATCGAGCCGTCGCCCCCGCCGATCCTTGAGCTCGAGTACTGCACGCTGATGCGGCTCGCCGTCGCGGTCGAGCTGCGGATCAGCGACTGCATTGTCGTGGCCGCCCCGACCGCCCCGACCGCCCGGAGCCGCCTGCGCTGGTCGAGCCTGCCCGCGGACTGGCCGCTCGCGGACCACGAGCGGTGCGTCCACGCCGTCCCCTGCTTCCTCGCCAACGACTTCGGCGATCGCCTCCACGGCCTGCTGTCGCCGGCCAGCGCCGCGGCGATCCGCAGCGGCGCGGAAGACGGCGGCGAACTCGGCGCCTACCACGACGCGTACTGGCTGCAGCGACTCGTCGGCGTCGAGGAGAAGCTGCGCGAGCACGTCCCGATCGGCATCACGCCGATGCTTATCCCTGACCCCACCCTGGTGCGCATCCCGCCCCCCGACGCAACGAGAGTGAGACAGCGATGAAGACCGAGATCTCCCGCGATAGCGACCGCCCCGAGCTCGACTACTCCGGCGTGTTCCAGCAGCAAGGCCGGATGCTGACCGACGCCGACTGGAACGAGCTGGTAGCGATCGTGCAGCGCCAGCTCGGCGAGGCGCTGCGAGACATCGTCGGCTCCGGCACGCCGACCGGCCGTCGCGCGCGCCTCGCCGCCGACCACGCGCTCGTCCCCGGGGTCGTGTACGCCGACGGCCGCGCGGGCTGGCTGCGCGCCCCCGACGGCGCCACCACAGCCTTCGACTACAAGGCCCAGCGCCACCCCGTCCCCGCGCTCTCGTCGCCGCCGATGGTCCTGCGCTTCTACGCCGACGTCTGGGACCTCCCCGTGACGGTGCTTGAGGACGCCGGGCTGCGCGACCCGGCGCTCCGCGGCGCCGACACCTGCACGCGGACCCAGCGCGTGGTCCAGGTCAAGTGGTGCCGCCCCGACGCCGCCCCGCACGAATTCCCAACCCGCGGCACCGCCCGCCTCGACCTCGCCCCGCGCGGCGGCTCCGGCGGCCCGGCCCCTGGCATCTCCCCGCACCTCTTCCGCCTCGAGGTCCACGCCGTCGACGCGGCTGGCACTCGCCTGACCCTCAAGTGGTCGACCGAGAACGGCGCCCTCGCCCACCCGACCGACCAGCGGCTCGACGCTTACTACGACGACCGCCACGTCTACGAGTTCTTCACCCTCGACGACGAGAAGAAGCTCGGTCACGTGCGTCCCGAGTGGCCCCCCGGCGACGAGTTCCTCGCGCGCCGCCAGCTCGTCCGCTGGACCCACAAGGACTGGCAGCCGCCCGCGAAGGTCCCGTTCGTGCGCCGCTGGGACGGCTGCTGCACGCTGATCAAGCCGGACAAGGACGGCGACTGGACGCTCGACGACCGCTGGCCCGACGTCGAGGACGCCCCGCCGGCCGTCGACGGCGGCATTCCACTGCAGGTCGGGGTCAACGTCGACTTCAAACCCCGCCGCGACGGCGAACCCCCCGGCGCCCGCGTGACCCTCGCGCTCGAGCTCCACACGCTTACGCTCGAGCTCCGCGACCAGCATTTCCTCGTCGGCGATCACTGGCTGGTCGCCGTCCGAGAGCTCGGCGACACGAAGCCCCACGCCGAGGATCTCCCGCCCGGCGGGATCGAGCACGCCTACCTCGACCTCGGGTGCCTCGAAGCCGACGGCAAACCGAGCGCCGTCACCACCGCCGAGACGCGGCAGCGCCGCTTCCCCCGCCTCACCGACCTGAACGCCTGCGACGTCGCCTACGACCTCGAACCCCGCAAGGGCCGCTGGTCGCAGGACGGCGGCAAGCCCGAGCTCGTCCAGACCGCGCTCGACGAGCTCGTCGACCGCAAGGTCAGCCGCAGCGGCGACACCATCGAGGGCACCCTTGTCGTCGAGGCCGACCTCGTCGTCGGCGACCCCCCGGAGCGTCCGCTGCCCCACGAACGCCATGACGCCCTCACCGTCCACGGCGACGCGAGCGTCTCCGGCGAGCTGACCGTCCGCGGCCGCACGCACACCGCCGGAGACGCCGACATCCAGGGCAAGCTCGTCGTCCACCGTGACGCCGACATCCAGGGCAAGCTCGCCGTCCACGCCGACGCCGACGTCCAGGGCCAGCTCGCCGTCCACGCCGACGCGAACGTCGACGGCAAGCTGGCCGTCCAGGGCGACGTCGACGTCGCCGGCAAGCTGACGGCCCGGGGCGGCGCGAGCGTCGGCGGCGACGCCGTCCTGCAAGGCAAACTCACCCTCCAGGGCGACGCCGAGCTCGCCGGCACGCTGACAGGCAAGGCCGACGCCACCATCGCCGGCAAGCTGACCGTCCAGAACGGCGTGTTCGTCCGCGGCGACCTGTGGCTCGGCCACGGCGAGCCGCAGCGCGGCGAACTCGGACGCGCCCTCGCCGACTCCCCGATCGGGCGGAACGACTCCGTGCTGGTCCTCAACAACGGCGGCGCCTGGCCGCGCGTTGAGGTCCACAGCCCGCTCCGCGTCAGGGGCGACGCGACCATCGACGGCAACCTCACCGTCAAAGGCGCGACCACGACGGTGAGCAGCCAGGACCTCGTGGTGACGGACAAGGTCGTCGTGGTCAACCGGTACGAGCCGGCCGACAAGCCCAACAGCGGCCTCGCCGGGCTCGAGGTGTTCCGCGGGCCCGACAAGCCGGCCCAGCTGATGTGGGACGAGGCCCAGCGCAGGTGGCTCGTCGGCACCCAGGACGCCCTGGCCCCGGTCGGCGGCGCCCAGAACCTCGTCACCGGCGTGGTCACGTTCCGTGGCATCGGCGGCGTGTCCGAGCGGGTCTCGCAGACCCTCGACCCCGGGCTCGGCATCGGCGAGCTGACCGTCCTGCTCGCCGTCGTCGACGGCGCGGCGGCCCAGCCCTACCGCGTCGGCGAGAGCGTGCGGCCGGAGCTCGTCCGCTGGACCGAGGTGAACCCCGCGAACGGGACGTTCACGGTGCACATGCGGCTGACCAGCAAGCCCCCCCGGGCCGACGACCTCCGGCTGCGCTGGTGGGCCTTCATGCCGAGCGTGAAGGCGCCGGACCTCGAGGTGCCCGCGATCTCGGTCGGCATCAAGCCCTCCGGGACGCTCCAACTCGCCCCGCACGAGCTGTTCCGGATCGAGGCCACGGTGCTCAACGCTGCGAACCCGGGCGTCCGGTGGTCCACGGATCCGACGATCCCGGGCCTCACCTTGCCCACGAGCAGCGTCGTGCAGGGCAACGCGCCGTCCCTCCCGGCGCCCGTGACGTACAGGTTGCGGGCCGCCAGCATCGAGGACGACTCCAAGTACGCCGAGCTCGAGGTGAAGGTCCTCGCCATGCCGATCCTCGTGACCCTCGCGCCCGCCGGCACGATCGTGCTGCACGGGCGCGAGTCCCTGCGGATCGTGGCCACAATCATCAACACCTCCGACCCGCGCCTGTCGTGGCAGGTCACCCCGGCGATCCCGGGGCTCCCGCCCCCGGCGGACAACGTCCTCGCGGGCGACGCCCCCGTCCTCCCGGCCGACCAGGAATTCAGGGTCCGGGCCGCGAGCGTGGTCGATCCGACCAAGTTCGCCGAGACCGTCGTGCGGGTCCTCGCCACGCCGATCCTCGTGACCCTCGCGCCCGCCGGTCCGATCGTGCTCGCGGGGAAACAACCGTTCCGGATCGAGGCGACGGTCCACAACACCGCCGACACGCGCGTCACCTGGTCTATCGTTCCGAAGCTGCTCCCATTGGGGTCACTCCCGACGGGCAACGTCCTCGAGGGTAACGCGCCGATCCTCGACACGGACAAGGAATACCGGGTCCGGGCCACGAGCGTGGCCGAACCGACCAAATTCGCCGAGTGCGTGGTGACGATCCTCCACTCCACGATCGAACCCGAACCCGAGGTCTCGGTGCGCATCGTCCCCGCGGGTCCTGTCGTCCTCTCGGGCGGCGATCACTTCGACTTCCGAGCGATCGTCGTCAACGCGCCGGATTCGGACGTCACCTGGAAGCTATTCCCGACGATACCGGGATTCGACAAGGTCACGGGACCCGACTTCGCGGGCACGGTCCCACATCAGTCGGACAAGCTGGAGTTCGTGTTGATGGCCTCCGTCCCCGGCGCGCACAAGTCCGCCCAAGTCAAGGTGACCATCCTGCCCACCATGTAGCGAGGATCGCCATGACAACGACTCATACGGCAGCGGCTTCCACGTCCGGGCGATCAGGCCCCGCGAAATTTCGTGTTGGTGGTCACGAAGCTGCCGCTGCCGGTATACGATGGGGCCGTATCCTGCGTCGTCACCCCGTTCACGGTGACCTTCGCCGCGCTCTGAACCTCGAATTTCGCCGTGAATGTGCTGCCCACCAGCAGCACCTTCTTGCCCCCGGTCTGGGTCTTCCGGGCGACCTGATCCCCGCCCAGCGCGTCGATCTTGAGCGTGCCGGTCCCGGGGATCGTGTACGGCGAGGCCGTGTATGTGCAGCCCGGCACCGACACGTTGGCCTCGTCGCCGTCGACGCACAGCTTCTTGCGGCTGCGCGTGCCCGTGCCACTCGCCGTGAGCGTGCCCGGCTGGACCACGACGGTGGCCGCGCCGAAGCTCGGCAGGAACATCGCCATGTCGCCGTCGATGAGAATGTAGTCGGGCATGGGAAGGTGAGACTACCCTATCCGCCATGCATCCAGAGCACCAGCCCTGGATCGGCGGACGCACCTCCGTGTACGAACAGCTTGTCGCCTGGAGCGGCGGGCTCGAGTTCCTGGTCCTGCGATACGGACGGGCTGCTCGCGGCCGTGGTTCACCGGCGCGGACGGCGAAGGCATGGCCCGCAACCGGAGGATCGAGGTCCGGCTTGAGCCGCGCAAGCCCCTCGGCGGGCCGCAGCGTCCGCCCGCGCAGCTGCAAGAGGAACACCCGGCTGCGGCAAGATTTGCTGCTGGACATCGGCGGACTGGACAGCAGCGCCCCGCAGCCGACCGCTGATCTCGAGCGGCTGATCGAATCGAAGGACGTCCCCGGAGCACCACGGTGACCAAGCTTATCGACCCCGGCGCACGTCTCACGGGCCCAATCGACATCCCGGAAAGGACAGAGGTTCGACGATGAGCAGGGAAGTCTCCTCGCGCGATCAGTCCGTGACGCGGACGCAAGGCCCCGTTCGCGCGCAGCCCGACGTCTCGCCGCTCTCCGCCGAGGATCGTGCCGTCGTTCGCCGATTGCTGCGACCCACCGCCGAGCAGAAGCCCATCGCCGCCAAGGGGATGCAGCAGCACTGGATCTCGGCGACCCCGAATGTACAGATGGCCGTGCCAGGCACGCGTATCACTTACGCCGTGATGATAGGGCCCGAGATCTCGGCCTCGGACTCGTACTATACCTACGAGTGGACGTGTTACAACGATCCGGTGACCAGCAAGGCCATCGGGGCACTGGCCGTGGTCACGGGCCCGAGGACGCCTCAGTGGAGCGCCACGTGGGCCTTCCCGGGGAGACACAGGGTCGTGTGCCGGGTCCAGTTTCATGCCAAACAGGAGGGCTCCCCCGGTCGCTTCGAGGACTCCGTCCCAGAGTACATCGAATACCAGCAGGCCGTCCGGGCCGAAAGCAACCTCCTGACGGAGGAGATGGCGCACGCACCGGACCTGGGCGAGCCGGGCGACCAGCTGCGCCTGTTGCAGGGGTTCAGCGACGCCTTGCGGAGCGCCGAGGCACAGCCGGGTTCGGCTCCTGTCGACCCCGGGACCCGAGAGGGTCTGGACCGGCAGATCGCGGGTCTCTCCGAAAAACTCGAGAGCAGCGAGGGGAAGACGCGGTATCCGGTCTCGGCTGTCCACGTCGCCAGCGAGAACGCCGCCGTCAGCCGGCTCAACGTATTCCTCGCGCGGACCTCCGCGAAACCGGGCGACGAGACGTGGGTGTTGGTGGATATCACGAACCCCACGGATCGTCGCCTCACCGGCGAATACACCGGGACCGGCAAGAACGCGCGGGAGGCGATCCAGAGGGCGATCGAGCGGTGGGACGGCGACAATCGTTACCCGGCGGGGCTCTTGCGCGTCGAGGTCCCCGGGAGTGCGGGGGTCGCGCTCGAGGAGGAGTTTCGGACCGACGGATCGAGCTCCTGGGACTCGATCGCGGACTTCTTCAACCAGGTCGGGCTGTGGGCCGGCGTCACGTCCCTCGCGGCGGCCGTCGTCCTGAGCGTCGCTCCCGAGCCCGCGCTGTCCAAGGCCGCCGCGGTGGCGCTGTGGACGGCGATCCTCGCGGGCACCACCGCGACGTCGATCGACCTCCTCCAGCGACACGCCGAGGGGATGTCCACGCCGATGGAAGACGCCCTGGACGCGGTGATGATCGTCGGCAACATCCTGGGCGCGCGCTGCCTGCTGGGGGCAACGGTCCGGGGGCTGAGCCTGCAGGGCACCCGGATGGGCACCGCGGTCGTGATCGGTCGCTTCGGCACGGACGCGGCCCAGGGGATCCTGCTGTCCGCCGAGTATCTCGGCGAATACCAGGAGATCTCGCGCGAACCGGATCGGAAGCGACGGACAGACCGGCTCATCTCGCTGCTGCAGCGTGCGGCGACGACCGGCGGGTTGCTCATCCTGTCGATGCGCGGCAACAAGGCAGACCTCGATGCACTCGGGGCGACGAAGGTCGACCTCACCCAGCTCGGCGATCCGGCCAAGTGCATCGACATACCTCCGAGCCAGAAGCCGCCGATGGTCGAGCCGCCGAAGCCGCCGACGGTCGAGCCGCCGAAGCCGCCGACGGTCGAGCCGGTCAAGACGCCAGACGGCGAGGCGGCGATCGAGCCTCGGCCCGATGTGACCTCCCGGCAGATCCACCCGCCCGACGGTCCGAAGCCGGCGGCGCCGACGGACGAGGCGCCGCCACGGATGGCACCGATAGTCGAGGCGCCCTCGGCGAAGCTACCCAGGAAGATCAACAGCGCTCGGTCGTCGAAGGACCCGAGCAAAACGGTCTACGAGGTCAAGAAACTCAGCACTGACCCCGCTACGATGGCCGAGGTCCGCGCCGCGGAGCGGCTTGCGAGCGAGGGCCATGATGTGCACTTCCGCGACGGCTTTAAACAGACCGACTTGGTCGTCGACGGCGAACTCGTCGACGTCAAGCATCTGGACCAGACGTCGATCAAATCGGCGGTACACAGGGCCCATAAGCAGTATTCGACCACCGTATACATCGACGGGACCACGATCGGCCTTACTCGCGCGCAGGCGCAGGAGGCGATCGGCGAGATGAACAGGATCGCGGCGATACATCCCGGACCGATGGCCAATGTCAAGCGCCTGATCATCGTGCTCAGCGACAACAGTTACTACATACACACGCGCTGAGCGCGTCGATCTGGCGCAGGTGATCGTCAACGCGGAGGGCCAGCTGAGGTCCCGAGCTCGGACAGGCCGCGCTCCGACCCGCAGCCCGCAAAGACTGCTTCACGTCCGTCCCGAAATCGAGGATCCTGAGCACATGAGCTCCAAGAGCACCAAGTCCTTACGCGAGGAAGTTCTTCAGAGCGGCTCTCTTTCGCGGAGGAACGCAGCGCTGCCCTCGGTCCCGGTCTCAACCGACGAGCGACGCATCGTTCACGACATATTGCACGGCCTGGGCCATGACCCCGCGGGCGTGCGGGTGTGTCGCGATGCGGTCGCGGCCGCGAGCCAGGGGGCCCAGGCGTTCACGTCCGGTGATGATGTCGTCCTCGGCGGAGCGGCGCCCGCGATCGACGGCCCCGAAGGCGTGAGGCTGCTCGCCCACGAGCTCGTCCACGTGGCACAGTTCCACGAGGCCCGACGACAGGGCCAGGCCCCGTCGGGGCGCTCGCAGGCTACCGACCCGGCCGAGCGCCAGGCCGAGCGCATGGCCGACGAGATCGTGACGCACGGCCGTGTCTCCGAGCACCCGCTCGTACCGGCGACCGCAGCGGTGCATGCACAGGACCTCTCGCCGACCGCGTCCGCCGCGGCCGGGACCGGTCCGGCCGCAGCGCCCCCGGCCGCGGTCCCAACCGCCGCCACGACGACCGGGGCCGGCGCGACCGATACGACCGTGGCCACGGCCCCCACCACCGTCACAGCGAATGCGACGGAGGTCGTGCCCACCGGCGCGCCAGGCACGAACAGCACGACGCTGACCATCACGGGCACACCCGCGACCGCATATAGCATCGCGGTGACGGCAACGGAGAGCCGGGGGCATTCCCACAC
>Ga0075163_10010732_pt1 | contig 11967 bp, 10 predicted proteins | sample JI1023141ADNA_FD_71478 | JGI IMG/M metagenome (GOLD analysis project Ga0075163, IMG submission 71478) | Wastewater effluent complex algal communities from Wisconsin, to seasonally profile nutrient transformation and Carbon sequestration -... | ecosystem: Engineered > WWTP > Effluent > Algae...
AAAACCCACCATGCACTCAAACCAGCTGGGCGTTTCTGGTGCAGTTTGAAGCAGCTCCAGATATTTTGCAAAATAGTCGCAAAAAACTGCTTCCTCGAGAGGAAAACCACTTATCTGCACCCGCTCAGCCAGACTATCGACGTGGGGAGATACTGTCAGTCCAACCTTCGCGCCTGTTTTTTGCAACAGTGTCGCAATATAGTAGCAAGTAGAGGTTTTACCGCTCGTGCCCGCGACATGCACAATACGTAGGCCCCGCTCTGGATTACCCAGGTGGTGCATCAATCTTTTTTGACGCTCCACCGTGATCCCTTGGCCGGTGGTGTGTCGAGCCACCTCAAAGTAAGGCTTTAGCGCCTGCTCTACGTCTTCTAAAGTCTGTATTTTCACTTCGTTACCATACCACACCTCTGTTATTTCTGCTATAATCTCTTTGGTACGTGCGCGCCCCGTTAGCTCAATTGGATAGAGCGTTGGTTTCCGGTACCAAAGGTTGCAGGTTCGATTCCTGTGCGGGGTACCATATTCTTGTTATAAATTGACCTCTGTTAAATGTCGATAAAGTGTGCTGATTTTGGTTACACCTCTAGCTGATTCGAATGGCCACCCCAAAGCTGGTATAGTTTACACATGCGACTATTGGTGCCTGAAGACACTTCTGCAATAACTGACTTATATAGCCAAGCTTCTCGGCATGCTAATTCTGTAGGCCATATTGACTGGCCCAACCCAATAAACGAAGACTTTGCCAGTGGACTCATAGCAACTAATGCTCTTTTTGGTTGGGATAACAATCAAGGCATAGACGGCGCACTTCTTGCAACCACTTCCCCTAACGCTGCAATTTGGAATGATTTAGATGGTCAGCCTTCTGCATTGTATCTTGCCAAGATTGTCACTAGTAATACTGTTCGTGGACAAGGCTTTTTTGAAGCCCAAATGCTACCCGATGTTAGAGCAAATTTCAGTATGTTGACACCCATTAGGCTGGACTGTTTGGCGGATAATGAGAAGCTCAAATTATTCTATGCATCATTAGGCTTTGTAGCCGTAGAGGACACTGTTTTTTATTCCATAAAGCAAGGACGGGAAATAGCAGTAACAAAGTTTGAGTTGGTACCTTGAGAAAACCTAAGTAGCTGCCAAGCTGGGTGAGCTAAACCCTAGATACTCTCTAGATATGCGCAATTCTTTAGAGATATGCATAATTGCTTGGTAGCACTCTATTCGTAATACGTCAGGTAGGTGGTACCAAAAAGAAAACGTCAGTGTGACTGGCTACTTTTGGGTAGTCGACAAACGCTAAACCATTAGAGTACAATAGCCTTCAATGCCGTCTACAAAGCAGCTTGCCTTTGCCTACTCTATTCTCTCGATATTTATTGGTCCCGGAATTATCTCGTACGCACTTGGCAGGGAGAAAGTTGGAACTGATTGCTCTGACACGTCCTGGGAGGCAGTGAGCAAAACGGTAAAAAACGCCTACTACGAAGATGCAGCAGAAATAATGATTGTTGCGTCATCGATAATGCTTATACTAGGCATTGTACTTCTTATAAGATTATTGTATACCGGGTCGAACCGTAGAAATTTGGGATTGATATGTTTGCTTGCATTTATGCTTCTCGGCTATGCCTGCATCTTTTTACTAGCCGACTCATGGAACTGTATGTAAGTGCAGACCTCTTTACCGGCGGCGGACTAAGATGAGTGCATATTAATAGGCAGGGCTCGACTTACTAAGCTTAGTCGGGTCTAAATAAATATCACATCTATCTTTGAAGGCAGTAACTCTATTTTTCCCATGGCGCAAAGCAGATTACATTGAGCATTTAGAGGCGTCGCCAGTAGTAAAGCCGGTTTTAAACGCCGATACGCGCTGTTCGCTGCTACCGTGCGTCCACGACTCGGGATTGACCGAGCCTGACATAGTTTCCTGAATATGGTCGTCGCCGACTGCACTGGCCGCACTTAAGGCTTCGTTTATTTCTTTGTCACTTTCAAAAACCCCGAGATCGCGCAACGAGTTTGCCCAGACGCCGGCATAGCAGTCAGCTTGTAGCTCAAGGGCCACCGAAAGCTGATTGGCGTCACCACTCCCATTTTGCTGGGCTTGCATCATCTGGTCCATGTCCCCCTGTAGGTTCTGTACGTGGTGTCCGACCTCGTGAGAGATAACGTAGGCTTGTGCCACGTCGCCGCTGCTACCGCCAAAGCGTTTTTGTAGCTCATCGAAGAAGGTTTCATCGAGATACACGGTCTGGTCGTTGGGGCAATAGTGCGGCCCCACCGCGCTAGAGGCGTAGCCACAACCGGATTGGGTGGCCTGGCGGAAAAGCACCAGTTTGGGCGGTGTGTACTGCTGGCCTTGCGCGGCAAATATACCCGACCATACATCGTTATTAGAACCAAGCACCTTGGAAGTAAACACTTCGTAATCATCTGCACCGTCGAATTGCGTCGGTTGGTCGGTGGTCTGGGTCGATCCCTGTTGCACTGCTTGGTTTAATACTTGATCGAGCATGGTGTTGTCTTGGCCGCCTAAAAACATCATGGCCAGAAACAGTATCAGTCCGGTCACACCAGACACCGCGATACCGCCCGTGCTCATACCGCGGCGGTCTTCTACACTACCTGTACTGCCGATTTTGTCCCATAACGCCATAGCTATTTACTCCTTATAGACTAGAGCTTAGCATACATGAGTAGACGAAGCGAAACTGTATGAGAACGTACAAAAATGACCCCTTAGGCTGCATAATTTTCCCTATAGAGCAAGCAATCTTTCGCAATTCTTGCCTGATCAAGAAAAGGATCAAGTTTTCTATGGTGCGTTACACAATCTTTCGCCATAGCCAGGCCGCCAAGTATGGTAATTGCTGGCTCTGGTAGGGGGCGCGAGTGTTCATCGATAAACCATTGTTGATATTCTACAGTCTGGTCGGCTGGGTTTTGCCACCGAATATCAACAAACAGTTGACTCCCAAGATTAACTGCCATACACTCGCTCATCTGCTTACTAAATGCTTGATATAATACACTCTTAAGGATCTCTTCGTACTCTGGCTGTAGTTCTAGAAGCTGTCCACTTTGATGCTGCCGAAAGCAGTATCCATATGCTTCAAGCTGTTCAATTGTTGCCATATTTTTACCGTTTTTATTTTAGATTACAATCTGACTCTACAATTACCGCATGGCTTTCGCAGTGATTTTCCGCACTTACCCAGCCTCCCTAAACTAAGCTGCTATCATCTGCCGTTCTGCTGCACTCTGAGCCACTGACACCCTAGTGTCTAGTTCACACTGAACTGCACGAGCTAAATTACCTACATCACACCCAATAATTGATGACACTCCGAGGTATCGCCCACCATACATCTTGCCTGTAACGACTTCGTTTGTATAACCTTCTGGGCCAATAACAAAAGCATAGTGTCGTGAACTTGACGCGTCAACGACAGTGGTTGATATGCTCACCTCGCACGCGCTCAATGTTATAAGGCTCAGTGCATCGCCAAAATGCCCCACATGAGCTCTTACAACAGGCTGTTCATTGGTAACTCCCGTGAGTAGGTTGTGTCTACGAATCATCCACCCTCTAGGATCCCAGCGCTCAGCTGTACATTTGCGAGAAATATCAACAATAGACTCATCACTCCAGTCAACTAAACTCGCAACCGCCTTATCCATTATTCTACCCGCAGATTGCGTTACCTCTCTAAACCCAAGTGGTAAGGGTTGCCAGCGCCGAACATCTCTGTCTGGGTGGCCCACATGATGAAACATATAGTTACCGAGGTTCCAAACGGGATTGTTTTCGCAATCAGGATTCAATGAGGCCCCCACAATAGTCTCTGCCATTTTAGTACATTTCGCCGCGTGTTCTTGCTCACTTAGCCTTAGTTGAAGTGTTGCATGATCGTCTTCTTGCACGGATTGCCGCATCAGTCGCCACCCTATAGATTCTCGCAAACGCTCATCCGCGCCGTCTGCATATATGAGGATGTTTCTTTGCCCCGTGGGTATTTGGCCAGAAGTCAGATAGTGATGCATTTTTTATATTCGTCTTACAAACGTAGCTTTTTTGTCTACTGTTTATGTATAGCAGTATATGCCCACGTTTCGCTTATGTAAATGTGATGTTCGTCACATGTTTTAGCGGACGAGACGGTTTTGGATAACAGTGGCGAGGTCGACATAGTTTTGCGCGCAAAGCCAAGTAGTCAGACCAATGAGTAGTGGCAAGACAACCAGGTTCTCTACCCACGAACCGGTGGTAATGCGAAAACGGCGGACCGGTGGGAATCCAAACTTATATGGTAACGGCAAAAGCCATGGCACACCCTCTTTGGTGGTGCTATCCATAACTAGGTGCGAGACCATGCCAATCATAAAAGCCAGCCACACTAGATCGATGTTTATATGCGGCATAATCGGCTGCAGAAATTGCAGCAGCGCCATCACGCCCGCGCCAAACACCGCCACGCCCAAAATAGAATGGCAGAAAAACCGGTGGCCTCCCACCAGTGCGCCAAATACGCGGCCAAAGTAACGCCCTATAGGTAGGTTTCGCCAAAACGGCGCAGTGGGCTGGTCTATGTCTGGTGCTATGCCGCCGAGCTGATTTGCAAGCACTGCGGCAAGTGCGGTTGCAACCGTAAGTTTGCCGGGCGGCATGGCGATCACCCAGCCTACGAGCGCCGAGAGTGCTGCGACATCATGTGTCCGTGCTGTCATAGAAAGTAGTGTATAGTTTTTAGTGATTAGTTGATAGTACGCTCGTGCTTATTTCACCGCATTTGCTATTTTAACTTCGGTGAGTTTCACTTCATTTTGTTTTCGCGCATTTCGCGGGCGAGAGGGCGAAGGTACTGGCGGAGGATAATAGCTTTCTTTTCGCCAACGACACGCGCGAGCTCCCAGTCGCGTGCTTGCACCACCCCACGCAAGGAGCCAAAAGTGCGTATGAGCTTTTTGCGCGTGGCCGGGCCGATGGTTGGGATGTCGTCGAGCAAGCTTGCGGTTTGCTGTTTGACCTTGAGCGTCGAGTGATAACTCACGGCAAAGCGGTGGCTTTCGTCGCGGATGCGCTGGATGAGCTTGACTGTGTCGGTATAGGGGCTTAGTGTCGTGCCACCACCTAGGTTTTTAGAGTGGGCGCCTGCATTGTATTGGCCTTCATGTAGGTTCACGGTGTAATGATCGTGGTCGAGCCGCACCGAAACGCCTGCAGTTGGTTCACGCAAGAGTTTATCTAAATAGGCTGTCTCTATGTGCGACTCGGTGGCGTCAATGATGAGTTCTTCCTCACGCTTGGCAATGCTGATTGTCGGTACCGAAACGCCCTGCTCTTTCATGGCCGCGACCGCCGCACCAAGTTGCCCTTTACCGCCGTCTATCAGCACTAGGCTCGGCATACCCCACGCCGCACGGTTTTTTTCGCTAAAACGACGGGTGAGAGTCTCTTGCATGTTGGCGTAGTCGTCGTTGCGCTGGCGAGTCATTTTAAACTTACGGTACTCGCCTTTGTTGCTCACACCATTGGTAAACACCACCATACTCGCGACGACATTGGTGCCCGACATGTGAGAAATATCGTAGCCTTCAATGCGTTTTGGCGGCTCGGTAAGACCGAGGAGCGTTTGGAGCTGCACGAGCGCTTGGTCTTTGCTGATGTCGAGGAACTCTTTGTCGCTAAAGATGACTTGCTTGCCGAGGCTCTGGAGCGCGTAAAGCTGGTTGCGAAGTTTGGCGGCTAACTCAAAGTTTTGCTCACGACTAGCCTGTTTCATTTCTTTTTCAACTTCTTTTATAACACCGGCTTTTTTGCCTTCTATGACCCGCATGAGTTTACGAAGGTTTGCGCGGTAATCTTCTAGGCTGGTTTTGCCCTCTTCAAGTCCTGGGTCAAGACCGAGATGGTAGTGCAAGGTGGCACGTTTTTGCGTGGCGCGCCGGGTCGCGAATGGGAAGATGCGCCTGAGTAGTTTGAGCGCCTGACGCACGCTGCCGACAGAAAAATAAGGGCCGTAGTATTTTGCGCCGTCATCCAGCGGGCGACGCGTGGTTGTCACCGTCGGGTAGTCACTGCTGTAGTCAATGCGGATGTAGCTGAGGGCTTTGTCGTCACGAAGCAAAATGTTGTAGCGCGGCATGTAGCGACGGATCATTTCGCTTTCTAAAAATAGCGCTTCGAGCTCACTCTCTACTTCCATCCAGTCAGTATCAACGATCTCAGCAACAAGTGCCTCGGTCTTTGGGTCACGTCCGCGACTGGCCTGAAAATATTGCCGCACACGGTTGCGAAGTACCGCCGCCTTGCCCACATAAATAATCTCCCCTGACGCCGACTTGTGAAAATACACACCCGGGGTCTTAGGCAAATCTTTTAACTTCGTTTTCAGCGTTTCGTTCACCCCCTAATTATACAGGGATTACTTGCCGCCTGGGGTGGTGATGCTAGATGCAGTGCTGAGCTGGCTTGGACACTCTTGTAGTGAGTCAACGACTATAGTGCCGTTTGCGGGGTCGATAGGCATCAAAAACGTATCATATTCCCCGGCACGAGTATCTTTGCCGTTGTCTGGAATTTTTGGCAACTCAGGTACTTTGAGCGCAGGTGGCTCATTGACAACTTTAATCTCTGCAACTTTATCTGCCACACCCATTTGTGTTATCAAATCGTTCACTGATTTTGCCATGAGATCTTTGAGAACTTGCGACTTACCAGCAAAGCATTGTTGCTCAACAGTTACTACAGCCTGCGTAGTCAGTTCTTGGCGCGACCGATTACTAAGGATAACAAGATCTTCATACAATTCACTATTTGCCGATTTAAATGCACGGTCGATGATCCATCCGATAACACCATCTGGTCCCGGAATAGTATCTATGAGATAGCTTTTCATCCCATCTTTCATTGCTTGCGCTTCGGCACTAGCAGTAGCTCGCTGCATCATAAATGCCTGTTTAAAATTCATCCCTCCGTTGTAGACTTTTTGGCCGTCAACAACATTGTAATAGGCGACATCACCGCTTGCTGGATCTATAAGTGTTTGGGTGTCCAACTTCCCAGCATCAATTGAGATAATTAATCTCTGGTTATCCGGCGTTCGCTCTTGGCTGATGGCCGAGGCACTGAACACAACATCGGTTGCTCCAGTGACTTTAACTTCCTCATTTCTACGGATATCAAACGCATCATCACCTACCTTCCAGCCAAAGATATTAAATGCTGGCGAATCAATAGGGTACTGTCGGTTTCTAGCATCCGTCGTTGCGCCAAACTTACCCGAGACAATCTCAATTTTTGTATCGTAATCCCATTCTATAAAATCAACCTTTGACTGTACGATCGTAGGATGTTCTGCCTGATCTGCGAGCGCATCGCTAACCGTGTCGTTTGCACGCTCGTTGTTAAAGTGGTTCACCGCCAAGTAACCACCTCCGAGTGCAGCGACACCGGCCACGAACCCTACGCCAAATTTGCCTGGTCGGTGACGAATGGGGTTAAGCAAATTTGCCGCACCGAGTGCGCCGTGACCTATCATCGAAATCATTCCACGACGCGACTCTTCGCTAAGTACTTCTTCCGCAAGCTGCTGTGGATACTCTTCGTTATGTATCTGTGTCATTGTATTAATCTCCAAATCCTAACCAACCCCAGAAACCTTTTTTTGGTTTCCTGGCTTCGTCTTTATTGCTCTGGTCTTGAGCTTGATTTTCGGTTTGCGCAGGAGATGTGGCTGTTTCTGAAGCACTAGGGCTAGGTGTACTCGGTTGTGTTGACGTAACGCCAGGCAAAGTCACGCCTTGCTGATTAGCACCTTGATCTGCAGTTACCTCGGAACCAGCATTGGCCTCTGACTGACTGGCAGTATTGCCATGATTTGGTACCGCTTTGCCTTCGGCAGTCTTCATAAAGCGCCGCCGCATTTCATCAAAGGCAGGTGTCGTGGAACGCTCATGCTGGTCATAGTGCCAATATTCATTTGCATATTGTTTTAGTCCCACATAGGGAGCATTGACCATCATCCAGTTTCTGAGTTTACTTTCGCCAGGATAGTCACAATATTTTACGCCGCTAGCCTTTTTCCAATTACATGAGTCGCTACTGTTTGGAGCGCCATTCATCCACAAGTCGTTAGCTCCCTTTTCGTGCCAACTACCTCCTGGCGGGGCAATATATGTGTAATCACCATTCTGACATCTACCAGATGGGTCACCATTACAAAGCTCAGCTTGATGCTTTTCGCTCCGATGCGCGCTAGAACTCACCATTTTATCTTTGCCTAGATAAGCTGCGTCTTCTTTGCTCCATTTCACTAGGGTTGCCCATGCACGTGAGGCATCTGCAACCACCACAGTCTCCCCGTCAGCTCCAGGAATCGAATACTCTGTGCCCGCTTGGCTCTCACTTGATGTCGATGGATAGCCAGTGATTGCGCACAGTTCTCTGTCCCCCTTGACTGTAATCTCGAACCCTACTGACCGAGATCCTTCGGCGCATGCTGTTTCACCGGTGTTGTTAGGCTTCCAATCGATACCCTCGGGTGATGCCGGATCTGCATCTGGTGCTCCTGCCGCGCTAATAACTGCTGTTCTAATTTGAGCAGCAAAGTTGGTGATGCCCTTGCGGTAGTTGTTGGTCTCTTTATATGGCACTAATCCATAGTGGGGTGCGTCGGCATATTTTTTTACGCTGCCCAGACCAGCGTTATATGCAGAAAAACCTACCCCCATTTGGTGAACGACAGACTTATCGGGGTATTTCCTTACTGCCCATTCCATATTTGCATTCATGAGTTTGTAGTAACCAGTTATGCATGACTTAGGCTCAAAGACATCCTCTACACCATACGCCTCTGCTGTCTCGGGAGTAAATTGACAAAGTCCATCTGCATACTTGGAACTTACTTTGGGGTCAAATCCTGACTCTTGGAAAAGCTCCGCAGCAACATAGTCGGGAGTTAAATATGCATGATGTGGTTTTTTGTCATTCTCGAGTATCAATTCTGCAAGCTCATCGGTGTCCATGGGGTTGAATGGACTTTTTTTGGCCAGCTCCGCCAGCGCCGCTTTAAATGCCTTTACCTGCGCTTCACTCTCGACTTTAAACCCTACTCCGCCCTCTATTACGATGCCGTCCAATTCTGATGGATCAAGCTTGCGCGGATCTGTTTCGATCTCTTCGTTAGCGTCAGGTACTTCTTCAAAAAGAACCTCATCACTTCCATTGCCCCCAGTATTATCCTGGTTTTTGGGCAGAGTATTTTTGATAATATCGTGACCCTCTACTCCAAGCTCACCTCCGTATTCAAATAGAAAAATCTTTGGCTCTTCTTGGCGTGCTTCAGCAGGAGTAGCTCCCCCTAACACGATTGCTCCGCCCAACGCGCCAACAGCCAGCGCTCGCAGCGGCAAGTTGTTGAAGCTGCGTTGGTAATATCTTTCGTGGGTCATCAAGCTAGTCCTTTTTTTTCTCAGCCATTTGTTTGGTGCGCACTGCTTCAACTAGGGCATCTATGAGCTTTTTTGGGTCTATAGTACCAGCAACAATACCCTCTTTAATTGCAGCTTTCAGCCGGGCTTCCTCCGCTTTGTTAAGGGCAGGTATGCCTTGGCCTTCTCCAATTGCCTTACTGAGTGCTTCGGCCGCTTTGCGCTGCTGGTCATAGTTGATCTCATCACCATTTCCCTGCGTAAGTCGCTCCAGCTCCTGCTGTTCTTCATCAAGCATTTGTCGCATTGTTCTAAGGTCACGGGTTAATTCACCCTTCCGAGCACTATCAGCACTCGAATATTCCATTACATGCTGATCAATCCTATCCTGGAGTCTTTCAACGCTTCTTTGTATTCCGCTTACCTCAGTAGAAGGTCTGGTCTGCTTCGCCAATTCATCCATTGGTTCGATAACACCATCCTGAAGCGATTGTACCCGTTCTGCATATGCCGTGAGTGCGGCAAGTGAAATAGCCCAGTCACGAAGGGCTAGATTTGATAGCTCTTCTTCAACTGCAGTGAGCTCTGCCTTCCCAGAGTCTGCCCTGTTGTCGGCCGCCAACCGGTCATTGTCTCTCTGCGTAGTAGACGCTAGGTCAGCCGCTTCTCGTTCGTTTTGAGCCATTTTACATGCAAGCTCGTAAAGCCGCCGAGCCTCGGCGACTCGCTCTTTATACGTTGTCTCATTGTCTACAAGTCTATTCTTATGGTCAGATTCCGCAGTAGCTAAATTTTCCGCGTGTTCAGATGATAACGCCTCTTCAGCGGCCGCTGCCTGCATTTCTATATTTAGGTAGGCTGGGGTTGCATTCGCTACAATATCTTCCTGTCTTTCTTCGGCTGCACTAAGAGCGGTTCTAGACCTCCCTAGTACTTTTCCACCATCACCTAAGAGTGCCGGCGCAAAAGCTGACAAGAAAGCTGGGTTTTCCAAAATTGTTAAGGGTAGAGTGCCTTCACCAAACTCTGCCAATTTCATTTCTGTCCCCTTTTAGCAGCTTCAATGGTAGTTCCGTTTTGTGTATTTGCATTGATAGGAGTGATCGTGGCAGCCCCTGTTGCTTTCTCAACCCAACCAAAGGTAGTAGTTGCCAGCTCATTGTTTGCATCACGGAAGTCATCTTTTGGATTTTGGTATGCATTTTCAAACACAACCGCGACACCGGGTGCTTGTTTTTCCATGAGTTCTTTCGTCGCACCATCCAACACGTTTGTAAAATCTTTTTTCGAATACACGTCATCAATATAATCAGTAAACTGGCGTACTAAGGCCATAGAGGAATACGTTGCAAACCGCTTTTTTTGCGCAGAATCATCTCCATCTACGACTATCGACAATATCTTGTCGAACGATGGTTTGGTAAGTATCGGCTTCATGGCTTCATAGCTAGACTTGGAGATCCCAGAAACACAAGCATAGTCTGGCTTAGTTCTGTCACAGTTCACATCGGTGGGTATTTTGGTATTAAAAGCAAAACTACTACGATCGATGGTGACCGTCTTGCCGTCTGCCGACAAAACTCCGATTGGCTGATTTACACCCTCTTCTTTAGGAACACAAAAGCTAATGTCGGCAGTCAACTTAGAGTCAATGACTGGGTAGGTTGGCTTACCGTCTTCACCTTTTGTTTGTACCCGCATTACTGCAGTGCTATCTTTAAGTGCAATAGGAATCATAATATTTCCAACCATAGCTCCACTGATTTCGGCCACTGGCTGTTCACAACTTGGACTAGCTAAGTTCACACCTTTAGTTTTCCCATCCTTGCTTGGTATCTGTTGGCTGGCGGTGGTCGGCAAGTTTTTTTCATCTTCACCCTTTGGCCCTGGTCCGCTCAACATTAGCATGAAGGGCACAGCTATAGCACCGGCAGCTGCAACGAGCTTCGTAACTACACCTGGCTTTCGCCCTTCTTGCGCCCCATTTTTGTTCGTTTGTGGATCTACTTTTATTCCTAGAGTGTCGTTGTGCAATTCAATTGGCCATAACTCTTGCTCATTGGTATCATCATTACCTTCACCAGACGTTACAGGGGAAGCGTCGTCTACATTTTCTTCATTCTGAGCATTTTCCATCTCGCTCAGACTTAAAAGTGGCGTGGCAGCAGAGTCAAGAGATTTAACATCATCAGCATATTCTGTATTAGTAGCTATACTCGCGAGTTCCGCTTCAACTTCAGCGGGAACAATTACTTGACCGTCTTCAGTTCTTTGAATTGCCTGTATTCTTGTAGTTTCTGCGACCATGCCCTTCATTCTGGCGATGATGTCTTCGAAACTTGGCTGGGTAGTAGAAGATCCTTTTTCGTGATCCATGATTATATACACACCTTATTAGCTTAGTTGCAGTGACCACTCCCCGGACTAAAGTCCGGGGCTTCTGGTCTGGCGGCATGCTTAGATCACTGGTTCTTAATATATAGCTTTATTCTGCCTTCTGTAACTTGACCCACTGATTCGGCAAAG
>Ga0075163_10010733_pt1 | contig 11967 bp, 10 predicted proteins | sample JI1023141ADNA_FD_71478 | JGI IMG/M metagenome (GOLD analysis project Ga0075163, IMG submission 71478) | Wastewater effluent complex algal communities from Wisconsin, to seasonally profile nutrient transformation and Carbon sequestration -... | ecosystem: Engineered > WWTP > Effluent > Algae...
CGAGATCGTCGAAACCACGCCGCGCGACGGCATCGCATACACCTGCACTCAGTCGATTGGAGACGGCCCAGCGCTACCCGTTGCCCGCGGGACGTTAATCCCCGTCTCGGCCTCGGTGACGACCACGGTGACGGTGCAGACGGCCAGCGCCATCGCAGGCAACCCGCCCGACCAGAGCACGTTTGCCATCACGGCAAACCGCCTTGGTACTGGCGCTTCCGGTGGCGTCGGTATCTCCTGGTCCGTTTCAACGAACGGCTTTATCCAGCCGTAGGAAATTAGCATGATTGGACGGACGGCGGTGCATCGTGGCCAACCAGCCATTGTGGCCGACGTCCGTCCTGATGGTTCCGCAACGCTGTGGATTCCGCGGGCCGGAGGCGGCCGGCGCGTTGTGCGCGCCGCTCCCGGCCAGTGGAATTTGCTGAGCGTGGTAAGACAAGAACATGCCAGCCGGGCGCAAGCCAAAAATGCCGAAGTTCAAATCGGCAACTCCTCCAACTCCCGTTCCTGAGGCGTTTCACGTCGATCCGGTTGCACACGCCGAATCCCTTGGGGACCAAAATCGGTTCAAGATCGTCGCAAACGGAAAACTCGTCTGGCAGGCTAACGCCGGGATGCAGCAGACCTTGTTTGAGGCGACTCACCCATCGAACGAGTTCTACTGCGACGAAATCCTCATCGGAGGTCCCCGCGGCCCGGGCAAAACAGCCGCCGGAATTGCCTGGATGGCCGTGCCGGTGGACAACCCGAACTACATCGGTCTGGTTCTGCGTCAGTCGAACGAGGAATTGAAGGAGTGGATCGAGAAGGCAGACAAGATCTACTCCCAGATGGGAGCGGTGAGGCACGGAAGCCCCGTCTGTTTCGTTTTCCCCACCGGCGCACGCATCTGGACCGGCTACATCACCAATGACGAAGACTACGAGCAGTACCGCGGCCACGAATACCACCGCATCTTGCTCGAAGAGGCCCAGCAGATGCGGGAAGAGCGTTTCTACGCCGCGTTGTTCTCGTCGAATCGCTCATCCGTTCCTGGGCTGAAGTCCCAGATTCTCAACACAGCCAACCCCGACGGCCCCGGCGCTGTGTGGCTCAAGACTCGTTTCGTCAAGGTGATCGACGCGGCCACTGGCGAGTACATCCCGTGGGGAACGCCATTTTACGATCCAATCACCAAGCGTTACCGGATCTACATTCAGGGAACGCGCGCCGAGAACCCGCAGTTGATGGAGAACGACCCGGATTACGAGGCGCGCCTGAATGATCCGGCCATCCTGGAGCACGTTCGCCGCGCCTGGATTTACGGCGACTGGGATGCCGTCACCGGCGCGTTCTTCCCGATGTTCCGCGAACGAAAAATGCTGGGAGAGCCGGCGGAAGCCCTGCACGTCATTCCGCATTTCGATCTGCCGGCGTGGTGTCACCGTTGGATGAGTCTGGACTGGGGCTTCCAGCATCACACGGCGATCTACTGGTACTGCCTGGCTCCAGACGGCCGCATTCACGTCGAGCAAGAACTCCTCCTGCAGTACACCGGCTCCGATATCGTCGGCACCGAGCTTGCGCTCGCGTGCGTTCCGCTGTTGCGCCGGATGCGAAACCCACACCTGACGGTCTACGTTTCTCCGGACGCCTTTCAGCGCAAGGATGCCGGGAACAACTTCGCCGAACAGATCGCCGCCGGCATCAAGGCGGTCAACATCGAAGCAGTCTCGCACGAGTACTCGAAGGAAGAAGCCGAACTCGCCAAGCTCGACCAGGAAACGGCACTTGCGGCTCACCAGCGGCGGATCGAAATGTTCTCCGGCGCCGCGCCGACAATCCATCTGGTCATGGCGAATAACGATCGCGTGGGCGGCTGGTCTTACATGCGCAACATGCTGCGCTGGGAGCGGCGCATTGTTCGGGCGCCGTACAGCCAGGAGCGCGCACACCAAATCATGCGCACCAAGGGCGCGTTGGCGTATGAGGAGTACGTCACGCAGTTCCAGGAGGACGCAGAGGAGATTCTTCCGAAAGTTCTCATTCACGACAACTGCCCAGCGCTGAGAGAGACGATTCCCAAACTGTTCCCAGACCCGAAGAAACCAAACGACGTCCTCAAATTCGACTCGACCGCCGACAAGATGGGCGATGACCCGGCGGATTCCTTCCGCTACGGCCTGATGGGGTATCGTGACCACGGCCAGCAGTTGCCGGCCGACGTCGTCGCCACGCTCGCGGTTGAGCGAGCCATGAAACCGTATGCGGCAGAATCCGCCAACGACCCCAATCTACGCATTCAGGCAGTTCTTCGCGCCGCGGCCGCGCACCAGGATTCAGACGACAATTGCCTCACGTTAGACTGCGATGCGGTAACGTGGGATGCATGGAACTGACGAACCTGGAACCGATGGAACGGGAAGAGGCGGCAGAAGCGTCTTTCCCCTCCTCCACCAACGCGGAGCCGGCAGGTGAATGGCGCACAACCGCCAAATACACCTCGTCGCTCGAACGCTGCGCAACCTGCGAATACTTCCAGCAGGAAGGAATGTGCGCCAAGTACAAGAGCGAAGTCGAAGAGGGTGGACACTGTCAAAGCTGGGAGCCGCTTGACGAGGGCGGCGCGAGCGAAGAAGCGTCAGAGGAGGAAGGCGATGACATGGAAGAGCTTGACCAACTGGCTTAGTAGTCGAACGCCCTTACGCCAAGCGCAAACTCCAGACCCCTTTTATGCCGAGCGGCTTCGGCTGCAGGAGCAAGTCACGCTCCTGCAAGGGCAATTGGGGAAGATGATGGAGATGGTTCGCGAGGCTAACGCCAACGAACGGCACACTTACCAGAGCATGTGCAACACGCTCGGCCGGGCTCAGTTCGCAGCGCCCCCGTTTCCCAACGCCGCCTTGGCGCCAGGCAGGGTGGATGAACCCATGATTCTGGAAAGTAATGTGGTCAACGGCTCGGACGAAGTTGACCGTATGGCGCGCCGAGCGAAATCTGACGCAATGGCCGCTTACCAGGAATTTATTGCGAGGACCAGTGGAAACCCAAACTCCTGAGACGTCTCAACAGCCTGCCAACCTCGTTGAACAGATCGGCACAAAATTAGAGCAGTACGAAAGCGAGTGGCGTCAAGATACGCTGGCGGACCGACTCGCGCAACTGCTGGAAATCCAGCGCGCCAACCTGTTCTACAAGGGCAAGCAGTACCTCCGCAAGAGCTTCTCCGCCGGCACCGGCGAATTTTCGTGGCAACCAATTGACGAGCCGCAAGACGGCCGCGTCATGTTTCGGCGCGTCGAAAACATCATCCGCGCCGACGGCGCGGTGTACGCCAATATCATCCGGCAGCGCAAGACGTCTAACCAAGAGGCGGTGGCGATAGACCAGGATGACCCGACCTACGTACGCAAGGCGCGCGCGGCGGGAATGCTGGCCCGGCACCTTGTCATTCTGTGGAGGATTCGCCACAGGATTGACAAGGAAGTCGGAAAGCTTCTTTGGACCGATGGGCAGTGCTACGCCTACGTCAACTTCGTGGTGAATCGCGCGAAGTATGGCGTTCATCGGGAAGACGTCTACACGCCGCAACCAGTGCCAATGCCGGGCACGATCGCCTGCCGGAAGTGCCTACAAGAGAATCCGGAAGGCGCGTCCGTCTGCAGCCAATGCCAAAACCCGTTGGCGCCTGAGGATCTGAAGCCAGGCCCGATGGTAGACGTGCCGGTGAAGACAGATACCAAAGAGTATGACAAGGGAATGCCGGAGGTCGAGTTTCTATCGGGCCTAAACGTGGAGGTCGAGTTCGGCGCCAAGTCGCTCGACGAGACTCCTTTCCTTGCATACACCACGCCGATCAAAGGAGAGCACGCGCGCCGGGCGCTGCTTCGCCGGCTGGCCAAGCGCGCCGCGGTTGCTCCGGTCAATGAGGATTCGGCATCTTCAACGACCAGTCCCGAATCAGAAATGCTGACGATTCTCGAACGGCTCGCGTCGCCAAGTGGCGAGCAACGTCAGCAGCATAGCCAAGTCTCGGCCTACACGCGCAAGTGGTATCGGCCTGACGCATACGACGCCATGGAGCCATCCCTCGCGCAGACCATGGCCGCAAACTTCAAAGACGGGGCGCTTGCGCACTATCTGGACGGGAAACTGCTGTACGTCGAAGCGGACAAGCTCGACGACCACTGGGCCGCAATCACCGCCGGCACCGACGGCGCATCTCTCACTGGGCCGGGAGCCTGCGAGGGAAGCATGGATGACCAGGTCACCATCAATCGTCTTGGGAATCTCGGCATTGAAACGATCGTGCGCGGGCTGCCAAAGACGATCGTCGATTCAGCCGTCCTCAATCGCGAGACGGCAAAGAAAGCCGAAGCCCGCGTAGCTGAAATCCTCTTCACTCACACGGGCGGATTAGATCTGAGCAAGGCGACGGCGATAATTCCGTCCGCGCGGATGCCAGACGGTCTGCCGATGTTCAAGGCAGAGGTGCGCGAGAGTGGGCGCGAGCGCAGCCGCATCACCCAGCAACTGTTTGGCGCCGGCCCTACGGATACCACCTGGCGCGCGGCCAACCAGCGCAAGCAAGCGGGCCTCGCCCAGTTTGAAGGCTTGCAGGAAGACATCGCGTGGGAACTGATCGGCAAGGCTCTCACGTTAGGCATCAAGCTCGCCGCGCGGTTTGGCCTTGGCGAACTCATCATCGCTCCCGAGAGTAGCCGCGGGTTCAACTCGGCAACCAAACTCGACATGCGATCAGTAGCTGAGGACGGCTGGAAACTGGAACCGCGCGAGAACTCCCCGATGACGCTCGGAGAAAAACTGGAAAACCTCAGCGGTCTGGCTACAGAAGCGCCAGACTTGGCCCAAGCGACTGGACTATACGACCGCTCGAATCGGAGAATGGTCAAGACGCTGTTCGGCGTCGAGGGGTTCACGGTCCCCGGTGAGTTCGATTTTGATAACGTGCTGGATCGGATTCAAGAATTGCTTTCCGGCCAAGTCATTCCGCAGTTTGACCCGATTACTGGTCAACAATTCCCGCAAAGCTCAATTCCGATCAATCCTTTCGAGGATCGAGATCACAGCTTCATCGCGGACACGATGCGCGAATGGTGTAACAGTCCAGCGGGGCGCCAGGCAAAGATGGAGAACCCCGCCGGGTACGCAAACGTCGTGGCGCACGGCACCGAACAACAGGCGGCGGCCGACGCGATGATGATGCAACAGGCGGCAATGCAAGGACCCGAACAAACTCCTCCGCCAGCCTAAACGTAAAATGGTCGTTGTGTTTCTGGTATAAGTGAATGCATGAGCACAGCGGCCATCCCGGCCCCCGCACCTTCCGCGCCGGCTTCCGCGCCGGCCCCTTCCACCCCGGCTCCTTCGGCACCCGCCGCTACTCCCAGCGGCGGCAGCGGGCCGGTAGACATCGGCGCTGAAGTCGATAGTTGGTTTGATTCTCCTGCACCGGCCGCGCCAGCGACCACGCCCGCGCCCACCAGTGAGCCAGCGCCGAGCGCCCCCTCCGAGGGTGACTCCCCAGAGTTCCTTCGGGCACTCGAAGAAACCACGGGTGAGCCGGCTCCAGCGCCAGAAGCTGCTCCCACCGAGCCGCCGGCGCCGAAGCCGGTTGTCGCTCCGCCTCCTCCGCCCGACGCTCAGGCCGCCGCGCTCGACGAAGATGGTGTCAGCGTTGACGCTGCCGGCCGCAAGGTGAAGTACTTCTCGGAGGCTCGCGCCGAGCATGTCTTGGGGCAGGCCCGCATTTCGCAGGATATCGCCCAGGCGTTCGGTGCTGAAGCTCTCACTCCAGAACTCGCACGCGACATCGCCAACGATTCCAAAACGTTGCTTGATATTCAGGAGCGGCTCTGCCAACCTGGCCAATCACAAGAAAGCGCGTTCCAGTATCTTTTGTCAGAGTCAATGGCGGCCTACGCGCAGGGCGCCATCTCCGTTGACCCATCCGAGAGCATCGGCCAGAGCTTTCTCAACGCCGCCGCGAAGGCCGCGCCGCGCGTGGCGGAGTCGATCAAGGCCACGATCACAAACACGCTGGTGAGCGAAATGTACGACCGCGCCATTAAGGCGCGCGGTACCGGAGCGGAAACGCCGGCGCTTGCGCTGGCTCAACGTCTCGATAACGCCCTGAACGGCAAGTTCAAGACCCTGGCAGAGCTTTTGGCGGCGCCGAAGGCGGATGACCCTGCCACCATCCTTACGCGCCGAGAGCAAGAACTCTCCCGCCGCGAGGCGGCAATCGAGGGCGCCAGGCTCGACAAGTTCCGCCAGGGACTCGGCGCGGATCGCGCCGCGGTCATGGCCGAAGAAATCTCGGCGCAGCTTGCGCCAGTCGAAGAGCGGTTGAAGAATCTCCCGGCCGATGGCGCCGGCGAGTTCCGCACCACACTCAACGCTCGACTGAGGCAAGAAGTTTCTCGCCAGTTGAAAGATGACCACGCTTTCAACGAGAATATGAACAGACTCTGGGAGAGAGCCAAGAACGCGAGGGCCGACGAGGTCCGAGGTCAGCTTGCTCAGCAGATGAAGTCAGCATATAAGCTGAAAGTGGCGCAAGTGCTTCGCGGCAGTGCGCCAAAAATAATCTCCGCGTTGACCGCTGGTTTTGCCAGCAGCAACACGGACCGTCATCAGCAGATCGCCGCTACGCAACGTCAGGTAGCTACCGCGCCAGTCGCGACTGGGCCTGTTCCCGCAACAGTGCCACTCAAGACGGCAGGCGGAGGGTACCTGAACCCGCATCAAGTCGGCGACATCATCGACAAAATTCTCTCCTGAGGAGCAACGAACCATGGCTACCCAAGCCCTTGCCGCGCAGGCCGAAAAGATCGCCGGCAATCTCCCTTCCCTGTTTTCGCGCGTTGACACGGTTTACAACCGCATCAAAGGTCGCGTACCAAAGCACATGATTTCCGAGCGCGACATGCGCATTCCGCTGAAGTTGACGTCGGGCGGCCGCCCCGGATACTTCAACCCGGAATCCGGTCCCATGGGCCGCGGATCCTACAGCGACACCGCGGCGATGATCGCCACCTGGTTCCCTTTGCGGTGCAACTTCGAGTTGCCGCTTTTGGCGAAGGACGGCACGGCCACCAGCGAGCAATCTCGGCTGAACGTGTTCCGCGAAGCCGTCAAGGACGCGGTACCTGAGTTCTCGGCGTTCCAGGACCGTTTGTTCCATGTCGCGGACTCCACCGCGCGCATGGGCAACGCGATCTCGCACACCACCGGCTCTGGCAACTCCATCTACACGATGGACAACATTGCCGGCGTGATGCCGTTCCGCGTTGGCGAGTTCTACTCGTTGTACGACGCTACGCTCGTGACGCCTCGCGACTCCGCCACGCCGCGCAAGCTCCTCGCGATCAACGAAGATGCGCGGACGCTCACTTTCAGTGGCACTGTGACCAGCGCGGCCAATACCGATGCCGTCGTCTTCGAGGGGCAGGGAAACATCGCGAGCCCCGTCGGCCCCAAGGGCCTCGCCTACTACGTCAGCACGGCTACCACGGGCAACATGCTCACCCTGAGCCGCACCACGTACCCGCAGTTGATTCCGGCGCTGCGTGACGCCAACGGCGCGCCGCCCACCTTCCAAATGGGGCTGCATATCGCCTCGAAGATCCTGCGGAAGCGCGGCATTCAGCGCGGCATCCCCCCGGGGTTCACCGCGATCCTGAACACGGACCAGGAAGCCAACATCCGTGCGCAGGTCTACAATATGTCGTCGGTCGATCTCGGCCGCGGCGGCAGCCTGAACATGGACATCATGCCGGCCATCGACCACGAGTTCAAGTTCGCCGGCGTGCCTGCGATGCTGTCCATCCACCAGATGAACGACCGCATCACGTACACGTCCTGGAATAACTGGATGATCGGGCAGATCAAGGAAGAGACCTTCTTCCAGCAGCCCGACGGCAGCCGGTTCCACAACCTGTACTCGTCGGTTGACCAGTCGCCGCTTGCCGCGGTCTGGTTCTCCCTGTACACGATGAAAGATTTCGTGTGCCAGGACCCTGGCCTCAACGGCCTGATCTACAACCTGCCGGCCGCCACCTACTAAACCGCAGGCCGGGGCGGTCGCTTCCGCCCCGGCCCCCTTCTCCCTATGAATCACATCAAACGCTTCAACAAGATGCTTCGCGATGAACTGGGAACGGCCCCAAACGGACAGCCTCGCTTCAAGTGGGAACTGACCTCTAACCTTTACGGCTTCGAGGAAGCGCCCAACGGCGAAGCAGTGCATCAAGTAGTCCGCGAAGACGGAACGATGGCGAGCATCGTACTCATCCATCAGCAGTTCCAAAAGTTCTGCTGGGCCGACGTGTACGGGAAGCGTTGGGTGTTGGTGAAGTGGGAAGTGGTGTCGGAGGAGGAGTGGCGCATCCGGCACGGCCACTCTCTCCCCTACGCCTCCAATGGCGAATACATCATGACCGACAACATGATGCTCGCCGATCACATCGAGCCAGACGAACTGACCACGCTCGTCTGCATCAAGTTGATTAAGCCGCAACTGACCGTTGAACTCAACCAAGGCCATCCCGGCCTGGTGAACTATCACCGGCGCCAAGCAATCGAACGGAAAGCGGCCGAGAAAGCAGTTTACCGGCAAGCCGTTTCCGATGCCGTCGATGAACTCGCCCTACCGTTTGACCAAAAGCCTGGAACCAAGGGATCGGCTTCGCTCCCGACGCCAGCATTTATGAAAAAAGCACCAATCGAGGTTTCTCAGTGAACACCAAGCTCGTAGCCCACATCGTCAGCATCTGGCCCATGCCGCTCGTCGCTCGCCGAACTCTTTTCCTTCCGTTCGACGAAAACGAAAAGAATGTCTGGGACGTTCCGGCCGCCTCCCCGGAGGAACCGCAGATCATCTGCTTGCACCAGTACAAGCAGATTGAAGACACCGGCAGCGGAAAGACCACCACTATTATCGACGCGAACGACCTCGCCGCCGATTTGGTCAACGAGTTGGCCGCGCACAAGATCACGGCCAAAGGCCGCCCGGGCGTGTTCGTCGCCGACGACGTCGAGAGCAAATACGACGGAGCCGTCACCAGCGAGCAAGTGAAGCGTTCCAAGAGCTTCGCCGCGGCCGTGCGAGCACAACAGGAGTTTGCGCTGTCGATGGTGGCAGAGGCGCGCGAGCATTTCCGCCGGCAGAAACCAAACCTCATCACCGAAGCGCATTTCGCAATGGCGAACCTGTTGGGCGTGCGCAACGAGCAGTGGCAGGAGCGCGTCAACGTGGAGGCGGTGAGCCAGCGGTGTTGGGCCTGCACTTCACTGATTCCCACCGGCGCGCTGATTTGCCTGAACTGCAAAGAAGTGCTGGACCCAGTTGCACTGGAGGAGCGCCGCTCCGCCCTACGCAACATGGCGGGGACGGCCGTAGACCCCATGGCCGACGTGTTGGATATGGCCAACTTGGAAGCTCTCACGGCCCCCACGCCCGCCGCCGCGTCGTAAACTGGGGTCATCATGATCCCCACCGTGGCGGAGTGCATCAACCTGGCGGCGTTTCATCTGGGCGACACCCCGAAACGCCGCTACTCCGAAACCGACCTCGGTGTCGCCGTCCAGATCGCGTGGCGCGAGACGGTGGCGTACTTCCGCCTCAACGGACTGCCGAACATGAAGTTCAACCAGCAGTACACGTTCGTCGGCTCTACAAACGACTTCTCGGCGGAAGACGTCGGCATCTTCAACCTTGGATCGGTCAACGCGATCTGGCAGGTGGAAGGGGAATACCGGCGCCGGCTTGAGCGTAATGACGAATTGGTTCCATCCACGCTTGGCGGGCAGCCACGCTACTACCGGCGGGCCGGTGGCATGTTTGAGTTCGACGCGCCATGGAAAGCCGGAGACGTTGTTCGTATCGAGTACTTCGCCACCGGCGCGGCCCCATCCGAAGGAACCCTTGGGATCGAAGGCTGTCACGATGTCGTGTCGATGCTGGCCGCGGTAGCCATTGGACCCACGAAGGGCGAAGGTGACCTGGCTCGAGAGCTTCGCGCGAAAGTGTACGAACCCATCCGCGGACACATGCACGTCCTCATCCAGGCGTTACTCAAAGAGGAGCAAGAGGACGTGGTTCAGTTCGGGGAGTACGCCGGCGGCGTGGACCGCTGGTCAGCAATCCGCCAGTACCGCTGATACGATAGCGGTATGAACATTCCCAACCGAAACGTCATCGATACCAACAATATCGTCAACTGCGTGACCTTCAGCGTCACCCTGGCGGAACTGAACGCTGGCAAGACGCTCCTGGCTCCGGACATCTTTCGCCGCATCCGTGTCGTAGGTTTCTTTGCGGTCATGAACGGCACGTTCACCACCCTCACCGATGCGCGGTTGAGCGACATCACCACGGCCGGTACGACGAGCGTGGATATCGCCACCGTCGTGGCAGCCCAGATGGGTACCGGCGTGCGCCATTCCGAGGCCGCCGGCGTGAACGTACTCGGCGCCGGGTTCAATGCAGACTTGCCATTCGGCTCCGGCGTGCAACTCCGCAAGACGGGCGGCACGGCTGCCGGTGGCACGTCAATCGACGGGCGCCTCTTCTACATCGCCATCGACCCGCGGTAAACAACCGTGAAGCAACTCCCCGTCGTTGACTTGCGCGGGGCTTGGAGCCGCCGAATCTCCGAGCCCGGCGGCTCCCGTCCCCAAGACACGATCCGCCCCAACCGCGCTTCGCGGGCGGAGAACTGCCGCTTTGACGGCGGTGTCGTGATGGGGCGCGACGGATTCATCGCCGGCCCGGCCGCCGCCGGCGCCGTCACCACCATCTTTCAGTGGATTCTTCCCACGCTCGATTTCATCGTGACGTTCGAGAACGGCAAGGTGGTGTTTCGCTCGGGAACCGGGGACACCGAGGGGCCGGCCTTCGCAGGCGCTTACTCGTTCGCCGCGGCCGAGGTGGGCGACAAGGTCTACCTCGCCTTCTACAACGTGCAGTGCGTGGCCACGACCGAGGCGCGGATCGCGCTGCCGTCCTACCCGGGTGTGCCGCTCGACAAGGCGTTCATGGGGCCGATGAGCATCGTACCCACGGCCGCCGAAGCTGGCGCGGGGCTCTGCACCGTCGGCGCTCATCTGCTTGGGTACGTGGTGGAGAGCCGGAGCGGCTCGCTGTCACGGATGTCGCCGATTGCCGGCGGGACGTTCACGCCGATCTCGTTCACGGTGTCGGTCGATAAGACGATTCGGTTGTCGATCAACGCGACGTGGCCCGACGATGCGCGGTTCGTTCGCGCTTGCATGACCACTAAGGAGAACCCGGCCCAGTTCTTCCTCGTTCCGGATCTGAAGGTGGAAGTGTCGGGCGGCGCAACGCTGACGGTGCAACTGGACATCTCGATCGCCGATGAGGACCTGGCGCGCGCCACGGACATGACCGACGGCGAGAGCAAGTTGACGCAGGTTGGTGGGAGCGGCCCAATCCAGCCGTTCAACATCAAAGCTCTCGGAACGCGCATGGCCTACTTCACCGGCGCCGGCGTCTACATCTCCGATCCCTACGATTTCGAGTACGTAACGGGTGACCAGCACCTGCTGCAGGTGCCGATGCAAAGGTACCTGGTGACGGCCTGCCAGATCCGCGGCGTCAATTACTTGTTCGGCCCCAAGTGGACGTATGGATGGGTAGACCGGCGGGACGCCACGCCTTCAGAATGGAGCGACCCGGACACGACGTCGGATTCGCAGGGAACATCGGCGATCTACGGCGTCGAGATGAGCACCACCGGCGACTTCGCGTGGGTGGCGAACGAGGACGGGTTTTGGAACTTTGGCGGCCGGTTTGCGGAGTTCCCAATCTCATACATGCAGGAATCCACCTGGAAGCGAATCAACTGGTTCTACGGCCGGGCGACGTTGCGTATCGTTGACAACCCAGGTGCGTACGTGCGCGTGTTCGCGCCCCTGGACGGAGCCACGCAGAACAGCCAC
>Ga0075163_10010734_pt1 | contig 11966 bp, 10 predicted proteins | sample JI1023141ADNA_FD_71478 | JGI IMG/M metagenome (GOLD analysis project Ga0075163, IMG submission 71478) | Wastewater effluent complex algal communities from Wisconsin, to seasonally profile nutrient transformation and Carbon sequestration -... | ecosystem: Engineered > WWTP > Effluent > Algae...
AGCCCTCGACCACCGCGAGGCTCTCCTCCATGTCGAGGTTGTCCACCGCACAACCCATCATCTGGATTCTCATGTCGTCGTGCCCTCGTCGTTGTCGGCCGCCGCGAGCGGCGCGGACTGGGGGAGGCGCCAGGGCGCAAAGCGCGGCCGGCGGACCAGGAAGTCGAAGGCTGTCAGGCCCGGCTGGTGGCTGAGGGTGTGCACGCAGTCGATGCCGGGCCGCCAGCCGGGCTCGATATGGCCCTCGGTGTGCTCGGCGTAGTCGTCGGGCGTCAGGCGGTCGATGCACTGGAGGCTGAGGGCGTGGCCGTACTCGGGCACGCACACCTGGGCCGGGCGCAGCAGGCGGCCTTCGTGCATGAACACCGGCCCGGCCGGGCGGGCAAAGCGCGCGTCGGCCACCACCGGGTTGGCCGCGTGGGGTTGCCACGGGCCCAGCGGCGTCTCGGCGTGGAAGGCGTGGAGCTCGTCGTGCTTGTCGGCGCCGGGCTCGCTCACGTTGCCGAGCAGCCACCAACGCCCGTCGTGGGCGAACAGGGTGGCGTCCACCAGGTCGATGCCGGTGAAGATGTCCTGCACCTTCTCCCAGCGGTCGGGCAGGCCGGTGCAGCGGTACAGCTCCACCGTGCGGTTGGCGCCGCTCTCGGGCACCATCCACAGCGCGCCGTTCCACGCGAAGACGAACGGGTAGGACAAATGCCAGGGCCGCCGCATCACCGGCACCGGCGGCTCCCAGTCACCGTTGGGGTGCACGCGGATGGCCTGCAGCGAGCCCTTGCCTTCACGGTAGATCACTTCCTCGATGAACACCCACCAGCCCTCGCCTTCCGCCGGCCACACCATCGGGTCGGCCCAGAAGCGGTCGGCGGGCGGGTAGATCAGGCGCGCCCGGGCCGGGTCGAGGCAGATGCCCTCGCCGAGGGCCAGCGCGATGCCCCACTGGTCCCGGTGCAGCGCCTTCAGCGCAGAGCGGGACACGCCCCGCTGCAGCAGCGTCGTGAAGCGCGCGGCGGCGGCGGGCGGCTCGGCCGGCACCCAGGCGGCAGCCGGCGCGCTGGCCTCCGGGCCCTCGCCGTCGCTGCCCCGGGCGAGGCGCAGCAGGGCCCGCCGCACCATGCCCATGCCCTTGGCGATCGCCCGGCGGCGGTTGCGGCGGATCGAAAAACTGCACGAGGCACCCAGGGACGCGTCCACCGGCGCGCCGTCGGCCACCGCCTCCAGGCGGATCTCGGTGCTGTCCTCGCCATCCACCACCGCGGCGGCGCCGGCCAGCGGGTCCACCGCGGGGCGGCCGGCCAGCATCAGCGTCCAGTGGTGGGCTGGCCCGGCGGGCAGCGCTGCGGGCGCCAGGCGCAGGTCGACGAGCACCTCGCAGCCCTGCCCCGCCAGCCAGCCCGCGGCCTCGCTGGCGCCAGCGCATTCGGCCACGCCGTCCGGGGCTTCCAGTGGCACGAGGCGCAGGGGCGAGCTGCCCCGGTCGAAGACCAGCCCGTCGAGCCGGTCGGCCCAGTCGGCCTCGGGCAGCGCCGTGCCGTCGCGCAGCAGCGCGACCAGCTCGACGTCCGGCAAGGCAGTGCAGTCGCCCACCAGGCGCGCGACCCAGGCCGGCACCGGCCCGGCGGGCACGAAGATGGCGAGTCGGAGCGCGGGCGGCAGCGTACTGGAAAGATCGGGGGGGCTCATGCAAAAACCTCCGGGGCACGGCGCAGCACGGCACGGCGCAACAGCAGGTTGCGCGTCAGCGTGGCACCAAGAAGAACGGAAAAAAGGCCGATCACCGCGTCGGCGCCGGGGGGCACGATGGCCATCACGCCCCCGCAGGCCAGCACGAACAGGATCAGCGACAGGACATTCACTCGCAGCGGCAGGCGCGTCTCCTCGACGGTCTGCAGGTAATTGGCTTCGGGCAGCACCAGCTGGCCCACGTAGAAGCTCGCCAGCTGGAGCAGGAAGATCGCGCTCGCGCCAGCCAGCGCAAAATCGGCCCGCTGCCCCTGCCACACCAGCGCGCCCCAGGCGGCCACGGCGAGCAGGCTGAGGCCGCTGTTCACCCGCAGCAGGTTGCGGCGCAGGTTGCCCAGCACGCGGCGCACCTCACCCACGCCCTGGTGGCGCACCACCCGCGCGAGGGCCGGCAGCGCGTTGAAACTCAGCGCCCGCGGAAACAGCAGCAGCACGCTGGTCAGGCTGCCGATCAGGGCCACCAGACCGCCATAGGCCTCGCCGGCCACCTGCACCGTGCACGGCACCAGCACCATCGACATGCCGCCGCTGACGAAATTGAGGGCCGCCTGTTCACCGGCGGTGCGCAGGCTGCCCGCTGGCAGGCGGGTGTCGCCGCCCCGGGCGCGTAGAGCCAGCAGCGCCAGGGCCACCGCCCCGAACAGCGCCATCGGCACCGCCAGCGCCGCGTAGGCCAGCCACGGCCGGCCGGTGCCGAACAGCCCGAGCCCCACCAGCAGCACGGCCACCAGCACCGTCTCGAGCGCCAGCAGGCGGCGGTAGCAGGCCAGCGCGAGGCCGTAGTGGCGGGCCAGCGTGTAGGCCGTCCAGCCGGCCAGCAGCAGCGCCGTCCAGGCCGGCTCGAATACCCAGCCACCCCAGGCCAGCAGCGGCAGGCCCAGGCAGGCCAGCAGCGTGAACAAGCCGGCGCCGCGGGCCAGGCCCAGCATCACCGGCGCGCTCTGCCCCGCCGCGGCCACCGGCACCCGGGCCAGCACCAGGGCCGACCAGCCCACCGCCGAAAAGAGGCCCAGCATCATCGCGATGGAGAGATCGTTGGCGAAGCGGCCGAGCGCCTCGGTGCCGCACACCGCCTGCACCAGCGCAAAGTGGAGCAGGCGCTGGCCGCCTGGCGCGGCGGTGACGGCCAGCACCTCGAAGCGCTGCAACATTTGGGCGCCGCGGCTCACCGGCCAGCCCCCCGCGCTGCCCGGTGCTGCCACGCGGCGGTGGCGGCCACCAGGGCCAGGGGCATCACCAGGCTGGCCTGGGGGCGGAACATGATGCCGTTGCTGAAGGCCGTGGACGCCGCCAGCGCGGTGAGCAGCGGCGCCGCCACGCCCGGCGGAAACACCCCGGCCCAGGTGACCAGCATCGCCAGCACCAGCCCGAGCCCCACCAGGCCCTGCTGGTTGAGCAGGCGGATGAAGTCGTTGTGAGAATCCTTGGCGCTCCACCACCACACCTCGGAGACAATCCAGTCGGAGCCCTCGCCGTGGCCGAACAGCCATTCGGCGAGGCTGCTGTCGGCCAGGATGGCGGCCTTCTGCAGCCACATCGAGACGCGGCCGGACGACATCTCGACCATCTCCTCCCAGGTGGGCAGATGGACGACGCCGATCAGCAGCGGCACCAGCGCCAGGGCCAGCCCGAAAGCGACCGTCAGCAGCACCGCCAGCGGCAGCATGCGGCTGCGCTGGCCGAGGTAAACCAGCCCGAAGGCCAGCGCAGCCACCATCGAGGTGCGCACGCCCCAGCCGTAAAAAACCAGCACGCACGAGCAGGCCACCAGCCCGATCAGCAGGCGGCGCCCCAGCTGGCCGGCCTCGAAGAGGTAGAGGGCCAGCGCCGCGCAGACCACCATCAGGTAGGAGGCGGTGTGGAGCGATGCAAAGTACACAGGCCAGAACTTCTCGCCGCCCCGGTTGAGGGACGGCGGCAGGAACACCAGCGCGAAGCACGCCAGGCCCCACACCAGGGCCAGCGTGACGCGGCAGAGCCGCAGCACCAGGGCGGCATCGCGCGCGTAAAGGCGCATCAGCACCAGGGACAAGAGCGCCGGCGTGACGATCTTCAGATACTCGAAGATCGCCGTCTGCAGCCGGAGGCCGGTGATGGCCTCGGTGATCAGGAAGGACGCCAGCCCCAGGATCACCACCACCACCAGCCGCGGCGAGTGGCGCAGGATGTCGTCGGCGTAGGCCAGCAGCGCGGCAAACAGCCCGCCCAGCAGCAGCATGTCGGCCAGCCGGTTGTAGATCGAATCGACCTCCGCGTCGAGGGTTGGCTGGCTGAGTAGCACGGCCACCAGCAGCTTCGCCCACAAGCCGCCGAACAGCGCCCAGGCGAAGCCCTGCGTGACACGCGCTTCGAGGCGCGTCGCGATGGGCTTGGCCGGGCGCCGGGCGCCGGCGGAGGGCATGGCGATCATCAGAAATCCAGCAGCACGCCGCCGATCACGGTGACGCCGGCATCGCGCAGGCTCGCCGACAGGGCCGCCACGCGCCGGTGGGTGCTGGCGTGGCGCCGGGCCACCACGATGGCGCTGCCGCAGATGGCCGCCACCAGCTGGGCGTCGGCGCCCACCTCGGCGGCCGGGGTGTCGATCAGGGTCATGTCGAAGGTGTCGCGGGCCACCGCCACCTGCGCCCCGAAAGCCCGGCGGGCCAGCAGCTCCTGGGGGTTGGGCGGCACGATGCCGGCCTGCAGCACCGACAGCTGCGCAAAGCGCGGATGGGGCTGGAGCGCGCCCTTCTCGCCCCGCTCGGCGAGGCGCGAGGCCAGCCCGCCGGCCGGCGCCAGGCGGAACAGGCTCTGCTGGCGCGGGAAGCGCAGGTCGCAGTCGATCAGCAGCGTCCGCTCGCCGAGCTGGGAGAACAGCACGGCCAGGTTGGCGGCCAGCCAGCTGCGCCCTTCGCCGCGCCCGGCACCGACCACCGCGACGGTGTTGAGGTGAGGGTTGGCGGCCCGTCGCAGCACCAGCTGGCTGCGCAGCTGGCGGAGGGTTTCGACGCGCTCCGAGTTCGGTTCGAAGGCCGCCACCAGCTCGGGGGAGACGCCCTGGTCGCCCACCGGCAGCACCGGGTAGTCGAACTGGTGAGCCAGAGCCACCAGCACGTCGCCCTGGCTGACCAGGCCGAGGTCCACCGCGGCCTCGCCGAAGGGCACGCCGAGCTCCCGCTGGCGGGCCATCACGCGGCCGACGGCCTCGGCCGGCAGCACGCCGCTCGAAACCAGGAGTTCGCCCAGGTGCGGAAAGGCCATCCGCCCCGGGGTGTGGCCCGCGGCGGCGCCGGGGCCGGGAAAGCGCTTCATGTCCATGCTCTTCATCTCCTCAGGCCCGCCGCCATGCGGCCGGCAGCAGGCTGGCGGGCAGCAGGCTGGCGGGCAGGCCCGGCGCGGCGTCGCCACCGCTGCCGATCTCGGCCAGCAGTGGTGCGCCGAGCGCCTCGGACAGATCGCCGGCCCCGCGGATGCGCCGGTCGAACAGCTCCCGCACGATGGCCACGGCCACGCCGAGCAGGCCGCCGATGACGAGGGCCAGCCCCAGGTTGAGGAGCGGCCGGGGGCTGGACGCCTCGGTGGGGGCCACCGCAGACGACAGCAGGGCCACGTTGCCCTGGCGCGACTTGCTCTCCAGGCTGGTCTGGGTGAGGCGGGCCATCACCAGGTCGTAGGCTTTCTGGGCGCTGTCGACCTCGCGCAGCAGCACGCCCATCTCGTCGCGCTGGCGCTTGAGTTCGAGCACGCGCTGCTTCTGGGCGTCGAGCCGGGCGCGGATGTCGCCCTCGCGGGCCTGGTTGATGCGGCTGTTGGTGCCCACCACCGCCGCCACCTGGCCGGATTCGGCCCGCAGCCGGGCGCGGAGCGAGTCCACCTCTCTCTTCACGCGCTGGTACTGGGGGTGGTTTTCGCCGAGGTAGCCGGCGAGCTCGATGAGCTTGGCCTCCTGGCGGGCGAGGTCTACCTTGAGGGCCTGGATCAGCGGGCTGGCGGTGACGTCGCTCATGCCGCCGCCCTGGCGCTGGCGCGAGCTGGCCTCGCTCGTCTGGGCCTGGGCGGCGGTGAGCTGGGTGGACAGCTCGGTGAGGCGCGCGCTCTCGAGGTCGAGCTTGTCGTCGCCCACCAGGCCGTTGGCGCGCTGGAACTCGGCCAGCCGCGCCTGGGCGTTTTCGAGGTTGCCGCGCAGCTGGCGGGTGTGTTCGTCGAACCAGGCGGCCGACTGGCGGGCCGGCTCGACGCGCAGCTCCAGGTCGGTCTCGAGGTAGGCGCGGGCCAGGGCGTTGGCGTAGTCGGCGGCAAAGCGCGGGTCGTCGGCCGTCACGGTGAGGGTCAGCACATTGCTCTCGTGGGACGGGCTGACCTTGACGTTCTTCTTGAGGCGCCCGGCGATCCAGCGGTTCGCATCGCCCTGCCCGCCCGACGCCTTCTGCCAGCGCTCGGCCCAGCGCGGCTGGCCGGCGAGCTTGAGGGCGGCCACGGCGCGGGCGCCGACCCGCTCGCTGGCGATGATGTCGGCCTGGGTGGCCAGAAAGCCCGGCGTGGTGCCGCTGCTGCCCGGCTGGCTGGCCAGCTGGTCACCGCCGCGGGGCTCCACCACCACCTCGGCGGAGGCCAGGTACTGGCGCGGCATGAGCACGCTGAGCAGCAGCGCCAGCAGCACGACACCGCCCCAGACGGCAAACAGCGCGCGGCGGCGGGCCTTGAGTACGGCGAGAACTTGCGTGAATCCCATTGGGGGTGTCCGGGTCAGAACAGCGCCTCGCGGACGACGATCACGTCGTCCGGCTGCACCGGGTCGTTGAGTTGCGGGTTGGTCACGCGCACCGCGCCGTCCTCGCCGCGGCGATGGATGCGGATGCCGCGCTCGGTGCCGCGGGGGCTGAGGCCGCCGCCCAGGGACAGGGCCTGCAGCACCGTCATCTGGCGCTCGACCCGGTAGGCGCCGGCGCGCTGGACCTCGCCGTACACGTAGAACTGGGGCGCGCGATGCACGTAAAGGGTGTCACCGGCCATCACCGCCACGTCCTTCTCGGGCGTCCAGGCGACGAAGAGGTCGGCCACGTCGATCTCGGCCCTCACCCGGCGGCCATTGCGCAGGCCGGTCAGGATCACCCGGTCGGCGCCCTGGGGTGCGGTGCCGCCGGCCAGGGCCAGCACGTCGGTGACCTTCATCGCGGTGCTCTCGAGCGGGTAGCGGCCGGGCCGGGCCACCTGGCCGAGCACCGCCACCTGGGCGCCGCGCACCTGCTGGATCACCAGCGTCACCTGGGGCTGCAGCACGAAGCCGCCCTTCCTGAGGCCGTCGGCGATCGCCCGCTCGGCGGCGGCCACGGTGAGCCCGCCGATCTGCACGCTGCCCACCAGCGGGTAGCTGATCGCCCCGGTGTCGGAGACCCGGGTTTCGAGCGCCAGGTCGGGGTTCTGGAAGACGCTGATCTTCACGCCGTCGCCGGGCCCCAGGCGGTATTCCCGGGCCGTGCCGTCGTCGGCCCGGGCTGCAGGAAGCAGCGCGAGCAGCACCAGGCCGAACATGGCCAGCCCAGCCCAGAAGCGTGTGCGCATGCGCGCCGTCAAAACACCCACTGCAGACTCCCGCTCAATGTCCAATAGTCAAAATCCAGCCCTGCCTCGCTGGAGCCTCGGTGCTCCCGCATCAGCGTGGCGATCCCGCGTGTGCGTGGCCCGACCTGCCAGTTGCCGGCCAGCGCGGCCAGCACGCCCTTGTCCTCGCGCCGGGCCGTCGTCCGTGGCCCGAAGCCCGGGTCGCCCCGGTATTCCGCATCGCGCCATTCCAGGCGGCCTTCGAGGCGCACCTTGGGCGAGTATTCCCACAGGCTGCCCAGCCGCAGCCCGCGCACCGCCACGTAGCTGGACACGAAGTCCTGCGCCGGCTCGGTGTCGTAGCGCAGCGCGGCGCTCACCCGCGTCCGCGGCGTGAGCTGCCAGTCCAGCCCGGCCAGCCCGTTGTGGCCGGAGAAATCGTTCTGGGCATAACGCCCGTAACTGCGGCTCACGCTGCCCAGCTGCAGCTGCAGCCGGGTGCCGCTCTTCAGCGGCAGCGTCGCCTCGGCAAACAGCTCGTCCTGGTCGAAGTTCGTCTCGGCCAGCGCACCGCCGCCGGTGGGCACGTTCGGGTAGCTGCCGCTGGCCCGCCGGCGCGTCACCGCCACCACCGCGCCGGATTCGGGCGCGTAGCGCAGCACCGTGTCCAGCCCGGCAAAATCAATTTCGTTGCCCGGCCTCGCCCCGTCCGGGTAGCGCCGGCTGCCCTGCCCCGCCTGCACGCCCAGCTGCCAGCCGGCACCCAGGTGATAGAAGGCGCTGCCCGTGGCCTGCTGCGTCACCGCGACGCTGCGCCGCTGGTTGCGGTAGTAGGCGAAGTCGTCCAGCGCCTCCCGGCGCTCCGCCGACAGCTCGCCCTTCCAGTCCGGCCCTGCCGTCCACCGCCAGCGGCCGATGGCTGTCTGCGTCGTGTGGTCGAGAAACCCGAAGCTGCCGAAGCGCTGCACCCCCAGCTCGTAGTCGAGCACCCACTGCTGCCCCGCCCGCGTCTTGTCGAGCCCCAGCCCGAGCCGGGTCTGGCTGGCCCAGCTGCCCATCCCGGAGAGCCCCGCGGCCCGGGCCGACGCAGGCCCGCTCAGGCGAAACACGTTGCTGTCGTAGGCCAGGGTTTCACTGGCGCTGATCCGCGTGCCGATCCCCTTGCCCAGGGGCAGGTCGTCGGCCGCGCTGCCCCGCGCCTCGGCCGCCAGCTGCTGCGAGGCTTCGCCGAGGCTGCGGCTCATGCCGAGTTCGGGCGGATCGAGCTCATCGCTCTCGAACAGGGTCACCGGGTGCCGGGTTTCTCCGAGCAGCGCACTGACCCGCAGGGACGGCACATCGCCTGCCAGGGCCGGCAGTCCCGCCCCCAGCAGCAACACGAAACCTCCGACACGAACGTCAAAATCGCACAAATCTGCCAACCAAAATTGCGAGTTGCTGCATCTTGAGGGAGGTGTACTCGAAATCAAGCGAATTTTTACGCAATCTGCAAAAGAGGACTAGGCAAAGACACACTTTTGCAAATATTCTCACGCAAATGAGAAATTTGACGTTTTTATTGTCTAGAGTGCAGTAGATTTCTCTGCACTCCAGCGGAACTCTCCTACAAGAAAAAAACACCATGCAGGTCGCCATCGATCGGCAGGCATCGGGCTTGAAGCCCCACCTGTCCCTCGTCTCGCTCTTCGAGGCCCTCCTCGACCCGATCGCCTTCAGCGGCAGCCTGCTTGCCGCTGCGGGTGTGCACGGGGTGGCCGGCGACCCCGCATACGTGGTGCTGGCGGTCACGGTGTTCCTGCTCGCCCAGCCCTTTCCGATGCGCATCGACAGTGGCCTGCGGGCGCTCTACCGGGGCAGCTGGGTGAAGGCCTTGATCGTGTTCTCGGGGCTCGCCCTGCTCGGGCTCGCGACGGGCTATGGCAAGGCTTACGATGCGGGGGTGCTGCTTGGCTGGTTCGTCTTCGGCCCGCTCGCGTCGGCGCTGCTGCGCCACGCGGCCCACGCCCTGACTCCGCTGGTGATGGCCCGGGCGGGGTATTTCCGCCACGCGGTGATCGTCGGCGCGAGCCCGGCGGGCCTGGCGGTGGCCGACCGGATCGAACACTCCCGCAGCACCGGCAAGCGCCTGCTGGGTTTCTTTGACGACCGCCAGCCCGAGCGCCATGCCCGCGTGGGCATCGACTGCCTGGGCCGTATCCGCGAGCTGGCCGACTACGCCCGCAGCCATCCGGTGGACGTGATCTACATCGCGCTGCCGATGAGCAGCCAGCCGCGCATCCTGCAGCTCCTGGACGACCTGCGGGACACGACGGCGTCGATCTACTTCGTGCCGGATCTGTTCATGACCGACCTGATCCAGGCGCGCATGGACGACCTGGGCGGCGTGCCGGTGGTGGCGGTGTGCGAGACGCCCTTCACGGGCATCAATGCGTTGGTCAAGCAGGCCTTCGACTTCGTGGCGGCGGCCATCATCCTCACGCTGATCTCGCCGCTGATGGTGGCCATCGCGATCGCGGTGAAGGCCACCTCACCGGGCCCGGTGCTGTTCCGCCAGCACCGCTACGGCCTCGATGGGGAGCGCATCCTGGTTTATAAATTCCGCTCGATGACGGTGTGCGAGAACGGCGACCGGATCACCCAGGCCCAGGCCAACGACCGCCGCGTGACGCCCCTCGGGGCCTTCCTGCGGCGCACTTCGCTGGATGAGCTGCCCCAGTTCATCAACGTGCTGCAGGGGCGCATGAGCATCGTCGGGCCGCGCCCCCACGCGGTGGCCCACAACGAGACCTACCGCAAGCTCATCAAGGGCTACATGGTGCGTCACAAGGTCCGCCCGGGCATCACCGGCTGGGCCCAGGTGAACGGCTGCCGGGGCGAGACGGAGACCCTCGACAAGATGAAGCGGCGCATCGACTACGACCTGGAATACCTGCGCCACTGGTCCTTCGGGCTGGACCTGCGGATCATCCTGCGCACCGTCGGTCTGATGCACAAGGACCCGAACGCCTACTGAACGCCCCGGGGCCGGGCGAGCAGCGTGGGTGCCCCACGCTTCATCCAGAAAAGGGCGGCGGGGGTGCCGCCCTCAATCCATCTGCTTTGTCGTGACCAGCTTCGAGACATCGAAGCCCTGCCCCTCAAGGCGCGCCAGCAGCGCCGTGTAGCGGGCCGGGTCGACCTGGGGCGTGCGCGAAAGCACCCACAGGTATTCCCGCTTCGGCTCGCTCACGGCGACGAGGCTGTAATCCGGGTCGAGGTCCACCACCCAGTAATCGCCCCACACCGCCGGGATGAACGACAGCCACGCCGGGGCGAAGCTCACCTTGAGCCGGGCCGAGTTCGGGCCGCCCACCTGGCGCCCGACGGCGGTCGCCGTGTTCATCTCGCCGTTCTCCAGGCGGCAGCGGTTGACCACCGCCACCTCTCCGTTGTCCTTCAGCGCGTACTCGGCCCGGGACGCGCCCTGGCATTTCTTCTGGAACCAGTTGGGGTAGTGGGAGATCTCGTACCACTTGCCCATGTAGCGCTGCACGTCGAGGGCTTCGACACTCGCGAGGGGGGGCGTGGCTGGTGTGTCTGGCACATCGGCCACACCCTGGCTTGCGCCCAGGCACAGGAAGATCGGGACGAGGGCTTTGCGGAGGGCGAGCATGGCGGGGGCGGCAATGAACAAAATGAAGGGATGAGAGGCCGGGCGCGCTTCAGCCGGGCTCGCCCACATGGGCGCTGCGCCACTCGGCCAGGGCCCGGCGGGCGTCGTCGAGGTCGGCGACCACCCGCACGCCGGGCAGGCGCTTCTGCTTGCCGCGCATCGCGGCGCCGCCGGCCCACAGGGTGATCTGGGCCGGCAGCATGGCGCGCAGCTCGAGCAGCCGGTCGATCGCCTGACGGGCCGGGAAGGCCGCGCTGAAGGACAGGCCGACCACGTCGATGCCGTTATCCACGGCCGCGCGGCACAGGTCGGCCATGGGTGTGCGCGTGCCGAGGGACAGGCAGCTTGCCCCCTCGGATACCAGCGTCGCCTCGACCATCAGCAGGCCGAGCACGTGGTCTTCGCCCGGCAGGGTGCTCAACAGCACGCGCGGCCGCTCGCTGCTGGGGCCGAAGCTGCCGATGGCGCCCCGCAGCACGTTCTGCACCTGCTCGGTGTAGGCGTGCTCGTCGGAGACCTGGATCTCGCCGCGCACCCAGGCCGCCCCGACCTCCTCGCTGAGGGGCGCCACCGTCTCGGCCACAAAGCGCTGCAAGCCCTGGCGCAGCAAGGCCTGGCGCAGGGTCGCCGCCAGCTCGACGGTGCGCCCCAGGCGCACGTACTGCAGCGCGTCCACGCTGCCGGGCTGCGTGTCGGAAGGCTTCGCTTCTTCGGCGGTCTCCAGCATGGCTCGCAGCGTTTCGATGGGGGCGGCGACCACCTTCGATGGCCGCTGCCCCCGATCGAGCAGGCAGCGGATGAGGCGCAGCTTTTCGACCTGATCGGCCGGATAGAGGCGCTCACCCTTGGCGTCCCGGTCCGGCTTGGGAAACCCGTAGCGACGCTCCCAGACCCGCAGGGTGTCCTTGCCGAGGCCGGTATCGCGCTCGACGGCGGCAATACAGAGAGCGGTAGCGATATCCATTGGGTTGTTCATTGTTGTCCTGGACAAATAATCATTACCGGCTTGACATTGGGGCTGCACGCCCCTATGTTAGAACTGCAATTC
>Ga0075163_10010735_pt1 | contig 11965 bp, 10 predicted proteins | sample JI1023141ADNA_FD_71478 | JGI IMG/M metagenome (GOLD analysis project Ga0075163, IMG submission 71478) | Wastewater effluent complex algal communities from Wisconsin, to seasonally profile nutrient transformation and Carbon sequestration -... | ecosystem: Engineered > WWTP > Effluent > Algae...
TTCCAGTCTGTATTCATCCATCCTTGCTTTGAAGAGCCATAGATAGTTGGGAAACTCAATTGCTCCTCAGTAGCATCCAGGTGGAAGAAAAGATCAAATACCTTCTCATGCACTTCTTCCGGGCGACAGTTCTCTTTGTCTACTTTGTTGATCACCAGAATGGCTTTTTTGCCCATCTCCAATGCTTTCGAAAGTACGAAACGTGTTTGCGGCATCGGACCTTCAAAAGCATCCACCAGCAACAACACTCCGTCAGCCATGTTCATTACACGTTCTACTTCACCTCCGAAATCGGCGTGACCCGGTGTGTCAATAATGTTGATTTTGGTTCCTTTGTATTCAACGGATACATTTTTCGCAATAATGGTGATACCGCGTTCGCGCTCCAGTTCGTTGTTGTCCAGGATCAGATCACCTGTTTTTTCAGTTTCACGAAAAAGTTCGGCCTGATGTAAAATTTTGTCAACCAAGGTCGTTTTTCCGTGGTCAACGTGGGCAATAATGGCAATGTTCCGTATTTGTTGCATGAGATTTGGGTCTTCCAATATCCTAAAATATTGGTTTTCAATTATTTGATTTTTGCACTTTGTAGCTGCGAAGTTACGGTTTTTAATCCGCATTTGGAAGATCTATTTCTCCTCAAGAGGTCGGCAGGGTTCTAAATCACGTGTTTTATGAAAGGGATATTTCCATTTAAACTGAATTGTCTATGCTTTTTTTAGGATGATAATTTTAGTGTTTTTTCGGTTGGAACACTGATAAAGCGGATTTGTCTGATTTTCGCTAATGTTTTATATTGGAAAAATTGATTTGAAGTTGCAGAACCTAATTCGATATGTGTTGTCCAATAAGTCTTAAAGTTTTACCTGAAAAATTTATTACAACTGAAATTTGAATACTGGAAAATAATCTAAAATTTTTAAAAAAATGAATGAGTTACTTTCGTTTTTTCATTCTGTTTTTTTTAACTGATAATGATAAATTTTTCTTTAATACATCCGCCAGACTCACATTATCGAGAATATGGTTGGTGGCTTCCCGTACTTCGCCAAAAACCTGACGGAGTCCGCAGGTGACTTCATCGGTACATTCTTCGCAGCGGGAGTAGTATTTATAAGAAACACATGGAACAAGTGCAATGGGACCATCCATCAAACGGATCACATGTCCCAATCGAATATCCTTTGGTTCTTTATTGAGCATATAACCTCCGGCTTTACCGAGTTTACTGCGCAATAATCCATCTTTTCGCAATTCGAGGAGGATGGCTTCAAGGAATTTCTGGGGGAATCCCTGCGAGTCCGCAATCTCTGCGATCCGCATGGGGCCTTGTTCCCGGTTCTCTGCAAGAAACTCCAGGGCTTTCAGGGCGTATTTTGCTTTCTTTGAGAGCATATCGGCAAAGGACGTCTATTCCTGACCTCAGAACAATACATCGCCACAGAGATTTCAGGTAAATATCAAACTCCGGATGTTGAAAATGGAGGGAAGTGTTAATCCCCCTGTTGAAACCTTTCCCTGAGTCCTGAATGCGGGCGACATTATTCCCTATTTTTGCAGATATACTATGAAATTAACTAAGGGAATTAAACTGGCGGAAATCGCCGCTATGGTGAATGGGAGGGTGCTGGGAAATCCGGATGGTCTGGTAACCGGTATCAATGAAATCCACCGTGTTGAATCAGGTGATCTGACCTTTGTGGATCATCCGAAATATTATGAGAAAGCGCTGAATTCGGCGGCTACCTTTGTGATCATTAACAAGGAAGTAGATGTTCCTGCCGGTAAGGGATTGATCTTTTCTGATGATCCGTTCCGCGATTATGTGTACCTGACACGTCGCTTTATGCCGTTTGTTCCGTCAGCGGCTGCGGTGGATCCGTCGGCGAAGATTGGAGAAGGTACTATCATTCAACCGAATGTTTCTATCGGTCCGGAGGTGGTGATCGGTAAGAATTGTATTATCCATCCGGGTGTGGTGATCTATCAGCATTGTGTGGTGGGTGATAATGTGATTCTGCATGCGAATACCGTCCTGGGTGCAGATGCTTTTTACTATAAAAAACGTCCCGAGTACTACGAGAAGATGCATTCCTGTGGCCGTGTGGTGATCCATGATTTTGTGGAGATCGGTGCTTGTTGTACAATCGACCGTGGAGTTTCTGCAGATACGGTGATTGGTCAGGGTACAAAGCTTGATAATCATGTGCATGTTGGTCACGATACAGTGATCGGTAAAAATTGTTTGTTTGCAGCGCATGTGGGTATCGCTGGCTGTGTGAATATTGAGGATGAGGTGATCTTCTGGGGACAAGTAGGTTGTCAGAAGGATGTGACGATCGGAAAAGGCGCCGTAGTGTATGCGCAATCCGGTATTTCAAAATCACTGAAAGGTGGTGTGGTTTACTTTGGCAGTCCGGCGAAGGAAGCGCGGGAGAAAATGAAAGAAATGGCCCTGGTGTCGCGTTTGCCGGAAGTATTTGAAAAACTGAAATAACCCTCTACATGCAGCACTCACTGACGCACGATACGAAGAACGAAGCAGAACTGCATGTAAAAAAACTGCAATTGCATTGGCTCCTTCAGATTACGAAGGCGATTAATTACAATATGCCTTCGGAGCAACTTTTTCAGATTTACGAGAATGTTATGCGTGATCAGCTGAAGGTGCAAAAGATGGTGTTGTTTGTGCATGAACAGCGTTGGCAAAAGATGTTGACTTATGGCGTGAATGAGGAGTTTCTGGCCGATGATTTTGAAGATCGGTTGTCGGAGCTTGGTCTGATGCAGTACAACAATGTGCAGATGCCCGATTGGGTGCAGGGCTTTGAGAGTATCATTCCCGTTTTACACGATGAGAAACCACTGGCGTATGCATTGATCGGAAATGTGCAGCATGCCGAGATTGTGCACGTGAAGGAGGTGTTGCCTTTTATTCATACCATCACCAATATCATCGTGGTGGCTATTGAGAATAAGCGATTGACGCGGGAAACTATTCGTCAGGCGCAGATGGAAAAGGAGTTGGAGCTGGCGGCCCGAATGCAGTCGATGTTGTTCCCTGCTCATCTTCCTGCCGATCGACGTATTGATTTGGCTGCAACATATCTTCCGCATCAACAAGTGGGCGGCGATTATTACGATTATATTCAGGTGAGTCAGGATGAGTTGTTGATTTGTCTGGCTGATGTGAGTGGTAAAGGTATCTCCGCGGCCTTGCTGATGTCGAATTTCCAGGCGAACCTGAATGCGAAGTCCCGTCACTTTACGGCATTGAAGGAGCTGGTGGTGGAGCTGAATGAGAGCGTGAACAAGAGTGCGAAGGGCGAAAAATTCATTACGGCGTTTATCGGTTTGCTGAATACGAAAACACATATTTTGCATTATATCAATGCGGGTCAAAATCCTCCGTTTATTTTCAATAAGGGAGAGTTTATCTTGCTCGATAAAGGTACTACCGGCTTGGGTATGTTTGAGGAGCTGCCGTTTGTGAATGAGGGAATGGCGTACGTGCATCCCGGCTCTGTGATCTTTTGTTATACAGATGGAGTGGTGGAGCAGGAAAATGAAAGGGGTGATATTTTTGGACTAGATATCCTGATGGAGCTGATCAAGGCTAACGTCGATGTATATACGATGAAAGACTTGCATTTCCGGGTGTTGGATACTTTTAATGAGTTCCGTAAAAACTCCGAACCAATCGATGACGTGACACTATTGAGTATCCGTCTTCTCCCTGACTGAAGTGTCGTAAATCTGTAGCGCTACCAGAATAGCAATGAATCCCCAGAAGGGTACTGACGCTTTTTCAGTGTCGAGAAAATAATTTAATACTCCATGTACCCAATACGTGACGAGTCCAAGTAAGGCTCCTCGTGCAAGTATGCGGTTAGAACGGATCGCAGTTCGTTTGATGTAGTTGGCGCTTGTTTGCGAAACAATGGCGATGAGTAAAATGAAAATTATTGGTGCGGGAAATCCTTGTTCAGAGAGTGGTCCGAGGTATTCACTATGTGAGCCGCCGCCTTCTGCAAAGTTGGTACTGATGCCTGAACGTTCACTGTATTTCTGATAGGCACCGTATTTGAACATGTACGTGCCCGGACCATATCCTAATATCGGATGATCGGCAAACATGCGCAACGCACAGGACCAACGGTTGAGTCGCTCGATGTTGGAATCGTCGCTGGAAATATTTCCAATAGATTGCACGTGTGAGGCATAGTCATCTGACGATACTTCTTCATTGCTTTCCAGTTGCATGGTGATCTGTGTGCGGAATAAAAATGCAAGCAGTATCAGCATGGCAAATCCTCCGTAAATCAATGCTGATTTCATGCGGAGCACAAAGGCAAGGTAACAGCAAAGTGCGGCAACCAATCCCACCCAGGCTGCACGGGTATAAGACAGAATTGTGGCCGTGATCAGAATGCCCAATACAATGCCGCAGATGATACGAGTCTTCTTTGATAGATCCGGATCAAAGGTGAAGCCGATGAACACCGGCACAAAGAAACTCAGCACCGCAGCATAGGCCGTGTGATCGTTGTAAAAAGGTACCATGGCTGTATGAGCCACTTCTTCGGAGAATCCTCCCATGGCGTGGCGGAAAACCGTGTAGCCGACAACAATTAATAGCGGGACAGTATAAAGCCAAATGAAGCGCATCATATTCTCTTTTTTCGAGAAGAGATAAAGCATCATGAAGTAAAATACAGAGATATAACAGTAGCGCGCCAATGTAGATTTAAATGATACAACAAACATGCTGCTGGTGGCAGTGGTGATTGTGTACCAGAGAAGATGCACGAGTATTATCAACGTGACAGGATGATATAAAATTCGTTTGTCGAGTCCGCCCTCCAGAAATACTTTCAGCCAGAAAATCAGGAACAGCGCAAACATCAATGGCTCGGAAGGTAAACTAACGCCAATGCCTATACTTGTATGTGCCAGATTGATACTGAAAGGGGTGATCAATACAGCGAAGAATGCGATGAGATCCAGACGGAAAACCATCAGCAACATCATCAGAAAAACAACAGGAAGTCCTGTCATGAATAACATGCCATTCATGAAACTCCATCCCAGCAATACGGCAAATAAGCCCACCAGCGCATAGAACCATTTGAGTTGGTCCTCGCTGATTCCGTTGCCTGAAATGGTGTTGTTCATCCCCGTTTAAGAGATTATCTCAGCGTCGAAACGTTTCTTGTAGTGTTCCTGATAAATGATCACCAGTACAGCGACAAACAAAACTCCAAAGGTGAATAGTAATATAATTAAGCTTCTCTTCGGGGAGTCTTTTCGTTCAGGTGGTGTCGCCTTGGTTACGGTGGTATGGAAATCCAATTCCTTTTTTGTGTCGGTAAGCGCCTGTTCGTATTTCAGTTTGTAGTCTGCATATGTACCGCGTACACGCCAGAGAAGTTCTTTGAGCAATACATATTCTCCGCCTTTCTCTTCGAAATTCTTCCGTTGTGTTTCCATCCTGCTGTTTGCGCCTCCGCTTGCCATGGAGCGGTAATATTCCCTCGAGAAGCCTTCAATTTGATTTTCAAAGTCGGTGATTCCGTAGTTTGCACGAATGCTTTTGATGGCGTTTTCAAGAGAATCCAGTTCCAGCTTTTTTTCGTCCATCTGCATTTTTGTAATCGTTACGATTTCCTGCGATCTGGTGCGTAATAAACTGATGGCTTTCTGATCAACATAGGATGCTATGGAGTCACAAAGTCGTGCGGCTATCTTCGGATCTTTGTCTATAACAGTGATCTCGATGGATTCAAATTCCGTTTTGTTGATGCTGATATTTTCGGCGAGTCGTTTTAAAATTTCAAATCGGGGATAAGACCCTGTGCTGTCAATATCGTAATGGCTGTAAAGATGAAAATCCTTGATAAGGTTGTCTTTTACATCTTCCGAATTCAACAACTGTACCATTTGTTCCGTTGGAGTTTCCTTGGAGTAGGTTTGCAGGTTTACCGGATAGATGATCATCTCCGCTTTGAACATGGGAGTCATGATCTGTGGCATCGTGAAGATGATGGAGACAATGACAGCACCAATTCCTGTGTAGATGAGTTGTTTACGCCATTTCACTAATAACTGTGTGAGACGTACCATGTCCAGTTTGTCTGATGCAACCGGCTGTTGATTCATTGGAATGTTGATTTTGGGTTGGCAAAAATAGTCTAAAGACGTGAATATTACTTAACTAACTAATTATCACCATGTTTGATGACCTTAAAAAGCTCCATTGGGCGTATCAGCTTTAGAAGTAAGGCAAGAAGGAAGCAGGCGGCTGCCCCAAATCCTGCTCTCCAGATGAACCATGTCTGGAATTGACTCGTGAACCAGAACAAACAAAAAGTAATGAAGATGAATATGAGGTAGCGCATGGCTAATGTCCATCTGATATTGAATTTGAAAATCCGGTGTGCAAGTAATATTTGGGCTCCGGCCGTTATGAACTGTGTGGTCATACTGGCAATAGCGGCTCCTTTGGCCTGATACATCGGTATGAGGATGAAGTTCATTGTGATGTTCAATATCATCCCACCAAAGGCGATCATGTTTAATACCTTGAGATTTCCGTTGGCAGTGAGCAAGGTTCCGAATATGTAAACAGAACTGATGGCAAGAAAGCAGTTGATGAGAATGGCGAATACTGTGGCGGATTCTTCAACATGTGCAAGGTAGAGGAGTCCCATTAAATCATGGGCATAAAATACTCCGCAGGCAATGATCATTATGGCGGGTACGGCAATAAAGGAGAACGATAATTCCGCCAGCTCTTCGATGGGTTTCCGGTGTTTGATCATGTGGGAGAACATCGGCAGCAGCAGCCCGGAGAAAAGATAGGCGATCATGTTGGCGGAGTCGAGTAAACGGTAGGCTTGTGCGTAGATGCCGGCTTGCTCTGCTCCGTTGTCAAGGATGCGTTCAATCATCACTGAGTCGATGCGGTTGTAAAAGGTCATGAGCAAAATGAGGATGGCAAAAGGATAACTCTGTTTGAGGATGACCATGGAGAATTTAGGATCCCATTTGAATTCGATCTTTTTAACCCGGCTGGCCAGTATGAGAAAGGTGAAGATGGCGGTGATGGCGTAGGCAAATGTCTGGGCCCAGATGAACCATTCGATGCGGAAGGTGGTGTTGGTGATGCCGCCCCATAATAATACGCCGCATAAAATGATCATGATAAACCGGTCTAATACCGAAACCAGACTGTCAATTCTGAACAAATGCAGCCCTGCAATATTGGACCTTAAGTATAAAATAAAGGAAATCAATGCCTGGTTGAGCAGCATTACAGATAGCATCCAGAGCTCTTCTATTTGGTAATCTAGGAGGATGGCAATTATAAAACTGACGATGAAATACGCGGCTGAAAGGACCAGACGAAGAACCAATATGCCAGATAAGTGTTTCTGCAACAGGTGGTTGTGTTGAGCTATGTTCCTGTTGTTGAAGTTGGTGATCCCTACATCGAGCAGTATGTTGAAGAGGAAGGAGAAGTTGAAAAGGGCAGAATACAACCCATACGAACTCGCACCTACCGTGTTTTGTACGGCACGGTCAATTCCTAAAATCCAGAATGGCTTGATGAGCAAATTCAGGAAGAGCAGGAAGGCGAGGTTGGTGACAAATTTTTTCTGCATGCCTTGACGGGTTGGCAAATTTAAAGCAATTTAGAGGGCGAATTTAGCGAATGCTGGAAAGAAGTTTTAATCCCAATGTGATGGAGGCCGGAGTGGATGAGGCCGGTCGTGGCTGCCTGGCGGGTCCTGTAGTGGCGGCTGCCGTCATTCTGGATGCCAATGCGCAGCATGATTGGTATGAAGCCCTGGATGATTCAAAAAAACTGCCGGAGACGATGCGCGATAACCTCCGTATCCTGATTGAGAGGGATGCATTGAGTTGGGGTGTGGCGATGGTGATGCCGGATGAGATCGATCGGATCAATATTCTGAATGCAACTTTTAAAGCAATGCATACTGCAATCAGTAAACTTTCTCCTGAACCGGAATTGTTGTTGATTGATGGGAATCGTTTTCGGAAGTATAATGCTATTCCACATACCTGTCTGGTGAAAGGGGATGGAAATTATCTGTCAATCGCTGCTGCTTCTATTCTTGCGAAGACGCACCGTGATGAGTATATGCAAAAAATTCATCTAGAGTTTCCGCAGTATGCCTGGGATAGAAATAAAGCTTACGGAACCGAGACACATGTGCAGGCGATCAAAACCTATGGCTATACTCCTCATCACCGGAAAAGTTTTCAGCTGAAGGAATTACAGATGAGTTTGTTTTAACTAACTAGCGAAATGTCGCAGTGATTTTTCCTGCCTCATTCAGATATTCAATATCCGTTTTCACTCCGTCAACAATGCCCGGTTTGTTTTTGGCATCCGTGATGATCATTCCGAATTTTAATCCCTGTTGATTTCTGTCGATGACAGTTCGTGTGCTGTCGGCCAGCATGCAGGAGATAAATCGTTTGTTGGTATAAATAACATCATACGATGCTCTGCGTAAGGAGTCAGTGGCGAGTCCGCTGTAATAAATAAAATCACTGGCTACATCAGCTATTCCTCCTTCCGGTTCTTCTGCGAGGATGGAATCTACCTGGTCGTCACGCAACTGGTAAAAGACAATTGTTTTCCGACTTAGGACAAGTGAGTCGTTGTATAAGTCACTGGTGACAACTGCATCAGTAGCGCTGGCATCATTTTCTGTTGTGGATTCTTTCGGTTTGCAGGAGATGAAAAGGCAACCGGCGCCGAGGAGAAGATAGAGTAGGTATCTCATGTTTTTCAAAAATACCCCTTTTTGGAACACGATAAAAATTTATTTTAAACCTTCGAGACGTTTGTATCTAATGCGCTCAATACAAACATGATTGGGTTCCATAAACCGGACCATGCCTGCCAGTTGATTTAAATCAGTGTAGTAATATTCTTCTGATTCGGTGAGCTGTGGCACGTTGCTGTCGGGTTGCAATACCCAAAGCTCGGTGGCGGTTTTACCTCTCGGACCGTAACTAAATACTGTTGTGACACAGTTGACCGGTGAATAACAGGTGGAGTTGGTGAGCTCTCTTCCTGCTGTATCACTGGAGGTAAGTTGGGTGGTGAAGGGTGTTGATTCTCCTTTATAGTACCATTCAACTTTATAACGATTGCCGCTATCGGGTGAACTGTAAATGCGGGTGCGTTGCAGGCAAACCAGTAATTCAGCGTTTTTACCGAGTAGGGAGTCGGTGGTCCAGTCGCCATTGCTGTCGTAGTAAATATGGTTTTCTTTCTGCAGCTCTCCTGCTGAATTAAAGTGTTTTTTTAATACGACCTGTTGTTGTGTGTTGTAGAAATACTGAATGTTGGTTTTTTCTCCGCTGTGTTTTTCTTTTTGAATGAGTAGCTGATTTGCATCGTAATATTCAATCAGTATGGTGTCGCACTGCTGATAGAGTGAGTCGCATCGAAGGGAAAGTATCCGGTGTTGTGCGTTACTGGCAGTGTATAGAAAAAGCAATAGGATGAATAGAGACTTATTTCTCATCGGGTTTTGCCACTTCGGTATTTGCTTTGATGCTGAGTTTTTCTTTGTAGGCTGGAACCATCAGGTCATATAGTTCGAGCAGTGGGATTTCTACTGTTCTTACTTCCGATTGTTCGTTGGGGAGCATCATGTTGTAAGCGGCAATGAGATGTACTTTGTTGAATAAGATCCCTGCAAATACCAGTCGGTCGCCGGCTTTACTCATTTCTTCGTCATAGTTCTGTTCGTATTCTTCTTTGATCAATGAAATGAATTTTGCTCTGGCTTCGGGTGGGAAAAGGGTATTGACATCAATGTATTTATTGGTTGCGAGATCGACGCTGAATCCGTATACCATTTGCTTTTCAGCGGTGATGTAGTTGCTTTCAAATATCATTTGCTTTTCCACTACCCAGTCGTTGCGGAGGATGAAGCTGGTGATGTTGTTTTCGTTGTAGAGAATGGCGTAGTAAAGATCACGGGTTTCGTTGGCGTTGATGCCCGATTCGCAGAGATCTACACCTTGTTTGGCGGCTTTCCAGTCTACAGGTGGACGCGTGATCTCCGTTGTCATATGGTCGAAAACTTCGGCTGCTATACTAAATACACTGTCATTGACCTGAGATAGAATGCCGGTTGTGTTTTCTGCATCAAATACCGGAATGCTGACATTGAACTCCTGATTGACACATCGGATATTATCGAAGCAGGATGTTTCGCGGCGTAATTCTACGAACGATTGTTGGGCTTGCAGGGTGCCGGTAAAAAAGGTCAGGAGCAGAAGAGGGTAGAGGTTTTTCTGGCGCATAGTCGGTTGTCGTTTGTGTGACTGCTCAAATATAATCCGATATTCCAGATTTCAAACCACCGCCGGATTTTATTTATAAAGGGGATATGCTCATTTCCCTGAGGTGGAATTGTTGGGTATTTATGAAAAAAAAAGAGGCTGTCACTTTCTTCGTGACAGCCTCTGCAATAATCAGCATTAAACCAAACTAGCGAATAACCTCAATTCGTTTTGATTGTACAATACTGTTGTTTTCCATGCGCAGAACATAACTTCCGGATGAAAGTGTGCTGAGATTCAGGATACGGGTGTTGAGTCCTTCGATATCGCTGAAACGCTCCTGGAATACTACTTGTCCGGTGAGGGAGTAAATGCTTAACAAGGTATTACCTCCGTTGGAAGTAAGGTATTGTACAGTTACTTCTTCTTTTGCCGGCATTGGGTAGATCGAGGTGATGAGTGCTCCCGCTTCGTTGCTGTTTTCTGCAATGCGGATGATCTCATCATTCAGGTCGTTTTGGCTGATGTTGATGATTGAGTTGTTGCCAAATCCAAACAGATTACAGATGAACGTTCCGAATACCAGTGCTGGTGCTCCTTGTACATCCAATGATCCGCAGATGGTTCCTCCGCCTTGTACGAGTAAGGAGTTTACATCAAATCCTGTGGTTACTCCCGGTACAACGATTCCAAGGTTCAGGGTGTTTGGATCATATACCAATGTATGGATGCGGTATAAGCCAGGTTGTGTTACCGTGAAGGATGGAGTTGCTCCAGCTTGCTGAATTACCAGACCTAAACCGCGGGTAAGTACGTATACGGTTTGGAAGCCGCTTGGTACTACTGCATTTCCGTTCGGTGTTGCAGAGATTGTTGCGCTGCCGTTGTCCAGACAGTTAATGAAGTTGTCAGGTGAAATAGTTCCGGCATCAGGAGAAGCTACGTTGAATTGTGCTCCAGCTACATCAAGTGATGCGCAAATGGTGCCACCACCTTGTACAAGTAATGAGTTTACATCAAATCCTGTTGTTACACCAGGTACTACGATGCTCAGGTCGAGTGTTGAGTCGTATACCAATGTGTGGATGGTGTAGATTCCTGAACCGGTTACTGTAAAGCTTGGTGTTGCACTTACTTGCTCAATTACCAGACCTGTTCCTGAAGTGAGAACATACAGTGTAGAATATCCTGTTGGAACATTGCTGTTGCCATCAGGTGTTGCAGTCAATACTCCGCCGTTTCCACATCCGGTTGATCCGGCAGCTGTGAGTGTTCCTGCATCAGGGTTAGTGATGTTGAATTGTGCTCCTGCAACATCCAATGATGCGCAGATAGAACCACCGCCTTGTACGAGTAAAGAGTTTACATCAAATCCTGTTGTTACACCTGGGACTACGATGCTCAGGTCAAGTGTAGAATCGTAAACCAATGTATGAATGGTGTAGATTCCTGATCCTGATACTGTGAAGCTTGGTGTAGCGCTTACTTGCTCGATAACCAGACCTGTTCCTGAAGTGAGAACATACAGTGTAGAATATCCTGTTGGAACATTGCTGTTGCCATCAGGTGTTGCAGTCAATACTCCGCCGTTTCCACATCCGGTTGATCCGGTTGCTGTGAGTGTTCCTGCATC
>Ga0075163_10010736_pt1 | contig 11964 bp, 11 predicted proteins | sample JI1023141ADNA_FD_71478 | JGI IMG/M metagenome (GOLD analysis project Ga0075163, IMG submission 71478) | Wastewater effluent complex algal communities from Wisconsin, to seasonally profile nutrient transformation and Carbon sequestration -... | ecosystem: Engineered > WWTP > Effluent > Algae...
GCGGTGGAGGCGTTCTTCGGGGCCGGTGCCGATCGACAGCTCGACGTGGACGCCGTGCGCGCCGGGTTCGCCGCGGCGAGCAGCCCGGGCCGGCTGGAACGGGTGCGCAGCGCACCGACGGTCTTCATCGACGCCGCGCACAACCCGGCGGGTGCCGCGGCGCTGGCCCAGGCCTTGGCCGATGAGTTCGACTTCCGCTACCTGGTCGGCGTGGTGTCGGTGATGGCCGACAAGGACGTCGACGGCATCCTCGCGGCCCTGGAACCGGCGTTCGACATGGTCGTGGTCACCGACAACGGGTCGCCGCGGGCGCTCGATGTCGAGACGCTCGCCGCCCGCGCCGAGGAACGCTTCGGCCCGGAACGGGTGGTGGCGGCCGCGGCGCTGCCCGATGCCATCGAGACGGCCACGGCGCTCGTCGAGGAGTCCGGCAACGACGGTGAAGGATATTCAGGGAGCGGCATGGTCATCACCGGTTCGGTCGTCACCGCGGGCGCTGCGCGCACTCTGTTCGGGCGGGAGCCGCAATGAGTGCCGTGCCGCCGCCGCAACCGGGGGATCCATGGCGCAGTTTCCGCGGCATCATGGCCGCCGCCCTGATCCTGGAAGCCATCGTGGTGCTGCTCGCGCTTCCGGTCGTCTCCGCGGGGGAGGACGGGCTGACCGCGGTGAGCGGGACGTTCCTGATCGGTATGGCGGTGGTGCTGGTGCTGATGTCCGGTGTCCAGGGCAGGCCGGGCATCATCTGGGTGAATCTCGGCATTCAGGCGGTGTTCGTCGTCGGCGCACTGATCCACGGCGCCATCGGGTTCATCGGAGTGGTTTTTGCCGGGGTGTGGGCGCTGATGATCTACCTGCGCAGCGAGGTCAAGCGTCGCCAGGACCGCGGGCAACTGCCGTTCCAGCAGTCCGGTCCGCCGCCCGAGAGGGACTGATTCCGAGCCGCTCGTTACTGCCCGGTAGGCTGTGCGCCGTGACTGAGCGGACCCTGGTTTTGATCAAGCCTGACGGCGTACAGCGGCACCTGATCGGTGAGATCATCGGCCGCATCGAGCGCAAGGGGCTGACGTTTGCCGCTCTCGAACTCAAGGTCGTCTCCGAGGATCTGGCCCGCCGGCATTACGCCGAGCATGACGGCAAGCCGTTCTTCGGTTCGCTGCTCGAATTCATCACCTCCGGTCCGGTGGTGGCCGCGGTGGTCGAAGGTCCGCGCGCGATCGCCGCGTTCCGGCAGATCGCCGGTGGCACCGATCCGGTGGAGAAGGCAACCCCCGGCACCGTCCGCGGTGACCTGGCACTTGTCACCCAGGACAATCTGGTGCACGGCTCCGATTCGCCGGAGTCGGCGGCCCGCGAGATTGCCCTCTGGTTCCCGGAACTGACCGGCGCCTAGCTCCCGGTTAGCACCGCTTCGTCAGATTCCGGCGCGCGGTGTGGGATACTTGTCCCGGGAGACCGTCGCCACAACAGGGGCGGTCACCCGGATGAAGACTTCGACGAGCGCGACCACCGCGTTAGCGGTGCGGCGCCACAACGTCCAGCCATCATTCAGCCAGGCGCCGAGTTCGTCCCTCGTGGACCGCTCGGGGCGAGACCATAACAAGTTCGGGAGAAGCTCCCCGGACCCATAGCGGAAGCCCTCGCGTGGCCGCGTCATTACGACGCGCCCGGGGGCTTGAGGAGAATTTGTGGCCGAAGATGCCCCTACCCAAGACCTGTCGGAAAGCACCCAGAGCAGCGAGGAACTGCCGGCGAAACTGAGAGTTCATTCGCTGGCCCGCGTGCTGGGCACCACCAGCAAGCGCATCGTCGACGCTCTCGCCGAGCTGGACGGTCGGGCCCGCAGCCCGCACTCGACGGTCGAGCGGGCGCAAGCCGAACAGGTCCGCGAGGTGCTGAACGCCGAGGCCGCCGCGTCCGCGGTCGAGGTCCCGGTGACCGAGACGCCCGTCGAACCCGCCGCCGCCGACACCCCCGCCGAGGCGGAGACCGCTGTCGCACCCGTCGCCGTCGTGGAAGAGCCCGAATCCCGTCTGCTGCTGGAGGCGCCCCCCGCTGTGGAGGCGGCCCCGGACACCGCGCCGAGCGAGGCCGGCACCCAGCCGGCTCCCTACCTGCCGCTGTTCGTCGCGCCCCAGCCGGTGCCTGCCATCAAGGCGCGCCCCGTGCCCGCCGCCGACGAGACCGATGACACCGACGACGATGACGACGACGCCGACGAGGCCGACGACACCGCCGGTGAGGACGACCAGTCGGACCGGCCCGCCGCGCGGCGCCGCCGCCGCGGCCGTCGGGGCCGCGGTCGTGGTCGCGGGGAGCAGAGCGCCGAGGACGGCGAGGAGTCCGAGGACGCGGATGCCGACACCGCCGAGCAGTCCGGTACCGAGGATTCCGAGGGCGACAACGAGAACGACGAGGCCGACTCCGAGGACGGCGATTCCGACGACACCGAGGACGGCGCGGGCTCGGAGGCGGGCAGCCGCCGTCGCCGCCGTCGCCGTCGTCGCAAGTCGGGTACCCCGGATTCCGACGAAGCCGTCGCCCCCGACGATCCGCCCAACACCGTCGTGCACGAGCGAGCGCCGCGGGAGAAGTCGGCCAAGGCCGGCCGCGACCCGGACGAGATCCAGGGCATCTCCGGGTCCACCCGGTTGGAGGCCAAGCGCCAGCGCCGCCGCGACGGCCGGGACGCCGGGCGCCGTCGACCGCCGATCCTGAGTGAGGCCGAATTCCTGGCCCGCCGGGAAGCGGTCGAGCGCACCATGATCGTGCGGGACAAGATCCGCACCGAACCGCCGCACGAGGGCGCCCGCTACACCCAGATCGCGGTCCTCGAAGACGGCGTCGTGGTCGAGCATTTCGTGACGTCGGCGGGGTCGGCATCGCTGGTCGGCAACATCTACCTCGGCATCGTGCAGAACGTGCTGCCCTCGATGGAGGCCGCGTTCGTCGATATCGGCCGCGGCCGCAACGGTGTGCTCTACGCCGGCGAGGTCAACTGGGAAGCGGCCGGTCTCGGCGGCGCCCAGCGCAAGATCGAACAGGCACTCAAGCCCGGCGATTACGTCGTCGTGCAGGTCAGCAAGGACCCGGTCGGCCACAAGGGCGCCCGGCTCACCACGCAGGTCTCACTGGCCGGCCGCTACCTCGTGTACGTGCCGGGTGCGTCCTCGACCGGAATCAGCCGCAAGCTGCCCGACACCGAACGGCAGCGCCTCAAGGAGATCCTGCGCGAGGTTGTTCCGGCCGGTGCCGGCGTGATCATCCGGACCGCGTCCGAGGGCGTCAAGGAAGACGACATCCGCTCGGATGTGAACCGGCTGCAGGAGCGCTGGACACAGATCGAGGCCAACGCCGCCGAGGTCACCAAGAAGAAGGCCGGCGCCGCGATCGCGCTCTACGAAGAGCCCGACGTACTGGTCAAGGTGATCCGCGATCTGTTCAACGAGGACTTCACCGGCCTCATCGTGTCCGGCGACGACGCCTGGAACACCATCAGCAACTACGTGAATGACGTTGCGCCGGAGCTTGTTCCGCGCCTGACGAAATACGAGCCGAGTGCTCCGGACGGCCCCGACGTGTTCGCCGTGCACCGCATCGACGAACAGTTGGCCAAGGCGATGGACCGCAAGGTGTGGCTGCCCTCGGGTGGCACCCTGGTCATCGACCGCACCGAGGCGATGACCGTCGTCGACGTCAACACCGGCAAGTTCACCGGTTCCGGCGGCAACCTCGAGCAGACGGTGACCAAGAACAATCTCGAAGCCGCCGAGGAGACGGTGCGCCAGCTGCGGTTGCGCGATATCGGCGGGATCATCGTCATCGACTTCATCGATATGGTGCTGGAGTCCAACCGCGACCTCGTGCTGCGGAGGCTGACCGAGGCGCTGGCCCGGGACCGCACCCGTCACCAGGTGTCCGAGGTGACCTCGCTCGGCCTGGTGCAGCTGACCCGCAAGAAGCTCGGCACCGGCCTGATCGAGGCCTTCTCCACGACCTGCACGCACTGCGCGGGCCGCGGCATCCATCTGCACGCCGATCCGGTGGACTCCGCGGCACCGTCCGGGAACGGCGGCGGCCGCAAATCCGAGCCGGGCTCCGGCAACAGCCGACGCAGCAAGCGTGGCAAGAAGGCGGCCAAGACCGAAGAGGTGGTGGCCGACGACATCCAGATGGCCAAGGTGCCGGCGCACGCGGCCGGTGAACACCCGATGTTCAAGGCCATGGCGGCCGGCCTACACGGATCCGAGGAGGACGTTCCCGACGAGGACGCACCCGCCGAGGAGTCGATCGTGGACGGCGCCGACACCGAGGACGCCGAGGACATCGAGGAAGCGACCTCCGACGCCGCTTTCGACGAGTCCGATGATGACGAGTCCGACGAGGATGACCTGGACCTCGATGACGACGATGACGAAGAGGACGACGACGAGATCGAGGTCCTCGACGACGACTCCGATGACGAGGACTCCGATGACGAGGTCTCCGATGACGAGGACTCCGATGACGAGGACTCCGATGACGAGGACTCCGACGACGAGGACTCCGACGACGAGGACTCCGAGGACGAGGACGCCGAAGCGGTCACCTACCAGCCCCCGGTCGCGGCCCCCAGGGGCCGGGTTCGTCGGCGGGCGGCCGCCCGCCCGGCAGGCCCGCCGGCCGGCTGAGACGGGATCGAACAGGCGGTTTGACCCTCTACCCGCTGGTCACGTACCCTTGACCAGTTGTCGCGGGGCTTGCAGCCGCAACTGCTGGCTCGGCCCGCACCCAAGACCCGCACGTGCATGATCCAATGTGCGCGCGCCCAGACGAACGAAGCAGAGGTAGATCCACGATGGCAGCCGATAACGCCACGTACGCAGTCGTCAAGACTGGCGGCAAGCAGTACAAGGTCGCCGTCGGGGACGTTGTCAAGGTCGAGAAGATCGAGTCCGAGCCCGGCTCGTCGGTCTCTCTGCCGGTTGCCCTGGTCGTCAACGGCGCGACGGTGACCACCGCCGCCGATGACCTGGCCAAGGTCGCCGTCACCGGCGAGATCCTGGAGCACACCAAGGGCCCCAAGATCCGCATCCACAAGTTCAAGAACAAGACCGGCTATCACAAGCGCCAGGGTCACCGTCAGCAGCTGACGGTGCTCAAGGTCACCGGAATCAAGTAAGAACGGGAGCGAACAGACATGGCACATAAGAAGGGCGCTTCCAGCTCTCGCAACGGTCGCGATTCAGCCGCCCAGCGGCTCGGCGTCAAGCGTTTCGGCGGCCAGGTCGTCAAGGCCGGCGAGATCCTGGTCCGGCAGCGCGGCACCCACTTCCACCCAGGCGTCAACGTCGGTCGCGGTGGCGACGACACCCTGTTTGCCACGGCGCCGGGCGTCGTGGAATTCGGCGCCAAGCGCGGCCGCCGGACGGTCAACATCGTCCGACTCGTGCGCTCGGAAGCCTGATCACCCGAGGACTTTCTGCGAACGTGAAGCTGCTGCGGGTTCTCTGAAGAAACTCGCAGCAGCTTTCGTTTTCCGGAAGGACTTATCTCATGCCCCGTTTCGTCGATCGCGTCGTCATCCACGCGCAGGCCGGCAACGGCGGTAACGGCTGTGCCTCGGTGCACCGCGAGAAGTTCAAGCCCCTCGGCGGGCCCGACGGCGGCAACGGCGGCCGCGGCGGCTCCATCGTCCTGGTGGTCGACCCGCAGGTGCACACACTGCTGGACTTCCACTTCCATCCGCACGTGGTCGCAGCGTCCGGTAAGCCGGGTGCGGGCAGCAACCGCGACGGCGCCATCGGTGCCGATCTGGAGGTCAGGGTTCCCGACGGCACCGTGGTGCTCGACGAGGACGGCCGGATGATCGCCGACCTGGTGGGCGCGGGCACCCGGTTCGAGGCCGTGGCGGGTGGCCGCGGCGGGCTGGGCAACGTGGCGCTGGCCTCCCGGGCCCGCAAGGCTCCCGGCTTCGCCCTGCTCGGGGAGAAGGGCCAGGCCCGCGACCTGACGCTGGAACTCAAGACCGTGGCCGACGTCGGCCTGGTCGGTTTCCCGTCGGCCGGCAAGTCTTCGCTGGTCTCCACGATCTCGGCGGCAAAACCCAAGATCGCCGACTATCCGTTCACCACCCTGGTGCCCAATCTGGGTGTGGTTTCGGCCGGCGACCACACCTTCACCGTCGCCGACGTGCCCGGCCTGATTCCCGGCGCCTCCGCCGGCCGCGGTCTGGGCCTGGACTTCCTGCGCCACCTGGAACGCTGCGCGGTGTTGGTGCATGTGGTGGACTGCGCCACCATGGAACCCGGCCGTGACCCGATCTCCGACATCGAAGCCTTGGAAGCCGAGTTGGCCGCCTATCAGCCCACGCTGCAGGGTGATTCGGCACTCGGTGATCTCGCCGACCGCCCGCGCGCGGTGGTGCTGAACAAGATTGACGTGCCCGACGCCCGCGAACTTGCCGAATTCGTCCGTGACGAGGTCGCCGAGAAGTTCGGCTGGCCGGTGCTGGAGATCTCGACGGTCACCCGGGACGGTCTGCGGCCATTGATCTTTGCCTTGTGGGACATGGTGGCCGCCTACCGTGCCGCCCAGCCGGAGGTCGCTCCGCGCCGCCCCGTCATCCGCCCGATCGCGGTGGACGAGACCGGCTTCACCGTCACCCCGGACGGTGCGGGTGGTTTTGTGGTGCGGGGCACCCGACCGGAGCGCTGGATCGCCCAGACGGCCTTCGACAATGACGAGGCCGTCGGCTACCTCGGTGACCGGCTGGCCCGTCTCGGCGTCGAGGATGCACTGCTCAAGCAGGGCGCCAAGCCCGGCTGCGCGGTCACCATCGGCGACGTCACGTTCGACTGGGAACCGCAGACCCTGGCCGGGGTGGACACCCAGATGTCGGGCCGTGGAACCGATCTGCGCCTGGAACAGACCGACCGCATCGGTGCGGCCGAACGTAAGGCGGCCCGCCGGGAGCGTCGTCTCCCCGACGTGGACGAGTCGTGAGCCGGCACCGCGAGGCGGTCCGGACCGCGCGCAGTGTCGTCGTCAAGATCGGCACCACCGCGCTGACCACCCCCACCGGTGTGTTCGACGCGGGCAGGTTGGCCAGCCTCGTCGAGGCCATCGAGGGGCGGATGAAGGCCGGCTCCGATGTGGTGATCGTGTCCTCCGGGGCGATCGCCGCCGGGATCGAACCGCTGGGATTGAGCAGGCGCCCCACCGATCTGGCTACCAAACAGGCTGCCGCCAGTGTCGGGCAGGTGGCCTTGGTCAATGCGTGGAGCGCGGCGTTCGCACGTTACGAACGTACCGTCGGCCAGGTGCTGTTGACGGCACACGACATCGCGATGCGGGTACAGCACAACAACGCCCAGCGCACCTTGGACCGGTTGCGCGCCCTGCACGCCGTGGCGATCGTCAACGAGAACGACACGGTGGCCACCAACGAGATTCGCTTCGGTGACAACGACCGGCTCTCGGCGTTGGTGGCGCACCTGGTCGGCGCCGACGCGCTGGTGCTGCTGTCCGATATCGACGGTCTCTACGACGGTGACCCCCGCAAGGCCACCGCCGACAAACCCGCCCGGTTCATTCCCGAGGTGGCCGCCGACGGTGACCTCGACGGGGTGGTCGCCGGGCGGGGCAGCAGTCTGGGCACCGGCGGAATGGCGTCGAAGCTGTCCTCTGCCCTGCTCGCCGCGGACGCCGGCGTGCCGGTGCTGCTGGCCGCCGCCGCCGATGCCGCGTCCGCCCTCGCGGACGCGTCGGTGGGTACGGTCTTCGCCCCGCGCCCGGAACGCATGTCGGCACGGCGGTTCTGGGTCCGCTATGCGGCGGAGGCCAGCGGGGTCTTGACCTTGGACGACGGCGCGGTGAATGCGGTGGTCAGGGGACGGCGTTCGCTGCTGCCGGCCGGTATCACCGGGGTATCCGGCAAATTTCACGGCGACGATGTCGTCGAACTGCGCGGACCGGACGGGCAGACCGTGGCCCGCGGTGTGGTGGCCTACGACGCGGTCGAACTGGCGGCCATGATCGGCCGCTCCACCCGCGATCTCCCCCCGGAACTGCGCCGCCCCGTCGTGCACGCCGACGATCTCGTCGCCACCTGACCGGAAACCGCTGGTACCGGCATTTCTCAGGTACCTGTGAAAGAACAGCAAATGCCCGTTGGCAAATTTGTCGCATGCAACGATGCGTTGCCTGCGCCTTTACCTCGGCTCGGTGTCGCGCCGCGTCATGATCACAATGCCCCTGCGTGGCGCGGTTGCGAGCTAATGCTGACGCCGCGGTGAATATCGCGGTATGCTCCGACTCAATCAAGTGTCAGCAAAGGGGAAGCAGGGGGCATGACACGTCGATCGGTACTCGCGGTGGGAGCCCACCCCGACGATATCGAACTTGGCTGCGGGGGCGCCTTGGCTAAACACGTCGCGGCCGGCGACAAGGTCGCCATGCTGGTGGTCACCCGCGGCGAGGAAGGTCCCGGCCGATCGGCGCAACGCGTCGCCGAGCAGTTGGCCGCCGTCGACGTGCTCGGTGTGGACACCCTGCTGTGGGGCGAAGGCTTCTTGGACTGCCGGGTGTCGTTGCAGGAGTTCGAACTCGTCCACCTCATCGAGGACGCGATCGAACAGGTTTCGGCCACCGTCATCTACACCCACATGGCCAACGACAGTCATCAGGATCACCGGGTCGTCTCGCGCTGCACCATGGGCGCGGCGCGCTGGGTGTCGACGATCATGGCCTACGGCGGCCCGTCGGCGGTCAGCTTCAATCCGACGTCGTTCATCGACATCTCCGATTCGCTCGACAAGAAGATCGAGGCGCTGATGTGCCATGTCTCGCAGGCGGAGGCGAGTGAGAAGGTCAGTGCCTCGTGGGTGCGCAGTTCGGCCGAGCACTACGGCTTCCTGTGCCGGCGGCCGTTCGCCGAGGGCTTTGAACCGATCCGCCAGGTCGTCGACTTCTAAGCTGTGCCAACGTTTCTCGTGGTGGGCGCCGGCGCCACCGGCATCGGGGCTGCGGTCCGGCTGACCGAACTCGGTATCGATCACCTTGTCGTGGACGCCGGGGAACGCCTGGGCGGCATGTCCGCCTCGGTGACCGACGGCGCCGGGTTCACCTGGGATCTGGGCGGCCACGTGCTGCACAGCCATTTCGCGGACTTCGACCGCGCGGTGCAGGCCAGCGGTGTCCAGATGCATCACGTCACTCGCAACGGCTGGGTGTGGCTGCACGGCGACGGGCCACAAAGCCTGGTGCCCACCCCCATCCAACAGCAGCTCGCCGAGCTTCCCGCGGATCTGGACCCGGATGCCCCGATCGGTCATCTTGCCGACTACTACCGCAACAACTTCGGCAGCCGGCTCTACGGCGAGTTCTTCGAGCCCTACAACCGCAAGATGTGGACGCTGCCGCTGGAGCGTGTCGACCACGAGTGGACGTCGCTGCGCAGCGGCAGCGCGGCCCGCAATGTTCCCGTGCTCGGGCTGGCCGGTGGCCCGCCGGCGCCGGCATCGACGTTTCCATATCCGGTCGGCGGTACCGGCGCCCTCTGGCAGGCCGTACATGATCGGCTGATGACACCGGATGCGTTGCGGCTACGGACCAGGGTGCTCGGTATCGACCCCCGCGCCCGCGAGGCGCATCTCGACGACGGCAGCACGGTGCGGTTCCGATTCTGCATCAGCACCGCCCCGGTGACCGACGCGCTGGGCTGGATCGGCTGGTCCGAGGGGGTGTCGACGCTGCACGCCAGCCGGGTGCATGCCGTCGGGCTGGGTTACAGCGGGCCGCCGCCGACGACACTGGCAGACAAGACCTGGCTGTACTGTCCGGCGGATTCGGTGCCGTGGTATCGCGCGACGATGTTGAGCAACTACGACCCGGCCAACGCCGGGCCCGGGCGGTGGAACATCCTGTGCGAGGTGCCGATCTTCGCCGATGACCCGATCTCGGCGCCCGACGCCGTCGAGGGCGTGCAGCGTTCGCTGCAGTTGCTCGGCGCCGACCCTGGGAAAGTCGTGAGCCGTTTTGTCGAAACTCTTGAATTCGGTTATCCGGTACCCACTTTGGGGAGGGACCGCCTGCTGCGCGCGGCCGATGTACGGCTGCGCGCGCACGGTATCTACAGCCGGGGACGGTTTGGGGGCTGGCGCTACGAGTCGTCAAACCAGGACTACGGATACGTCCAGGGACGTCAAGCGGTCGACAACGCGTTGTCGGGTACGCCCGAGGATGTCTACTGGCACCCGGAGCGGTACTAGCGCCTAGCCGTCCAAATAGAGTGCGCCTCTGATGATCTCGGTCAGTGTGTCGGCGAGCTCGGCGTCGTAGGAAGGCGGCTGCAACGGCAGGTTCTGCTGGCAGACCCGCTCCACCATCCACACCAGACTGCCGGCCGTGGTGGCCGCCGGCAGGCTGGATCGAATGGACCCGTCGGCCTGGCCGGCGGCGATGACGCCGGCGAACTGCTCGCAGATCCCGGTGAGCAGTTCGCGATAGGTCGCGCCGACGGTGGCGTCGTAGCCCGCCATCTCGTTGAGTGCGATCAGCACCGGTTGGTGGCGACGGTAACTGGCGATGAGGCGGGCCATGGACGACCGGATATCGGCGGGATTGCGGCGCCCGGCCACCGCCCACCATTCGGCGGCGTCCTCGGTCAGGTCGCCGAAGACCTGCCGGGCCAGCCGGCGCAGCAGGTCGCCTTTGTCCTCGAAGTAGATGTAGAAACTGGCCCGCGAGATCCCGGCCTCGGTGGCGAGTCGGTCCACGCTGAGCTCGGTGAAGCTGGTGCCGTCGGACATCAGCCGATCGGTCGCGTCCAGCAGTTGGCGTTCGATCTGTTCGCGGCGCTGTTGGCGATTGGCCTGGGACTTGCGCGTCACCCGGGTCACCGATGCCATGGACCTAGCGTATGCCGTCGACGCGCCATCTTGACTAGACATCACGTCTAGACTTATTGTCGCCTGCATGTCTGTGTCACCGATCACACCCGTGCAGCGCACCTACGATCCGATCGACCTGTCGTCGCGGGCCTTCTGGTCCACCACCGCCGACGACCGCGAAGTCGCCTTCGCCGAATTGCGGGCGCAGCGTCCGGTGAGCTGGCATCCGCCGGTCGAGGATTCGTTGATGCCCGACCCGGCCGACCGCGGTTACTGGGCGGTGACCCGGCACGCCGACGTCGTCGAGGTCAGCCGCAACAGCGAGGTGTTCCTGTCCGGGCAGGGCGTGCTGTTCGAGAACGTCCCCCAGGAACTGCTGGAGGCGTCCCAGTCGTTTCTGGCGATGGACCCGCCGCGGCACACGGTGATCCGCAAGGTGGTGCACTCGGCGTTCACGCCGCGGCAGGTGCGCCGCATCGAGGACTCGATCAAGGCCAACGCCGCCGAGATCGTCTCCGAACTGCGCGCCGCGGGCAGCGGTGCGGACTTCGTGGATCTGTGTGCCAAGGAGTTGCCGATCCGCACCTTGTCCGACATGGTCGGTATCCCGGAATCCGAGCGCCATCAGGTGGCCGCGGCCGCCGACGCGCTGGTGTCCTGGGGAGACCCGGTCTACCTCGACGGGCGCAACCCGTTGGAGGTGTTGGTGACCAACCAGATGTACCTGCACCAGGTGGCGCTCGCCCTGGCGGCCGACCGCCGCGCCAACCCGGGGGACGATCTGTTCAGCGCGCTGGTGCACGCCGAGGTCGAGGGTTCGCGGTTGACCGATCAGGAGATCGCGGCATTCTTCGTGCTGCTCGCCGTGGCCGGTAACGACACCACCCGCCAGACCACCAGCCACGCGCTGAAGGCGCTGACCGACTTCGGTGACCAGCGGGCGTGGCTGGCCGAGGATTTCGACGACCGCATCGGTCTCGCCGTGGAGGAGTTCGTCCGGTTCGCGACGCCGGTGATGACGTTCCGGCGCACCGCGGCAAGCGATTACGAACTGGGCGGCCAGCAGATCACGGCGGGGGAGAAGGTGGTGATG
>Ga0075163_10010737_pt1 | contig 11964 bp, 18 predicted proteins | sample JI1023141ADNA_FD_71478 | JGI IMG/M metagenome (GOLD analysis project Ga0075163, IMG submission 71478) | Wastewater effluent complex algal communities from Wisconsin, to seasonally profile nutrient transformation and Carbon sequestration -... | ecosystem: Engineered > WWTP > Effluent > Algae...
CGAACCGACCGTGTGCTTGAACGAAAGCACACGAAGAGAGCGGATAAGACCTTGTGGCACATGGCCAACAAGGGACGAAAGGTACAGGAAGAGGTTGAGTCAATCGAAGAGATTTCCGATGAACTCAAGACTCGTTATGCCGAGAAGGTGCAGAGCAACTTCAAAGAGAAGGGTGTTCGCGCCAAGGGTCGAAAGCAGTTTGATAAAGTTATCAAGCGTCTCAAGACCGCTGATGCTATTCTTCGAAAGGAAGAGGTTGAGCCATTAGAAGAGATTTCACGCGAATTGCGTGGTCGATATGTCAACGCGGCCATCAAAGACCGGGAAGCGCGTAGAACAGAAAGAGATAAGGTTGTGAAGCGTGAGAAAAGCAAAAAGACTAGCACCGGATGGAGTCCTGAAGAAAAGGACAACGACCGTAAATATTTCAATCGCCATAAGGGGATTGATAGAAGCCGCTTGAAGTTTAAGCAAATGGGGCCGAAGAAAGTTTCTGAGTCTGTAGAACAACTAGACGAACTTTCACGAAAGACGCTAGGTTCATATGTCAAGAAAGCCGTACCGGAAAAGAGTGACGCGGATTGGAATTTGGGAATCTTGGCACACAAAAGAAATGAAAACCAAGACTATCCGCTTCCAACGGGTGGGAAATCTTCTGTGAATAAATTGCTTCGAAAGACAGAAAAGCGTGGTAAAGGCATTCTAACAGCGGCAAAGAAAATGTCAGAATCATATGCCGATGATACCCCACCTGCAAATGATGAGTGGGAGTCTTCGGCCACTAAACCCAAAAAGAAAATCAGACCGTCCAAGTCTACATGGTACAAGAGTGTTGATGATGCGGCTGATGTCAAAGGAGTAGACCCGAAAATGAAAGTACGATTCAATAAGGAAGAATTTGAGAAGCGAGTTGCCACCACACTAAACTTGTTTGAAGTAAAGAACATTTCGGAGTTGGACGAGGAAATGAGCAAGTTGTTCATGAGCCTTGTACAGATGGAAGCCAAGTCCGATTTGGTATATCATGACCAAGCCTACGCACGAATTCAGGCGGCGAAGAAGGGTGGTGTTGATTCTCGTTATCAAGAAGAGAAGAAAAAGCGCGAAGAAAAAGCCGCCGCCGCGATGTCAGCGGCCAGAGCAGAAATGGGAAAGGCAAAGATTGGTTCCGGATGGTCCAAGCTTCCTTCCGATAAGTAATTTTCACATAGGAGTAAGACAATGAGTGGATGGAGCAGAACGCAACGGCCAGAGGCCGATACAACAAAGGATGCAAACTCAATTTTTGGTGTCGATGGCACTGAAATTGAATTTGCACCGGGAGTCGCCCACATTGGTTGGGTGCATCGTAAAACCGTAGGGGACCGTGTCGTATACGAAACGGTTGTCGCCATGAAAGAAGCACCAGTCGAAGGAAGCGGTGATGATTCCGTATTCCCGAACGTTTCGTGGAGTGTAACCCCGACCCCGTCAGTCACCCCGTCGGTCACACGTACCCCGTCAGTCACACCGTCAGTGACCCCGACCGTAACCACCAGCACCAGCATTGGGTGGTCACCGTCAGTAACCCCGACCTCAACCCCAAGCACCAGCATTGGTTGGTCGGCATCAGCAACCCCAACCCCAACCGTGACCCCAACCGCAACCCCGACTGTAACACCAAGTCAGACGATTGGATTCACCCCGTCGGTAACACCGTCTCCGACCCCGTCAGAGACACCAAGTGTGAGCTTCACCCCAACGGTAACACCAACGGTGACCCCATCGGTTACCCCGTCGGTGACACGTACACCGTCCGTGACGCCGTCAGTCACACCGTCGGTGACACGTACACCGTCCGTGACGCCGTCAGTCACACCTTCACCTTCACGCCCGTAATAGGGGTTAATCAATGGCAGATGGCAAACTAACAGACTTCACGGCGGCAACGACGACAGAAGCAACTGATAAGATGTATTTGGTTCGGAATGGTGTGGATTTGTACATTACACTTTCCACGTTGTTGGCCAATATACCGTCTGTCATCAAAACGCAGAGTCCCATCTATTTGGGTGGGACTCCGCAGTCATTGGCGGGTGCGGGACTTATCACGGTAACACAAACAACAACAGAAATCACGAATACTTCAAGTGTTGGCTTGACCATCAATGATGGTTTGTTTGATGGTCATGTCAAAATCATTCTCACCACGAGTGCAACAGGTGTCTCCACCTTGACGGGGGCGAATTTGGCCGTAACGTCAATTGCATTTGACCAAGCCGGGAAAACGATGTTGTTGTTTTGGCGTGGTACCAAGTGGTGGCCTCTTTCTGGAACCGCTACTATTACCTACTAAACCATGATTCTAAATGATGAGACGTTCTTACTATATGCAGTAAAGCACTACGATAACCCCGGATGTATGGGAATGAAAGAGTTTCAAGATGATTTGAAACGTTTCAAATACATCAAACGGTTATTAAAGCAATACGAAAAAACTGGGGACATTGTGGAGCGATTGGTATTGAACCATATCATATTACTCCACAATGTTTTTGGAGACGCCACGGTCCCTTTATTGTTTTTCAAATTCGAGAAGCGATATTGGCCACAGATTAAAACGTTTTTGGTGTTTTTGAACTATCTCCCAGACAATTACATGATTGATGGGGAAAGTGAAAGTACTATTCCACTAGACCAAACACTCATTTTTAAACTGAGAAAGATATGAAGTCATTTATCGAATTTATTACCGAAGAGGGCGAGGGTGGCGTTCCGGCAAACAACAGTGCGGCCACTCCGGGTATTGCAAAATACGACCCGCTTCTCGGTAGCAAAAAACTCAAGGCAAGACGAACACAACCACAGACCGTGGGAAGCGTTGTTCGAATTCCCGGCACACCATCACATGGGTAATACAATATGGCTGACTCTGAACACATGACAAACCAGCTTGAGATTAAGGTTGCACTCATGGAACAAAACATGAACAATTTCAAAAACGTTTTTGCCCGATTGGACATGGCCATCGAAAAGATTGGCGATGTCTCTGGTGTCATTAAGCAGATGTTGGCTGTACATGAACAACGCATTTCAAATCTAGACGACCGAATCAATTACCACAAAAACGATGCTGAAATGGCCAATGAATCAATTAAAAGGGATGTCAAAGACCTTAATACGCGCATTACCGATGTCAACAAAGAGTTTACAGCACTCCTTACCTCAACCGAAACAAAGATTTTAGAAAAGCAGGATGAAGTAGAGGAAAGAATTCTTGCCAGTATGAAAGATATGAAGGAGTCTTTGGTCAAGAGTAACAAGTCACTAGAAAGCCGTGTTAAGACGTTGGAAACATGGCGTTGGATATTGGTGGGTATGGGGACAGCGGTTGGACTATTGTTGGAATACGTCTACGATGCACTAACCAAGTCCTAGGGCTTGACAACGCAGGTTTCATGGGGTACATTTCTGGACTAACCGGAGTGTACCCCATGTCGTTATATATCGATGTAACCTACTTGAATCAACTCAGCCCCAAGTTGCCCCTCTTCAAACAGAAGGGGCAATACTTGTGGAACTGTCGTTGTATACTGTGTGGTGATTCTTCAAGCAAGAAAAACAAAACACGGGGTTATTTCTATCGCACCAGACAGAACTTGTACTACAAGTGTCACAACTGTAATGCCAGTATGCACTTTGGTTCATTTCTCAAAGATGTAGACCCTGTCTTGTATGACGCATACTACTTTGAGCGGTTTGCGAGTGGGAGCGATGGACGAGCCGCCCACGTTGCCAAAGAAGAGGATTTGTTCTCGGGTCTTGAACCCATGAGAGAATTGAAGCTCACTCCCCAAGTATGGGAAGATGATGTGCTTCATGGGGTGTGTCAGAAGGTATCAGACCTTCCCCCAGACCACCTTGCGCGGGTGTACTGTGCCGCTCGACAGCTTCCGGAACAGGAGCTTTATCGTCTGTATTACATCCCCCATGTTAAAGACATTCTTTCAGTGGCACCGGAGAAGTACAAAGAATCCCTCAACACCGATGAGCCAAGATTGGTCATCCCGTTTCACAAGGATAATGGGAAGATTGTTGGGGTGTCTCTCCGGGCACTGGATGATAACAAACGCCGATATATCTCAGTTAAATTCGAGGAAGACACCCCCTTGATTTTTGGGCTGTTACAGCTAGATAAGACACAGCCTTTTGTGGTATTAGAGGGACAGTTTGACAGCCTGTTTATTCCTAACAGCATTGCCTGTGGCGGAACGTCATTTAACAAAATCGAAACGTTTGGCTTGCCAAAAGAGCAAATGACGATTGTGTTTGACAATCAGCCTCGTAACAATGATGTGTGTAAAATCATGAAACGATATATAGACATTGGCTATCGGGTGTGTATCTGGCCGTCTACCGTAGAACAAAAAGATGTGAATGAAATGGTGTTGGCGGGGATTGACCCCATGAAACTTATTGCAGAGAATACCTATCAGGGCGTTCTTGCAGAACTACAATTTTCAATATGGAGAAAGATAAAATGAGAGTGATTTTAGAACCAACCGTAACCACGTTTTCCAAGCAGATATTCATTGAACATCCGGTGTACAAGATTCCGGCAGACGGAAATGACGCTGTCAAGATTGGGGCCTTTGCCGCCAAGGGATGTTACGATTCGTTTGGTGAGAACGGTCGCGCCAACGAGGAGAATCAGCGTCAGGTGATTGAACACGTTCATGGGTCTGTGCTTGAACATATTCAGGTGGGTGTCTTTATTGAGGGCGTCACTCGTGGGTTGTCCTTGGAGAGCAATCGCCATCGCCAGAACGCGATTTCTCAGCGGTCTACCCGTTACACCGCAGAAGAGGATGCGGCGATTGTGCTTGAGCCGTATTATGCCGAGCTATGGCGGAAGTATGTGACGTTGGCACAAATCACCCGCGTTCCCGCAACAGATACACACCCGGGCCGTTGGACCTATCGATATTCAGACACCGTCACCACGTTGGTCCCGGATTTGAAACTCTTGATTAACTTTTTGAATAGCGCAGAACGTTCGTTTATGGATTACAACGAACAGGTTTGCATTCTTATGTCACTCAATCCCAACGACTTGAAGGGGTTTGACCTACGCAAGTGGGCGCGTGGAAAGGCCAGAAACATTTTGCCACACGCATTGGAGACACGAGTTGCCTATACGGGCAATCTTCGGTCGTGGCGTTGGTTTATTCAGTCACGGTCTGAGAATCATGCTGAACCAGAAATCCGTCGCTTGGCAGATAAGTTGTTGGCCGAGTTGAGGATACACTACCCGCTCTATTTCGAGGACTTTGAAAACATTGGAGACTTTGACGGAATCCCAGAGTGGGTTCCAAAGTATCGCAAAGTATAAATACCCTTCCGCAGAGGTATATGTGAAAAAAGACGAAGCACTTAAAATAGGGATACACGGACCATTTTGCCCTATATGTTGGGAGTTGTGTCAACATGGAAAAGAATGTCCGGATTGCAATGGTACTAAACCACTCACCAAACAGGAAATTTGGTATATGCAATCTATGTTTATTCAAGGAGGGTTTGCAACAAAAGATTCCCCTGTAGGAATTTTACGAAGAATGATTAAACAATATAGAATAGCAAATAACATTGGGTACGAAAGTTGGGAATAACCTATACAGAGAACAGAATATGAACCAAGCCGAAGTAGCAATTTTTCAGGAAGCTTGTGGCCAGAAGGTGAGCCGCACACTCACGTTAGAAAACCATGAACAGGCAACATTGTATGCCGAATTAGTACGGGAGGAAGCACAGGAGTTGCAAGAGGCATTTAAGGAAAATGATATTGTTGGTGTAGCTGATGGTGCCGCTGATTTGATTTGGGTAGTATTGGGATTATGCAATACCATGGGCATTCAGATTAATCCGGTGTGGAGAGAAGTCATGCTCTCCAATATGAGCAAGATACCTGAAGATGGCGTGGTCATTCGCAGAGAAGACGGGAAGGTTTTGAAACCCGCTTCGTATTTTCCCCCAAACATCAAACAGGTACTAGGACTATGAGTGTAACCGAACCAGTGGTAATGAGTGAGTTTGCCAAGAACATCATGGAGCAGAAGTATTCACACACACTTCCTGATGGGTCAAAGGAAACATGGGAAAACATTTCTTATCGTGCCGCCAAGCATGTGATGAAGGCGGTTGGTGCCGGAAAAGAGTTGACCAAACGTGCCGAAGCGTTGATTCGGCGTCGGGCGTTCATGCCCGGAGGTCGATATTTGTATGCAAGCGGTCGGGCATTCCACCAAACACAAAACTGTTTGTTGTTGAGAGCCGAGGATAGCCGCGAGGGATGGAGTCAGTTGATGCAGAAGGCAACCATGGCGTTGATGACAGGCGCGGGTATTGGTATTGACTATTCTGACGTTCGGGCTGAAGGTAAGTTGATTCGTAAGACAGGTGGTGTTGCTACTGGCCCCATCGCACTTATGCAAATGGTAAATGAAGCGGGTCGTGGTGTCATGCAGGGTGGGTCACGCCGCAGTGCGATTTGGGCGGGGTTGAACTGGAACCATGCAGACATTCATAAGTTCATCAGTCTCAAGAACTGGACCCCAGCGGTGCGTCAGTTGAAGGAAGCGGACTATAACTTCCCAGCGACGATGGACGGAACAAACATTTCTGTTATCCTTGACGATTTGTTCTTCAAGGCATATCGTGACGAGAAGCACAGTTTGCACAGTCACGCGCAGTCCGTCTATTGGGCGGTTATCGGACAGATGTTGAAGACAGGAGAACCCGGGTTCTCAGTCAATCTTGGCGCGAACAGTCGGGAGTCGTTGCGGAATGCGTGTACCGAAGTGACCTCAGAAGATGATAGCGATATCTGCAATCTGGGAAGCATCAACATGGCCCAGATTAACAGTTTGGAAGAAATGCAGGAAGCCGTAGATACTGGCATTGCATATCTTTTGGCTGGCACGGTGTACTCTGATGTACCATATGCCGAGGTAGATAAGATTCGTCAGAAGAATCGTCGCTTGGGTCTTGGTTTGATGGGGTTGCATGAGTGGCTATTGTTGCGCGGAAAGAAGTACGGTCCAGATGCCGAACTTCAGAAGTATTTGGAGATTTACGCCACCAGCACGGATATTGCAGAGAAGTACGCCAAGCAGTGGGATTTGAGTGTACCTGTCAAGACCCGCGCCATCGCTCCAACCGGAACGATTGGTATCGTGGCGGAAACCACCACAGGCATGGAGCCTATCTTCTGTGCGGCGTACAAGCGTCGATATCGCAAGGGGACAGACATGATGGCGTACCAGTACGTCATTGACCCAACCGCTAAGAAACTAGTGGACAAGGGAGTGAACCCAGACCATATTGAAGATGCCTACACCTTGGCAGAAGATGTGGAACGGCGTGTTGCGTTCCAAGCGTGGTTGCAGAAGTATGTGGACCATTCGATTTCATCTACCATCAATCTTCCAGAGTGGGGAAGTGAATTGAACAATACCAACACGGTGCAGAAGTTTGGGACCATGTTGATGAAGTATTTGCCAGAATTGCGTGGTATTACCTGTTACCCAGACGGAGCGCGTGGTGGACAACCCTTGACTCCGGTGAAGTATTCAACCGCCATCAAGCACACTGGGGAAGTCTTTTACGAGGCAGTTGATGTATGTGACATCACGAAAGCCGGGAGTTGTGGATGATTATCGTCAAACGATTTACCGCCGCGTGGTGTGCCCCATGCCGGATGCTCAAGCCAATCATAGAAGAACTAGAACAGGAATATCCAGATGTCAAGTTTGAAACTATTGATGTGGATGCTAACCTCAATCTTGCCGCAGAGTTTGAAGTCCGTTCAGTCCCCACCGTGTTGTTTCTCAACCAAGATTTAACCACCTTGCGTACTGTAATCGGGGCACACCCCAAGAAGTTTTACGCAGAGATTCTGAATGAACTTGTCCAACAGGAGAACACATGAACAAAAACATATATTGCGGACCTTGTGAGTTGGAGTTTCGCATTAAACATGACGCCGATGATGACATCTTTGTTCCAGAGTTTTGTCCGTTTTGTGGGGCAAACCTAGACCTTGAAGAAGAATATGATGTGGACGATGTCGAAGAGGATGAGGAGTAAGACTAGATAAATAGAGTGACCCCAACACGGACACTCTATGTGGATATATGAAGGAAAAGAATTTGACGAAGTACCACCCAAGGTGATTGGATTTGTATACAACATTACCAACACCTTGGATGGTCGTCAGTACATTGGAAAGAAGCTGTTCAACTTCTCCACCAAGAAACCCCCCAAGAAGGGCAAGGTTCGAAAACGCCGCGTGACCAAAGAATCAGATTGGCGCGAATATTACGGGTCAAACGAAGAGTTGAATGCCGATGTGGAAAAACTTGGCAGAGAACATTTTACACGAGAAATACTCTATCTCTGCACAACCAAGGGGTGGTGTAACTACCACGAAGCTCGTTTGCAGTTTGAGTTTCGGGTGCTGGAAAACCGGGATAAATTCTACAACCAACAAATTCGGTGCCGCGTTCACCGGAGTCACTTGAAACAATAGGCACATGAACCCCCTTGACAAACGGGGTTGACTGGTGTACATTCCCTTCATACCCGTGATAGGAGGATTTTGGATATGTTTGAACTTTGGCTTCGTATTGTTGTCTTTCTCCCATTTGCCATCGTTGGGTTTCTTTTTATTCTTGTGTCGGAAATAACAGAATATGTTGGAAACACAATTTCTAATTGGTCAGAAAAACATGGGCCGTTGGCAATAACCAATCGTCAACGGAAAAAACTTCAAGAGGAAATGCGTTATTATGACACAGAAAACTGATAGTATGTACGATGAAATGATTGTGAAGTTGAAAGATATTCTTCACAAGAATGTTGTGACCGTGCGATTTGTGAAAGAAAGTACTGGGGAAACCAGAGAAATGGTATGTACCTTGGTAGAAAAGTATCTTCCGGAGAAGAAAGCCCCGGCGAAGGATGCGCCAGTCAAGGCCCCGCGCAAGCAAAATCCCGATGTGTGCGTGGTGTTTGATTTACAGCGTGAGGAATGGCGCTCGTTCCGTTACGATTCGGTCATTGAATTCAGCACGATTGAGGGTGTCTATGTCCCAAAGACCCCGTCAAAGGTTGAGTTGGTATTTACCCCAAACGAGGTATAAACTCTGTGAAGGCTGTCAAGCTACATCATGTCGGTCCCTCTGCCGCTGAACGGGGGACCATTGGAGAAGAGCCAGATTGGACCCAAGAAAAGGTGACGAACTACAAGTCGGCCTTGTCTAGGGGGTTGAACTGGTACAACTATATCTGCGACCACAAGAACCACGCCAAGTTCTTGGCAGAGTGGATTCAGACCAATCGCCCCGATACGGCCAAAAAAGATTTGTCGCGTTTGGACAAGCTTTCTGAGAAGGAAGTGAATGCCACAACCGCCATCTTTGCCAGAATGCATCTGAAGGGATTCCCCCTGAGCGAAGGACATCAAGGGATTATCACAGATTATGTGAATGGCTTGAAGCGTCTGGACAAGGTCAAGTCTGAATCGTCTGATGAACCAAAGGGTCCGTCAGTACAAGACCGGATGCGCCAACAGGTGTCTGGGGCCTTGTCGGAAATCGATGTGGCCGTGGACAACTTCTTGGTTGATAACGTTAAAGTAGACTTTGACAAGTTGCGTGATGTTATTTTCAACCCACTCTTCAAGGGTCCGCACCACGCCATTATCGAAAAACACCTGAAGCGGTACATTGCGGAATGGCAAGAGGCTGTGGACGCCATGAACGGGAATTTCAGGAACCCAGATTCTAATCAGTTGGCGGAAGGGTACGCCTACACGGGTGGACCCAAGTTCATGAACAATCTTATCACCAAGTTCTCTGCTCTACGAAACACCTTGACCACGGAAGGTGCCAAGGTCAAGATGCAACGGATTCGGAAGAAGAAGCCTGTGGATAAGAAGAAGATGGTGTCCAAGATGAAGTTCCTCAAGGAGTGTAAGGAACTGGGCTTGACAAGCGTCAATCCCGCTGATATCATTGGAGCCACCACCCTCTGGGTCTATGACTGCAAGAAGCGCAAGCTTGGAATGTTTGAAGGGGAGTTCTCAGGAAGTTTGCATGTCAAGGGGACAACCATCCTTGGTGTCAAACCCTCATTCCAGAAGACCCTGCGAAAGCCAGACCAACAAATGGCTGAGTTCATTAAGCTCAGGAAAAACCAAACCGCCAACTTCTTTGGCGCAATCAAGGCCAAGCCCCAAGAAATGACGGGCCGAACCAACACTGATTTGATTCTGGTACGGGTGGATTGATGCGAAGAAAGCGGTGTTATTGGTGCAAGACCCTGACACACAATTGGATGCGAATCAACGGGGGACCATGGATGTGTTATCCGTGTCGAAAAATTCAAAATGAAATGGAGAAGTGGTTATGAAAAAATATGTGGTCAGACGTACTAGTGGAAATAGGTACTTGGTAACTGATGGTGATAAGAAAAGTTTTTATGGTCCTTGGGGTTCAAATGATGTCAACGAGGCCACCAAATACGATAGCCATCATGAGGCCATGGTAAGTCTTTTTCAAACATATGAAAATAGGTGTAGTAGTATCAAAGATGAAACTGGGCTTGAAATTGTTCAAGTTCGAGAGATATCAAACCCACGATGGGAAGTTGTGGAATGATAATTGTCGATTACAGCCAGATTGCTATCAGCACGTTGATGGCGGAATTAGCAGGACGTAAGGATGTTCCCATCAGCGTTCCGTTGGTGCGGCACATGCTGGTCAACGCCATGCGGTCGTTCAAGTATCGATTTGGACGCACCTATGGACAGTTGGTGATTGCCTGTGACGACCGTCGTTACTGGCGTAAGGAAATCTTTGAACACTACAAGGCCAGTCGAAAAAAGGCACGTGAAGATTCTGGATTTGATTGGCAATCCATTTTCGAAGCCTTGAATATGGTCAAGCAAGAATTGTCGGAACACTTCCCCTATCCGGTGATTGAAGTACCTCGTGCCGAAGCTGACGATGTCATTGCGTCACTGGTCTTCTGGTCGCAGAATAATGATTTGGTTGGTGGTGGTATTCTTGAGGATGCCCAACCACAACCCATCTTGATTCTTTCACAGGACCACGATTTCCAACAGTTGCAGATGTACCACAATGTGGAACAATACGCCCCGGTGGAAAAGAAGTTCATCAAAAACGAGAACCCCAATCTATTCCTTGTGGAACATATCCTGCGAGGAGATAAGGGCGACGGGATTCCTAACTTCCTCAGTCCCGCTGAAACGTTTGTCACAGAAGGAATGCGACAGAAGAATTTGGGGGCCAAGGCCGATGTCTGGAAGCACCTTTCCAAGGACGAGTACTTGACAACACCAGAGTTGAAGGCTAACTTTGAAAGGAATGAGCGATTGGTGGACCTTCGGTGTATCCCCCAAGAGATTCAGGACACCGTCATCGATTCGTACACGAAACAGGTGGCCCTTAGAAAGGACCGCTCCAAATTGCTCGACTACTTTGTGAAGTACCAGATGCCTAACATGATGGAGCATTTAAATGAATTCTAGAAACAATAAAATCACCTAGCTAAACCATGATAATTTCAATTTCGAAAATAGATGATATGGTTGGTGTATTGTCCCTCGTAATAGAAAGTCGTGATGATAGAAATTCAGAACGGGAAATCGTTTCTCTAAAACGCGCTGTCGATGCTTTGTCAGATTACATTAAATATAAAAACGAAACTAGACAAACTCATATTATGGGGGAGGTATAACATGGAAAACGTTCGCTCTTCACAAGTTCTTGTATCCAAGGCCAGCACTGGTCTTGATAAATTCTGGCAGGGTCACATCGTCACAGACGGTAAGGATTACTTTCTGACTTCTTCTAGCTGGCGCGAGTTGGCTGGTGGGGGAACGAGTAAGGTGGTGGAGTCCGT
>Ga0075163_10010738_pt1 | contig 11964 bp, 15 predicted proteins | sample JI1023141ADNA_FD_71478 | JGI IMG/M metagenome (GOLD analysis project Ga0075163, IMG submission 71478) | Wastewater effluent complex algal communities from Wisconsin, to seasonally profile nutrient transformation and Carbon sequestration -... | ecosystem: Engineered > WWTP > Effluent > Algae...
CATGCCCGGCTTGTCGGCCCACTTGGGCTCGTCGCCCTTCAGGAACGGGTTCCGGATGATCCCCTTCTGCAGCAGCTCGACGGCCTTCTCACCCCACTGCTCCTTGGCCGTGTCGGCCGCGACCTGCATGAGGGCGGAAAGGTCGGTGCCGGCCGGGAAGATCAGGGAGCAACTGTACTGCTCTTTGGTCGATCCCTTGGCCGCGACCTTCTTGAAGAGGTTCGGATAGGACAGCCTCGCCAGGGGCGTCTTGATCGGCTGGGAAGTCGCTGACGGCATTCTACTGCTCCAGGTTGTCGAAAGCATTGACGATGGTGGAACGGGGCGCCACGGGAGGCCGGACGCTCTTGTCGGCACGGACGAGGTTCGTGCCGCTGCTCTCGGCGGACCACAGGTCCTCGAGCTGCTGTTTCTTCTTGGCGCCGATCTTCTTCTCGACCTTGGCGGGGCTCAGGAGCTTGCGCTCGTAGAGCTCGGCCTCCGTGATGTCGAAGCGGACGAAAAGCTCGCCGGCGATCGCATCGTCGGGCTGCGACCACTTCCGCGTGGCCCGCTTGGCGACGAGCTGATAGCCGGGGATCGAGATGCCTTCTTCGGCCTGCGCATGGGCGTAGGCGCGCACGGCACTGATCCAGCCATCGATCATGTCGGCTGCATCGAGGATCGACGCTATCTCCTCCGGCATGAGGCTGTCGGGACTGTTCGGGACGTGCGTGCTCTTGATCTCGTCGTCGAACCAGGCTCTTGCTTTTTCGCCGGCGAGATCACGAAGGGCCGGACACGTCCCTGCAGCCGCACAGAACTTGCAGTGATCGCCGGCGATCAGGGGTGCATTCGGATCGGCTGCGCGGTGCATGGCGGCCAGCATCCGCGTCGTCCATTCGAGGAGGTCGACGACGTCGAAGTCCCAGGAGCGTATCCGGCCGTCCTTGTGCGGCGCCCGCGGCTGGACGATCGTGACGCGGATGCGGTCGACCGGCCATGCCTTGTTTGCCGTCATAGCACCGAGGGCATAGGTGCGGAGCTGGTCGTTTTCGGCCACCTCCACGACGACGCCCTGCCCGCCCTTCAGGTCGACCACCTCGAGGAGACGTTCCTCGGGGAAGTAGATGACCGCGTCGGCCGTGCCGCCAGCATCGTAGGGCGGCTTGAACTCGGCGAGATCGAAGCGCTGCTCGATCATGAGCTGCGTGCCGGGCGAGGCGTCCATCCGCCGGTCGACGTACTCGACGTATTCGGCCGCCGTCTGGATCACCTCTTCGTCGACCTCGATCGTGTGTCCCTCGATCAGCTTGGTCGTGCCGTGGAGATGCTCGACCGGGTCGGTCGGATGCCGGAGAGCCCACTCCGCGACTTCATGAGCGGCCGTGCCCCAGGCAGCCGCATAGGATGTGGGCCTTCGACCAGCATCAGCCTCGGCCCTCAGGGAGCCCGGGCAGGCGAAGCGCCGCGAAGAGGCCGAAGCGCTCCAGGTGGCGTGTGCCCGGGCCTGATGGTCGGGGGTCGTCATCAGCAACAGCCCGCGTTGGGGAACGCGAAGACGCGCACGCCGACCGTTACCGGATCGACCGGGTCGGGCGTCTCGTAAACCGCGATCGGGTCCTTGACGTGGGCGTCGCTGGTTTTCGGAACTCCGTTTTCGGGCGCCTGAAGCGCCTTGCGAGCCTCTTCCAAGCTGCCGGCCACTACCACCAGCCCGCCCTCAGGGTGGTAGTTTCTCGACATGACGTCGAGGTCCTCCCAGATGAAGACCTTCATGCCGGGTCCTCCCCGGCTCTGACGCGCCGCATCACGTCCCGCGAGATCACCAGCAGGCCATTGTTGATGTCGACGAAGATCCAGTCGCCGGGGGTGCAGACGACCTCTCCGGCCTCTGTCCAGACGTGGGCGGCCGTCCAGTCGACGCCGTTGGGGCCGCCACGGAGCTGGATCCGACCGGCCTGGACGGCCTCGACGAACCATTCCGGCCCGTGGCACGTCTCGCCCCAGTCGGTGTTGTGCCAGCGGAACCCCTGCTCGAGGGGCGCGGCGAGGCGCGGCGAACTGGCGGTCGCCGTGGGCGCGCAGCCGACCGTCATGCCGCCACCTGCTGCAGGGCCGCGATGACCTCGCCGATCTTCTCGACCGGAACGTCGGACGTCTTGCCGTAGCCGAGGTCCATGAGGGCCTTGGTGGCCACCGGCATGCCCTTGGCATCGACGATCGCCTTGAGCGCGCGCCGGATGTCGTCGTGCGACAGCGTCACGCTCTCGATCGTCGGCTCGGGCTGGCTGGTGGGCTGCTCGGCCACCGGCGTGTCTTGCGGGCCCGTGCGGTCTTCCGGCGTCTCCGAGATGGCCCGGTTGACGACTTGGTCGGCGAGCGGCGCCGGAGCGTCTGCGGCCTTCGCCGCTTCGATCTCGGCCTTGGTGCGCCTTCTCGGCTTCGCCGGAGTCGGCTCGACGGGCGTCGCCGGACCGCCCTCGTCAGGATGGGCCGCGGCCGGTTCGGGCTCGCGCACGACGCTCGCCTGCCAGACGGTCTCGACCGGCTGCTCCTCGGTCGCGTCGAGGAAGCCGGCGATCATCGACCGGAGGGTTTCCTCCAGCCGGGCGCCGCCGGCCAGCGCCAGCACAAGCGCTCCGTACTGCTCCGGCGTCTCCGCCGTGATCTCGATCCTGATCGTCAAATCGCTCTCCTAGTCGAGGACGGTGCGGATATCCGCGGTCTTGCGGACCAGCACCTTCGTGAGCGCTTCGTCGAAGCTGCCGGCGAGGGCAGCGACCCGGACGAAGCAGGGCCGGGTCTGGCCGATGCGGTGGATGCGCTTGGCGGCCTGCTGCATGTCCTTCGGGACGAAGCTGGCCTCCACGAAGAGGGCCTGGTGCGCGGCCGTGAGCGTGATGGCCTCGCCGGCGGCCTGGATCTGACCGACGAACACCTTGACGGCAGGATCGCTCTGGAACCTGTCGACGGCCTTCTGGCGATCGTCGGGAGACGTCGAGCCGTCAATTTCGACGACGCCGTGACGCCAAAGCCCATCCGTCAGGATCTTGAGGACGTCCCGGTGCCAAGCGAAGAGCACGATCTTATCGAGGCCGCCGGCAATCTCGTCGTCGATCATGTCGACGGCCGCTTGCGCCTTGGCCGTTCCCGTGAGCCGCCGAAGCGGCCCTGCGTGCATCTCCAGGGCTGCCGTCTGCCCGGCCTCTGCCGCGGCGACGATCGCCTCCACGTCGATCTCGGCGCCGGCCTTCCGGACCTCGCCCAGGAGCTTCCCCGGGTCGAGCGTCACGATGCTGTAGCGCATCGCCGGCAGGTCCTTCAGGACGTCTTCGGCCTTCCTGCGGAGCATGACCGGGGCCATGGTCGCCCGAAGCTCGTCCAGGTTCTTCGACCCGACGACCACGTTGATCCAGATCCAGCCCTGTTGCATCCGGCGCGTGACGCAGTACCGGGCCTCGAATGCCTCATAGGGCAGCATCGTCACGCCGAAGCCCGCGAGCATCGTCCAGAGGTCGTTCGCCGCATTGGGCATCGGCGTTCCGGAGAGGCACCAGATGCGCGCACAGCGGGCCTCGAGGCCCGTGCCGTTCATCGTGGCGCCAGCCCTCCCGACGCCCCAGACGGCCATCGTGCGCTTGGCGGTGCGCGATTTGGCGTAGTGGCTCTCGTCGAGGATCAGGAGGTCCCATTCGCGCCGCTTCATCTGCGGGGCGAGGAACGGCAGGGTGTCCCAGCTGGTGACGACGACATCGGCCTTGGTATCGAGGACGGCCGCGCGGCCGAGGGCAACCTGGATCTTCCGCGGCCAGGCCTGCCACCGCTCGAATTCACGCTGCCAGTTGATCCGGGCGGATGCCGTGGTGACGACGATGATCCGCTCGCAGAGTTCCAGGTCGGCAGCGTGGATCGCCTGAGCCGTCTTGCCGAGGCCGGGGCCGTCGGCGAGGAGGGCGCGAGATCGGGCCGCTAGGAACCTCGCGCCCTCTTCCTGGTAGGGGAATAGCCCCATGGTCTGGCTTGCCTGCCCGCTTGGTCGCTTGTCGAAGGGTGTAGGTCGTTATTTCAGACAATGGACAACATGTCAATCGGCTTGAACTGAGCCGGTCAGGCCGGCGTGCCGATCGGCAGGATCGTGAAGTCCTTGCCGACGTCGATCACGCAGGCGACGCCCGGAGCCGACGGCGTCGTGGCGAAGACCGTGAACGTGCCGGTGCTCGGATTGGCGTAGATGGTGAGCGCCGGGCCGCGCATGCTCGTCATGGTCACGGCCTCCTGCTCGCCATATTCGCTGGTGAGGCGCTCGACGAGCTGCTTGGCGTCGCCACAGGCCGACTGGGCGAAAGCCGGGCTGCAGGCGGCGAGCGCGATCGCCGCCGCGAAGACAGGTCGGAACATGATGCTCTCCTTCAGGCTGGGACGATGACGACGTGCGGCCGGTCGTCCGTTCCGGCTTTGTGGACCCCGTACCAATGGAGTGCCGCCATGTTCCAGGCGGCCGAGATGACGTGCGGCGTGCCGGTCTCGGCGTCGATCTCCTCGCCACCCCAGAAGGCCAACATATGCCGCATGGCGCTGGCGTAGCAGCGCGACCAGCTCATGCCTTTCCGCCAATTATTCTCGGCATATTTGATCGCGCCGACCCGGTAGTGCTGGCCGAGGGCCTCGATGAATTCGGGCGGGATCAGGTCGACACGGGACTTCTCGGCGTCATAGCGCTTCGCCGGCTCGTCGAGGCGTTCGACGGACGTCGACACCCATTTCGTGTGAACAGGGCAGTTCGGACCCTGAGCGCAAGTGCAGTTCATCCGAAAATCCCTCCATCGCCGACCCGCTTGTCCATCGCTCCGTAGGTCGCGATCAGGGCGGCATCGGCCCGATCATCGTCCATCACTCGGGCGAACATGTGGGCCATTTTCGGGTACATGTCGCTCGCCCGGGCCCGCGAACCGTTCTTGCCGCCGATCGCTTTCACGGCCTTCTGCCAGACAAGGGGTGCCACCCGTTCGATGGGGATGCCGAGCGCGACCATCACGCCTTCGAGCGTTCCGACGCCGCGGCCGAAATTGAAGGCATTCCCGGCCCCCTGCCCCGGCATGCCGCCGACCTTCTCGAGGTAGGCCACATCGGGCCTGATCTCCTCGAGCAGGCGCTTGACGCCATGGGCGTCGACCTCGGCCTTGTCGCCGCGGCCGCGCTTCACCGATCGAACCGGCATGTCGTAGATGTCGATCGCACCGTTCTCATAGAGCGCCAGCGCCCCGGTTTTGCCGGGATCGATGCCCAAGATCCTCATGCACGGGCCGCGACGTTGTCCTGGGGTGCGGTCCTCGCCAGGACTGCCCGGCACCTGTCCCGAACCGGCGCCCAAAGAGAAACGCTGGCGATCAAGTCCAACTCGTCGAGCGCTTCGATATTCACGGAGTTTTCGTAAAAAGCCGCATGGACGGCTCTGGAGGCCGACCAAAATGCCAGGGCCTCATACCTTGCGATGTCCACTACTCCCTCCCCCGGATGTACCTGGACGCTTGAAAACCGGACGCACTCTTCTCCGCTATGGCGAACAGAAGCGGCATGTATGCGGCAGGGACTTGGTTTCGTGCAAACCATTTCCGCACGGCGTGCTCCGACGGCAGATCGCACCCGAACGTGTCGAGGGCCGCGATCACATGGGCCGGCGTGGGGAACTGGTCTGCCAGAAACGCAGCGGTGTCGAACGTCATGCCCAGCATCCTACGCATTTGCCTAACACTGTGCAAGACATTTTGTCCTTGCCGGTGCGAACGCTTTCAACTACAACCAGAACATCACGCTGGGCTGAGCGCACCTAAATCTCTGAGGATTAATGCTTTCGACAACTTATCGACGGTCCGATAAATAGTTTCTTGGGCGCAAACTTGGGCGCGCTCAGCGCGCAAAGATGTCCGGCCGGGTCTTCGAGGTCGGCTGCGGGTGGTCGATCGCATAGGTGACATCGGCCGGGCTGACAGGGCCGAGAGCGCTCTCGAGGTGTCGCGTCGGATCGGCGCCGAACAGCCGGTTGACGAGCCACTGGCCGAGGTCTTCGCCTGGCGTTGCCGACAGAGGCGTCACCATGCCGGCGACGTCGTCGCGCATCTGCTGGATCGGCCGGATTGCGAACCGGTCGTAGAGCCGAAGATATTCGGCCATGCGCGGATCGTCGACGCCGAGACGGATCGGTAGCCGGTACTCATCCGTGTAGAGATCGGAGAGGTTCGCCATCACCCAACTCCCGTGAAGGCTCGCGCCAAATCGGAAGCCGGGAGCCGCGGGCCGAACCCCGTCTTGAACACGTCGAAGAGCGTGCCGCCCGCCGGCGCAGGCTGGCGCGGTCCGCGGATCGTGCCGCGTTCGGCCTCCCTGGATGCGCCGTTCGACGTCTGCACCGAGCCGCTTGGCCGGTCGATCGCGCCGGCGCCTGCCGGCGTGCTCGGTGCAGCGCCCCGGAAGCCGCCGAGCACCTCAGGCCCAAGATTGACCTTGCCCCAGTCGTTCGTCGCGCCTCCCGTCAGGTCGCCCAAAGCCCCATACGCCGTGCCGAGACCGGGGATGCCGAAAGCCGATCCCGCCAAGCCGAGCCCCATGCCGATCGGATCGAAGCCCCAATCCGCTTGGCCGGGCACGGTCGATCCGTAGGTGCCCGGGTTGATCTCGGAGAGGCCGAACAGGCCCGCGATGAAGTTGCCCAGACTGTCGAGCGTGGTGTCGCCATAGCCGAGGTAGTCGCCCATCGCCGACCGGCCCTTGTCGGCCTGATCGGGCTTCGCCTGGCCGGACGCCTTCGTCGGCCCCGTCACGCCGATGGACGGGCGATCGCCGCTCGAATTTCCCGACGTCTTGTTGCTGCCGGAGGTGTTCTTCCCCTCGGAGGTTTTCATGTCGGCCATGGCGTCACCCGAACATCGAAGCGAGGGGAGAAAGGGACGGCGCCGGCTGATGCGGATCCTGCCAGATCAGCGATCGGCCTGCGCTCCGGATGGTCGACGCGACAGCGAAGGGGTCGAGCCACGGCAGGTTCGGCATGACGACGGGTGCCGTGTTCCGGCCCTGCTGGGGCTGCGTTGCGCTCGGCGCATTGGCGAGGGTCGTCTGAGCGGGTGCCGGGGCGGCAAGAGGGGTCGGAGCCGCGGGCATGCCGCCACCGCCGGCCGCAAGCTCGGATAGGTCGAGGCCGGCAACCTGCACATGGCTCGGGTCGTAGCGGCTCTGCCAGTTGCCACCCCATTCGAAGCCCGGCATCGTGCCGACGATGTCGCCGAGCTGCTGCCAGGCGGGGCTGTCCGGCATCCAATCCGCGGCGCCCAGGACGGCACTCGGCACGATGTCGAGTGCCGCACCATAGTTGTGGTAGCTCTGGCCTCCGCGGGCGCCCGTGACGCCGCGGCCGCTGTTGTAGAGGGCATCCTGCTCCTCGCGCGACCGCATGCCACTGACGGCCACAGGGTCGATCCCGGCCCCTGCCAGCGCCCGCAGGAGGTCGACATAGCTCTGCTGGTAGCGCTCGTCGATGCCCTGGAGAGACGCGATCGTCCGATCCAGCTGCGAGAGGCCAAGAGGCGCCAGGAGCGCGCGGAGGTCCGCCATCACTGGCCGCCCATGATCAGCCGGATCAGGTCGCGCTCCGGGTCGGGCGGCTCCCAGTCGTCATTGGCCTCGGCCTGAGCGTTCTGCGTGACGAGCTGCTGGAGCGCCCATAGGGTGCCGGGAGATACCGTGCCGGTGCGCGCGAGCTCCTCCATCGCCCGAAGCGAGTTCGGATCGACGAGGGTGCGGGCGATATCGCGGTAGGCGCCGGCCATGTTCTTCCGCTCGACCCAGCGAGCGAAACCCGTGAGCGGCGACGTAGACGCCACCCGGACCGTGGAGCTGACCGGGTTGCTGCCGGCCTGGTCGCGAAGGTCCTGGCGGAACTCGGTTCGGCTGCCCTGGCCGGGGATGCGGCCGGTGCGGTCGAACACCTCCAGCATCCGGCGCCAGCCGGTCACGACGGCATTCGGATCGAGCCCGGCCGACGTCGCCATCTCGCGAAGCATCTGGTCGAGGTTCGCGGCCTGCGGCGTGTTGGGCTTGCCGAGAGCATCCTCGAAGAAGGCGCCGGCTCGCGGGCTGTCGGCCACGCCGAGCCCTCCGCGGTTCTGCGCCTTGCCCATCGTGCTCTCGAGGTAGTTCTGCACCAGCCCCGTGAAGGCGGCCGGGTCGGACGCCCTGAGCGCGGCCGCGGTGTAGGCGATATCGGACGGCCGGATCGTCTCCGGGTCCGTCAAGGCGCTGATCATCCTGCCGGCGTCCGGCTGTCCGACCGCCTTGTCCGTGGTGGCGAGTGTCCCTACGGGCGACTGCTCCATGCGGGTCACGCCCGGGCTGTTGGCCGCGTAGAGCTGCTCGGCCGTCGCGAAGTCCGGGTTTTCCATGAGGAGATCGTGGAGCAGCGTGTTGACCGGCCCGATCCGGCCTCGGGCCGTCCGATCCATGGCGTTCACATCGACGACGGATGCGTTCATCCGGTCGCGGATCTCGCGGTAGGCGTTGCTGAGCGGCTCGATCAGCGTCTGCACTTCCGGGAGACCGGAGTTCGGGTCGATCTGCCCGGTCGTGAGCATGCGGCGCATGCGCTCGATTTCGCCGGCGAGCGCCGAGCCGCGAGGCGCCTCGATCGCGTCAAGGGCGTCGAGGACCGTGCGGACGCCGCCGGGATCGACATGCGCGACGTCCGCATCGGCGTAGTGCGGCCGCGACGCGCCCGTCCGTCGATCATTCAGCATGCCGATCGTGCCCTCGGCTGCGTCCTGTGCGGCCACGGCAGCATCGCGCGGCGTCGGCGTGGGTCCGAACTGGCCCGACGCATCCTCGAAGGCGCCGAGGACTTGATCGGCACGCTGGCTCATGTACTGGTCGAGCAGCGCGCTCCCCTGCCGCGACCCCCAGATGTCGGAGGCGAGGCCGGTCGGGCCCGGCGTGCCGATGCTCTCGGCCCACGTCAGGGGGACCCCGATGTCGCGGCCGGACTGCTCCATGGTGTAGGCCCGGGCCAGTTCAGCCGTCGAGAGGTCGCCCGTCGTGTCCCGGATCACCTTCCCGGCCGTCGGCGTCAGCAGGTTCGATCCACCGCCGAGACCGAGAGCCGCATCGGTGCCGACGCCCAAGACGAGTGCCGCGAGGCCGGAAACCTCCGGAGGCGCTCCGAGGTCATCCATCACCTGGTAGCCGGCACCGCCGGCACCGCCTGCGAGCATGCCGGAGAGGATCGTGGCTGGCTTCGCAAAGAACGGGATCGGGTTGGCGGCCCGCGTGATCGACCCCGCGTAGCGGCCGGCGGTCGTCGCCGGGGTCGGCGTCTCGCCGATCAGGTGCTCGGTCGTGTGGCCGTAGAACCAATCGCTCCCGAGCGGGGCCGGCGTCCCGGGGTTCTCGGCCTGCCGCTGCTGCTCGTACTCCCAGAGCGACCCCACACGACCGTCTTCAGGCAGCAAACCGAGTTGCCGAAAGACCCAATCATTGATCCGACTACCAAAAATTGCGAGGTCGACCGGAGCGCCGATGATGTCGGTCGGCCAGTGAGCCGCGCCATAGCCGGACTGCTCCAGCACGTCGCCAAGGGCGTTCGGTATCTCGACATCGTCCGGCTGCGGCTCGCCGAGATCCTGTCGGAACGCACCGGGGGTGCCCGGGAGGCCCGGCAGCAGGGTGTCGCTGTCCCGGCCCGCCGGCGGCATGGCCGCGGGGCTGCTGGGCGGCACGACAGGTCCGCCGGTCATGCCTGCAGCCGGGGCGCTCGGCGCGGGGCTCCCGAGGATCTGCCGGATCTCCTCTTCGGTCGCATCGTCCGGGACGCTGATCGTCCGGCCTTCGAACGTTATGATCTTGCTCATTTGGGCACCAGCCGCCCGTCGGCGCCGCGGACCCACTCCTCGATCACGGTGCCGGGGTTGATCCCGTTGATGAGTGGCGGTCCCGGATCGGCCGGCGGCTGGGAGCCCCAGACGCCGCCGGAGAACGCACCTCCGGTAGGCGCAGCGGGGGCTGGAGCCGCCGGTGCGGGTGTCGCCGGCGCCATGAGATCGGCGAAGAGCGGGTTGACGGCAGCGTACTGGGCAACGGTCTGATAGAAGCCTGCGTCGATCTCTCCATGCTGCTGTAGGTAGTCGTTCGCCAGCTGGCCGAGCTGGACGTTACGCTCGGCGATCCGCCGGTAGGCCTCGAGGAGGATGCGGTTGCCCTCGGCCGACTGCGTCAGGCCGGGCTGCATCGACTTCAGGAACTCGATGTCGCGATCGGACACGGCACCCGGCATGCCCATGCCGCTCTCGGGGTTGCGGGCCAGGAGGGCCAGCCGGTTCTGGAGCGCCTGGAGCATCTCACCGCCGGCGATCTGCTGCGGATCCACGTTGAAGCCGAGGGACTGCCCGAGCTTCTGGAGGCCGAGCAGCGTCTCGCCGCCGGCGCCGGTGTAGGTCCCGCTGCCGAGCGCCTGAGCGGCGATGTCGTACATGCCGAGAAGGTCCTGCGACGTTCCCGAGCGCTCCAGGATGCCCTGGTAGAGGTCCTCGAACTGCTTCCGGCCGAAGGGGGCGATGTTCGGCTGGCCGAGAGACGACTTGGTGATGAAGTCGACATAGGCCTGCGTGCCCGGCGTGAGACCGGCCGCGCGGGCAGCCTTCTCCACGGCCGAAAGATCGCTGCCGGTCGGGGCCGGCGCCATGCCGCTCTGGACGGCTTCCGTATTCGTCGTGATGACCGGAGCGCCGTCGGTGCCAAGAGCGTCGGTGACGTCGCTATCCTGGAGGACCGGTGTTCCCCCGACGGCCGAGGCACGGGGTTCGACGACCGGATTGCCCTCGTCGTCCAGGAGATTGACGACACCCTGTCCGGCGAGCGCGAACTGGTCCTGAAGACCGGGAGCCATGTTGGCGATGATCTGCGCCGTGAGCTGATCGGTCGTCAGAGGCTTGGGGTCGCCGCGATAGACACCGCCGTCGGCCCCGTAGATCGTCTGTCCCTGGTCGGCGTAGAGGTTGCCGAGGAGCGCGGTCGGCACGCCCTGATCGGCAGCACGATCCGGGTTGAGATAGACGACGCCGTCCTTCGAGACGGAGATCGGCTCATCGCGGGCGCGGTCGAACGCCCCCTGGTTCTCGAGCGCCTGGACGTCGAGAGCGTTCTGCGCGTCGATGTAATGACCGGCGAGATCGGTCTGGTTCTTCTCGTCGATACCCCAAGCCGTGTTGCCAGCGTTACCGAAGACCGCATAGACACGCGGATCGAGCGAATGCAGGTCGGCTCCAGGGCCCATCCGCATCGCGTCGCCGTAAAGCAGGGTCTCGGGAACTCCGTTCAGACCATACCCGGCAGCCAGAGCTCCGCCGTCGTTGCCCAGCAACCGACGGGCTGCGTCGCCGGCTTCTTGGATCCGTTCCTGTTCACTCTGCAGCGCGCCGAGCTGACCGTAAGCGAGCATCTCCTTCGCGTCGGGCGGCTGAAAAAGTCGCGCCAGCTCCGTCAGAGCTTGGCCGATGTACGGATCGGTGCTGTAGGGCGACGGCTGCCAGACCATGACCTACCCCCCGTAGCCCCAGGCGAGACCGGGCAGACCGGGGCCCATACCGGCGTTCGGTCGCGCAAACAGCGATCCCAGGAACCCGCCATCACCAAAGACCCCCTGGTCGGCCTGGAGCCCCTGCCCGATCGCCACGGAGCCGCCAAAACCAAGGATGTCTCCAAGGGTCGCCGCGGTGCCTCCCGCGCGGTTGGCCGCTTCGAGCTCCAGCGGAAGCACGCCGGCCGAGCCCTGCTTGAAGCGGCCAATCTGGGCCACCTCGGAGGCGTGCCGCCCCTGCTGCCGGTTCGCCTCGCCCAGCACGTCGCCGAACGCCCGAAGGTTTCCGAGCGCACCCGACTGCTGGTCATTGAAGCCCTTCGCCCGGGCATCCTGCTTCTTCTGGGACTGGACGATAATGTCGCCCT
>Ga0075163_10010739_pt1 | contig 11964 bp, 9 predicted proteins | sample JI1023141ADNA_FD_71478 | JGI IMG/M metagenome (GOLD analysis project Ga0075163, IMG submission 71478) | Wastewater effluent complex algal communities from Wisconsin, to seasonally profile nutrient transformation and Carbon sequestration -... | ecosystem: Engineered > WWTP > Effluent > Algae...
GCTTAGAGCATATCGAGGACATCAAAGCCGATTTCCAGCAAGCATTTGAAGCGGCATTAGTAGCCATTACGGCGTAAGAGAGTTCGTTGTTTGGGGAGCGTGAGTTTTGCTTATGCTCCCCTTTTGTTCAGGATATCTGTTTTTCTACCTCATCACCACTTTATTATGAGTATGCCGCAATTTATCTCTACCCCGCACCAAACCTTGCGCATTGATGCTCCATTTTCTCTTGAATCCGGCATTACGCTACCCGCACTGGAGATTGGCTATCACATATATGGCAAGCTGAACGTGGCGCGGGATAACGTCGTCTGGGTTTGTCATGCCCTCACGGGTAATTCCGATGCTGCGGTCTGGTGGGATGGGCTTATCGGCAAAGGGCGTTTGTTTGACCCCGAAGAGTATTGTATCATTTGCGCTAATATGCTGGGGTCGTGTTATGGTTCATCCGGTGCAAGCAGCATCAATCCTACGACCGGCACTCCTTATTTTCGATTGTTCCCACAAGTAACCGTGCGAGACATGGTAAGGGCGCATATTCTCTTGCGCAAAGAGTTGGGAATTGAAAAAATTCACGTTGGGTTGGGTGGCTCAATGGGTGGTCAACAGCTCTTGGAATGGGCTATTCAGGAGCCGACTGTTTTTGAGGCAATTATTCCAATGGCTACCAATGCCAAGCATTCTCCTTGGGGCATTGCGTTTAATGAATCGCAGCGCTTGGCGCTCGAAGCAGATGCCACATTCTTTGAAGACCGCCTTGATGCAGGACTGGCAGGATTAAAAGCAGCACGCTCCATTGGGATACTCTCCTATCGCAATTATGAGACCTTCGGCAAGACCCAATCAGAAACGACAGACGAAAAGGTGGACGGCTACCGTGCTTCGTCGTATCAATCCTATCAGGGCGAAAAGCTCACACGCCGCTTCAATGCTCATTCTTATTGGCAGCTTTCCAAAGCAATGGATAGTCACAACGTCGGGCGTGGGCGCGGCAGTCTGGAGGAGGTATTAGCGCAGATACAAGCCCAGACGCTCGTTGTGGGCATTTCTACGGATATTCTGTTCCCACCTGAAGAACAACGATTTCTCGCAGCTCACATTCCCGGAGCAGAATACGTCGAGATAACCTCACCCTACGGGCATGACGGCTTTTTGATTGAATTTGCTGCGTTGACTGACATTCTACAAGAATTTTTGCACGGAGTTCATGCGTGATGAACAAGATTATTGCAATAAATTCGGTAGAGCAGTTTCATAGACTCGTCTGAGTTCGCTCACCGTCGTATCAAGGCAGCCTTGAATGCTGAACACATTTTCTACGACTGTTCCGATGCGGGTTGTATTGATATTGTGCGAAGCGGCAAGAGCCTCAAGTTCGCCGATATTTTTATCAGACACCGAAACAACAATACGAGATTGCACCTCACCGAAGAGCACTCCTGCCGACAGGTCGCATTTCAAATCCAGATGAGCGCCGAGCGTTCCGCGTGAGTTGATAGCCATTTCCGCTAGAGCAACTGCTAAGCCGCCTTCTGCTGTATCGTGGGCAGTATTGACTATGCGTCCACGAATGGCAGCAATGATGCAGGCTTGAAGGCGCTTCTCTGCCTCAATGTCCAGATATGGCGCGTCGCCTGTTATCAAGCCATGAATTTGCTTTAGGTATTCGGAGCCGCCCAAGCCCGAATTTTTCAGATTCGCCTGCGCTTCCAAGAGCATAATTGCCTCACCCGTCTGTGTAAAGCCATTGCCGACCACCGTTGAAACATCCTCAATGATACCGACCATGCCGATTGTCGGTGTTGGGAATACCGTTCTGCCAGCACGTCCGGCTTTTATCGCCGCTTTGGATTCATTATGGAAGCTCACATTGCCGCCTGTGACGGGTGTGCCGAAGGCACGACAAGCGTCGCCCATACCGCGTAGCGCCTCGCGGAATTGCCAATACACTTCAGGGTTATACGGATTGCCAAAGTTCAAGCAGTTTGTAATAGCAACGGGTTCCGCTCCTGTACACGCCACATTCCGTGCGGCTTCCGCTACGGCAATCACGCCGCCCATGTACGGATTGAGATAGACATAGCGACTATTGCAATCGGTTGTTAAAGCTACTGCCTTGCCGGGTAGTTCTTTGAGGCGAATAACCGCCGCGTCCGCATTGGCTCGCATGACAGTATTTGTGCCTACTTCAGCGTCATACTGCTCATAGACCCAGCGCTTGGAGGCAACAGTGGGCGAGGCGAGAATTTTCCAAAATGCTTCGCTGTGTGGTGTCGTGTTGGAAAGAAGGTTCAGGTCAAAGTTTTGTGTTTCTTGGAAATATGCAGCTTCCCGCCATTCTCGTTCATAGACGGGTGCGCCGCCGCCCAGCACGAGTGATTCTGTGGGAAGTTCAATTACTTGTTTGCCATTGCGGAAGACACGGAGTATTCCGTCACTCGTTACTTCCCCGATGTGCGTCATCGGTACATCCCATTTGTCACAAATTGCTTGTGCTTCCTTTTCACGTCCTTGGTGGACTACGACCAGCATCCGTTCTTGCGATTCAGAAAGCATGATTTCGTAAGCGCTCATGCCCTCTTCGCGGAGCGGTACGAGGTCGAGATTGATATTCATTCCTGTACCTGATTTTGCGCTCATTTCGGATGTGGAGCAGCAAATTCCTGCTGCGCCCATGTCTTGCATACCGGAAACAGCGCCGCTTTCTATCAACTCCAGCGAGGCTTCGAGCAGCATTTTTTCTGCAAATGGGTCGCCTACCTGTACTGTGGGGCGCATATTTTCCGGTGATTCCTCAAACTCCTTCGATGCCATGGATGCGCCATGAATGCCATCGCGTCCGGTGCGGCTGCCCAAAATAAAGACGGGATTTCCTACCCCATCTGCAACCGCCGAAGCAGTCTTACCGACTTCCACAATGCCGACAGCCATTGCATTTACCAGTGGGTTGTCGGTGTAGCAATCGTCGAAGTAGATTTCGCCGCCGACGGTCGGAACACCGAAGGCATTACCATAATGAGAGATGCCGCTCACGACGCCTTTGACCAGAAATTTTGTGCGAGCGGAGGAAGCACCGTCCAGATTACCAAAACGTAAGGAATTGAGCGCCGCCACAGGTCGTGCGCCCATTGTGAAGATGTCCCGTAAAATACCACCAACGCCAGTGGCTGCACCCTGCACAGGCTCAATAGCTGAGGGGTGATTATGGCTTTCGATTTTGAATGCCAATGCCCAATGCTTCCCACCATGCGAGCCAATGTCAATCAAGCCGGCGTTTTCTTCGCCCGCTTCCACTAACATTCTTCCTCCTGAGCGCGGTAGTTTTTTCAGCTCCAGAATCGAATTTTTGTACGAGCAATGCTCGCTCCACATTACACTGTAAATGCCGAGTTCGGTGTAAGTAGGAACGCGCCCTAATACTTTGACTATCGCATCAAATTCGTGTGCGTGCAAGCCCAGTTCTTGTGCGGTTTCGTGGGTAACAGTGATTTCAGAATAAAGATGTGAAGCAGTTGTCATGGTGTTGAAGCAATAGTCAAAGAAATGATTTCCAGCGCAAATCTACGAACATTGCTGACGGCACAAAAGTATAGACTGTTAAAAAGTGTAAAAAATGTTAAGGTGCTGTTAAACACGCCACCCTGTGCTTGCATGGTGAGCGGTGTGTGCGTAGATTGCGCCCGCTTCGTAAGCAAGTACTTGACAAGTAATAACGGGCAAAAAATTATGAGTTGCCATCTCTCGCAAAAAAATTCTTGCAAAAAAATGCCAGCTCATGTGTCTTGAGTAAAAGCATCATTTTTTCTTCACCTTTTTGATTGATGTCATGGGCTTCTTTCATAACAACCATTGTCGAAACGTTCTTTGTGCTCTCTCTACGGTCTTGCTCGTAAGTACAGTTGCTTTTTTCTCGTTGACTGGAAGAGCATTTGCTCAAGAAAAACTGGTGAGCGATAAGGAATCTTTACCCTTCTTGCGGCATCATGCAGGAATAGGCTTGAGTTTTGCCGGAGGTACGCCGACGCTGGGCGGCAATGGTGCGATGTTCTCGGCTCTCTATGCTTATTCGATTTCACCCATGCTCGATATAGAAACATCATTGAACTATATGGGGCGTACTAATGGAGGCGAACAAGGCATGCGGTTTTCTAACGCGTGGATAGGCGATGCAACCTTGATGTTCCGGCTTTTTGATGCGTCTGATCGATTTCGGATTGGAGCGGGCGCTTCGTTTATGCAGCATAGTTTTGCGGGCGGAAGTTCTTCAAGCACAGACCAAAATGGTGTTGTAACCCGTACTCCTATGCAAATATATGACTCCGGTTCGCTGGGCGTTCATTTGAAATTTGAGTATTTAATTCCACTTAGTCAAAAATTGGACATTGGCTTTCGTGGACAGATTCATGCTTTTTCGACTCCATTCTCCGGCACAACGTATATGCCGGGTTCGCTTGGCGGTTCGGCGGGTATTGGCTTTTTTGTGCGTGGCAATTGGTAACTCTATAACGTGAGTTTCCGTCTCCATTCTTTAACCCATTTCTTTTTTGACTATGACTAGCCTATCAAGATTTCAAGCTGCTTGCACGACATTTTTTGCACTGACAATCATTAGCGTTAATGTTTTTTCGCAAGAATCACAGTCGCAAAGCCAACCACTCCAACATTCACAGCAAGAAGGCACTGCGCAACTAAGCACAGTGCAAGTAACTCCTCCACAGGATTTTTTCACGTTCGGATTGAGTTTTCACCAAGTTTTCCCTAGAAGATTCTTTTCCTTGCGATTGACACCAATGTTTTCGGCGATGTACGCGCATAAATTCGCACCTTGGTTTGAACTGGAAGCTGCTCTGCATTTTACAGGGCGCTCGGATACTCAATATGGACCGTTTGGTGGTGGGGTTGCGTCGCAAACGCAAACGGGCGATATTACGGCAATGTTCACACCATTTGCCGGAAGCACCAATGGTTTGGAGCGACTTCGTATTGGTGGTGGCGTTTCGATGCAGAGTAATTCTCTTGCCGGTTCGGGAATTGTACCAAACGCTCAGGGTTTTTTTGAGATGCGTGATATTATTTCTTCGTATCGTCAATGGGGAGCGCATTTGAAAGTAGATTACCTTGTACCGCTGAGTAATAATCTGGATCTTGGTTTGCGGGCGCAGGCTCACCTCTTCGGTACTCCCACTGAAATACAAGGAAATTATCCTGCCGTGCTATACGGGGGATATACACCCAGCCTGAGTGTTGGCGGTTTTATACGATTTGGCTGGTAAGTCGTGCGTTTGCACTGAAATGTAACGACACAGAATCCTTTTTTGAAAAAATGCTGTGAAAAAGCGGCAACAATAATGAAAAATGTAGTTCGCGGCATAACGCTTCAGTACTTGTTTTTCTTCACTTACGTTCTTTGTCAGTATTTGATTTTCTCGTAAAAATTGCGTATATTTAGGGCTTTGTCAAAATTCCCATGCTCGGCACTGACAACACATTATGGCAAAACCCCTTAGTATTCTCTTCGTAGCAAGCGAGATTTATCCCATCGCCAAGACCGGCGGCGTGGCAGACGTTGCCTACGGGCTTCCGCTTGCCCTGCGCGACCTCGACCATGACGTGCGCGTGATGCTGCCAAAATACGGCGCCATAAGCGAACGTAAAAACAAAATTCACGAAATCAATCGTTTGAAAGATATTCCGATTGATGTGGGCGCGGTGCGCGAATTTGCGACCGTTAAATCATCATCCATCGTCAATACGCGCACAAAAGTACAGGCGTACATGACGACGAACAAGCCATATTTCGACTCGAAATGGGGTTTGTACAACGACCCTGAAACCGGTGAAGAATATGCAGACAACGACGAGCGCTTCATTTTCTTTGCACGGTCTGTGATTCAGACCTGTACGCTTTTGGGCTGGATACCACAAGTCGTTCATGTCAACGACTGGCATACGGCGCTTGTGGCTGCGTATATGCGCACGATTTATGCGCAGCAGTTTAAGAATACCAAAATTGTTCTGACTATTCACAACGTCAGCAATCAAGGTGTGTTCCCGTTCAAAGATACGTTTGAGAAAACCGGCTTACCCGAAAGCGCGTTGGAGAATTTGAAACATAAAAACAAACTAAATTTTCTCAAAGCGGGCATCATGTATGCCGACCACATCACAACCGTAAGCAAGACCTACGGTGAGCAGCTTTTGTCGGATGCTAAACTTACAGACGGTTTGAATGCTTTACTTAAGGCGAAGAAAGACATCTTTACGCCGGTAATCAATGGTATAGATACGACGCTCTGGACACCGGAGAAAGATAAACTCATTGTCAAGCGCTACACCATTGACACACTTGACAAAAAAGAAGACAACAAAGAGGCGCTTGTAAAGAAGTTTGATCTGGACTTTAAGCCCACAACACCCGTAATTGCTATGATTTCTCGCCTTGTGGAACAGAAAGGCTTTGGTCTTTTGAAGCAAGCTGCCGAGAAGCTCTTCAAAGAAGACGTTCAACTTGTTGTTCTGGGTGAAGGCGATAAAGAGATTGAAGAATGGCTCGAAGCAACAGCAAAGAAGTATCCGCAAAAAATGGCTGTCAAAATTGGCTTTGACGAAAATCTATCGCACCTTATGGAAGCTGGTGCCGATATGTATTTGATGCCATCGCTTTTTGAGCCGTGTGGACTTAATCAGTTGTATTCGTTTGCATACGGCACGGTTCCGATTGTCCGCGCTACTGGTGGCTTGCAAGATACTGTCCATGAATTTGACGCACCCAGCACCAAAGGCAATGGTTTTGTCTTTGAAGAATACAAAGCTGCCGATATGCTAGAGGCGGTGCAGAGGGCGCTTGAAATCTATAAAGATAAATCAATGTGGCGCAAACTAGTGAAAAATGGTATGGCAGAAGACCACTCATGGAATCATTCTTCGCTTCAATATGAAGAAGTCTATCGGAGAATTCTCCAAACGCCACCAAACGGCAAATAATAATTTCAAGAAAATTACGGAATTTCAAACCCAAGTTTGTTTGCTGAGCTTCAATAGCAAACTCTTGCTTGTTTTGTAGTTTTAAGCTGTTTTCGCACATTCACTACATTTTGACAAACTTTTGTGGCTATTACTTCTCATCGCAACGTTTGGTTCGCACCTTTTCGCTATATTTTGCTTAGTGTCCTCTGCGGCATTTCCTTTTCTTGTAACGATGCACCCGGTCCGGTTGGCTCTGGGCTTGTCCCGACAGATAATATTGCTCTTGTGACTATCAGTTCCGACACACTTCGGCTTATGAGCGGTGCTGTTGTTGGTCAGTTCCCGCCGCGTATTGAGTCGGATATTGCTCAGCCCACATCCACAAATCCTGTCTTTATCGGTGCTGCTATTGCGAATGATAACCCAAGTGAGTTTATTACCGCTACAACATTTCTAAGTTTTGACCTTCCCGAAACGAATGATTCATTGCGTGAGGCGAATTTTAGTAATCTCACGCCCAACGATATTATTTCAGCATCCCTCGTCGTGAGTCCCCTTCAGTACATTCTGGGGGACACCATTCGACAAGTCGCTTCGTTTCGTATTCATTCTGTAACGCGCCCTTGGTATGTGGACAATACCCAACAGGCAATTAATCTCCAAGACCCGACACTCATTGGGCGGCAAGTGGGTGCAAATCAGGAAATAGCGCCCAACACTCTTCGCATAGACGCATCGCAAACGCTCTCTCGGAAGGTTCGGTTGCCTATTACGGATAAATCTCTTATCCTTCGTTGGTTGAAAACTGGCAGTATTGCATGGTCAAGTGTGGATGGTTTGGCGCTAGTGCCGAATACTGCAACTGCTCGAACGATGTATGCCCTGGGCGATAGATCTCGCATTATTATTCGCTTGCGTAGTTCTACAAGCGAGACCGGGGATACTGTTATCTTCATGAACGAATTTGCGCGATCAGGTCTTGTGCGTGCTGCTTTGCCGGATAACTCAGGGAGTGATTCTATCATCGTGCAAGGCGGTGCAGCTCTCAGAACTCGTTTGGATTTTGACCTTTCGCGGCTTCCACCCTTTGCTGTCATTCACCGCGCAGAATTGATATTGAATGTTGATACTGTTCGCTCAACCATTAGCAATTTTGGCTTGCCTCTTTCCATTCAACTCTACCCCGCACAAAACGCGGTGTTTCCTGCTGCTCAGCGGGCATTTGAATCCCAGCGCAATTCTATTTCTGCAGTGTCGGCTACTGGCTTTTTTGATAATACCACCGGAACGGCTCGATACGTCTTCACGAGTAACCTAAATATGGCTTCAGCAGTGGAAAGCATTGTAAAAAATGGCGGCAAGCAAAGTATGATTCTTCAATTGCGCCCCGAATTTTTTACTGATGCAGGTCGCCAGCGTAGCGATGAAGAGCAGACTACAACCAGAATAGTTTTTCATGGGCTACGTCAGCAAAACCTTGCATTACGTCCGAGATTAGTGATTACATACTCAAATCGGTATTCTGTTCCGCGATAGCATTCCGCGATAGCATTCCGCGATAGCGCAACGTTTCTTCATTTGATTGTTTTTATCTTGCAAAAAAACGCCGACCCTCATGAATAATATCAATTTCAAGCATTGCTTTTTTGCTGCTTTGGCAGTTGCTTTTGGACTCTTGTACACTCCTGCGGTGAAGGCACAAAATCCGGGTGGCTCAAATTATAGTGCATTTGGCTTTGGCGACATCATAGAAAGTCATAGTGCAGCATTTGATGCTGTAGGCGGCACGGCTATTGGTGCGACATCGCCATATGCAATTAACCTTGCCAACCCTGCTTCGTGGAATGCGCCTCGCTCCACTCGGTTCCAGACCGGATTTGCTTTTCGGCAATTTCTTGTTTCGGACGCTCAAGGTAGTGTGGCGCAAAATGGCGGTTATCTGCAAGGTTTTTCGGCACTATTTGCTATTGATACTCTGCGTGGTATTAGTGCCAGCTTCGGTATTATTCCTATCAGCAATGTTCAATATTCATACCGTCTCACGCAGCCATCAGACGATCCCAACTTGGCAACCTCTACTCTGTATAAAGGTTCCGGTGGCGTGAGTGCATTGTATTTAGGCGGTGCGTATCAAGTGCTCCCCAAGCTACATTTGGGCTTGATGGCGCAGTACAATTTTGGCAATATCGAGATGTCTGCGCTCACGGATGCAACTTCTTCTTTATCACAAGGGCAAACTATTGTTTCCGACGGGTTCAATGGCGGGTACGGCAAGCTAGGACTTCAGTTCACCGGCGTTCCAAATTTGACTATTGGTTTAGTGGCAGGGGCAGGATTGCCAATGACGGTCATTCGTAGTTCGCAATACAAGTTTTCATCCGGTTTGCGAGACACAACTCAACTGGACACATTTGCTACTCAACTCCCGTTAGAACTTGGGCTTGGGCTTGCTTATACGATTAATCGTACAACGCTTCTTGCTGATGTTTCGACCAAGGATTTCTCAACGATAACGTACCGAACCCGCCGACCGGATGTATCTTTCCGGCGGGCTACCCGTATTAGTGCAGGTGTGAATATTGCTGGCAGTCCTGATTACAGTGCATCATTTTTTGAAGCGCTTGGGTATAGTTTTGGTGCCGGATATCATCAGCAGTATTATCAAATCGGCGATGTTGGCATTAACGAAGTTTATGGTTCGGTTGGTATCCAATTCCCTGTTGCTCGGCGGGTGTTCTTTGACTTTGCATTTACGGGCGGCGTTCGTGGTACGACGGCAAATGAATTGAGCCAAGAGTTGTTTGGGCGTTTAACATTTTCTGTGAACGTTGGTGAAATATGGTTCCAGCCCCTCTTCCGTGAATAATGAATTGAGTATATGGCACAAAATTATTTTTGTTGTCAATGGTTTTCCGTTTTTGACTAGGTTTTTAGCCAAACAGCGTGTATTTTTGCGAAGTATTTTTTTACTAACCTCCTCTAAACTAATGAAACAATTTGTTGTATTGCTTGGGTTTGTCATTGCCACAATGACCGCCATGAACAGCGTTGTGTTTGCACAAGACGATAAGCTCAATCAATTTTCCTTTGAGGATGTACCAACTGAAGAGTCAAAACCGCCATATTTTGCTGTTTCTGGTGGCTTCATTAGTACATGGTTATTTACAAATTTGACAGATTTGAACACGCTAACCAACAGTGCTGTTGGTTCTTCGTATAACTCTCCTATTGTATTATTCGGCGGTGAAGTATTTGCTGCTATTGGTATTATACCGAATGTACGGGTTGGGTTTATGAGTATTGGAAGCGTGAATACAATACAAAATACAGTATCTGGTTCCTCCCTTTCACGACAAACAGAGTATAGTATTAGCATGAATGGCGTTAGCATTGACTATGCTTGGACACCATTCAAGGGGTTTGCTGTTATTCCGGGTGTGCGCGGCGGTTGGGGGGCAGTAAATTATGAAATTAGCCAAAGTTCGGCTTCGCAACAAACGTATCCATTATTTCCTATTAGCTCCACGGCGAATTCTATGCGGCGTATGCGCTCCAATATGCTTTTTGCTATGCCTAATGTGAATCTGGAGTATGCCTTTACGTTAGTTTCTATGGTGCGACTGAACGTTGGCTACAATCTTTCCTTTATGCAAGACTGGCGTGCAGATAATGCTGCTACTATTACGGGAGTTCCGGCAACCATTAATGCTTCCGGTTTGACGGCACAAATAGGTTTGTTCGTTGGTCTGTTTAATAATTGAAACTACTCAAGCGGGCTCATAGCTCAATGGTTAGAGCAGCGGACTCATAATCCGTTGGCTGGGGGTTCAAGTCCCTCTGGGCCCACTTCAAAAAAGTCTCACCTCAAGCGAGGTGAGATTTTTTTTTGCGGGGGTATTAAAGTGGATCTATCTGGCTTGTTGAAACTTAATCTGAGGAATATATGGGAGAAAAGCTGTTTGAAATAGTAAAAGCGACCCCGAATGAAGTTCCAAAGTAACAATTTCTTTTGTTGCGCGGTTTCGCGCTCCTTCCCTGATACCAAGTGCCAGTTCCTCTTTTTGTAAGTTCCATTCTAAGCCGTTAGTAGTGAGGCACACGCTTGGTTGAGGTATCAACGATATCATTTCCCCAGGCGTTGTGCTAAATCTGACGGACTCATAAACAGGTATTGCGAACCTACCTTCTTCGTACGCGGCAAGGCACATTGACTTACCATAGCGCATTAGAATACTCCAGTTGTTGAGTGTATGATCAAATTCCCCGCCATGTAGCCCACAAATTAGTGATGACGAATATCCTTGGTGACGAATATATTCGAGAGATTTTTCAAAATCCGTTGAGTTCTGTTCAGCTACTTCGACTATGTTGATATTTTTCTGTTGCTCCCAATATCCAAGATTCTTCGAGATGGAATCTAAGTCCCCAATAATATGATGTGGCAGCAAGCCCTTGTTCTGTAATTGGTTTGCTGCACCGTCAGCGGCGACTATTGGTATTGGTGCTAATTGTTCAAAAACACTGGTATGAGGTAAAAGACCATTCAAGCAGAGGATTACATCAGGCAGGGTATGTTCAATGATTTTGAAGGGCATACAGTTGATGTTTCACGTGGAACAATTCACTTGTTATCCACAAAGAAGATTTCAAAAAATTTCAGGTTAATTCATTATATGCGGCAAACACCTCGCCCTTTTGCAGATGTATCGTCTGATAAAGGTTGAAAAATTCGTAGAGTTTACACGTTCATAATACCTTCATCATTAGAACTTCGTCAATGTATCCTGTGTCTAGTTTCAGTGCTCGGTATTCTACACCATATTGAATAAAGCCAAGGTCGTCATAAAACTTTTGCGCAGGAGATCCCGGAGGTGTGACGGTAATAATTGCTTGCTCGCACGCGGCATCCTGTTTTGCCGCGAGAAGAATGAGTTCTGCAATTTTCTTGCCGATACCATGTCCTCGATATTCGGGCTTGACGTACATTCCCCATAAAAC
>Ga0075163_10010740_pt1 | contig 11962 bp, 10 predicted proteins | sample JI1023141ADNA_FD_71478 | JGI IMG/M metagenome (GOLD analysis project Ga0075163, IMG submission 71478) | Wastewater effluent complex algal communities from Wisconsin, to seasonally profile nutrient transformation and Carbon sequestration -... | ecosystem: Engineered > WWTP > Effluent > Algae...
AATAAAACGGATCGCAACAGCGGAAGAAATGATGGAAACAATAGGCAAATAAGCCCCCAGGGCGTCGTCTACGGTCACTCCGGCCGGAACCCCACTTCCTTCCTTATACATCAGAAAATAAGCCAGCAAGGGCAAAAGAATGCCACTAACGAGAGAAAGTAAGGTGATCCTCATTTGCAAGACCCTGTTTTGATACAAAAATACAGCGGCTGCTGATAACAAAAAGCCTACAATCACCAGGATCAACAGAAGTGGACTGTCCTGGACTTCATACCGTTGATCTGCCAACAACTGCGGCAATGGCTGGGTACTGGTTGCAAAATCGGTGGCAAACTGTCCTAAAAAGCCTAGGCCAGAAATCAATAATAAAATGCTCTGAATTCTTTGAATCATCTTTCCTGGTGTAATTTTGTTGCAATTATAGTAAAAGATCGCTATCCATGCAATTTAGCTTTTGGGAAGATAATTTTTATCAATGTCAGAATGGTGCTCTGATCATTGGTTCAGGTATAGTAGGACTCAGTACCGCTATTGAATTGAAGCTTCAACATCCAAATTTAAGCGTCGTTGTAGTTGAAAAATACCATCCACCCCAGGGCGCTAGCACCAAAAATGCAGGTTTTGCCTGCTTTGGCAGTCTTTCCGAATTGATGGACGACCTTCAGCACATTCCTGAAAAAGACCTCAAAACCATCATTTCCATGAGGTGGACAGGTATAAAAATTCTTCAGGATAGACTTGCTGCCAAAAATGTACCTGTGTTATTTACGGGTGGACATGAATTGTTGCGACCCGGTGAAACTCCCGAGCCGGCTGAGCTCACCAAAGCCAATACCATCATGCAGGAGACACTGGGCATAGACAACTACTTTGAAGTGAAACCTCAGGACGATTTCAATAACTTTTCGTCTCTAAAGGTTTTTATGAGACAGGAAGGAGAGCTCGACACTATGCAGATGTTTAATGCCTTATACGAAACAGCAATTGACCTGGGAGTAAAATTCATTTTTGGTCACAATGTAGATGCGATCGACACAAAACATAAAATGGTGAGTTTTACAAGCGGACTGGAATTGGGCTATCGACTCTTGTTTTTATGTACCAATGGATTTACACGCAACTTATTCCCACAATATGAAGTCATACCTGCCAGAAATCTGGTCTGTGTTACAGAACCCATTGAAGGTTTAAAATGGACCGGTGTCTACCACTATGACAGAGGATATTACTATTTCCGTAGAATTGGCAACAGAATTTTATTGGGTGGCGCCAGAAACCTGGACCCCGAGACGGAAACCACCGACCAATTTGAATTCAATGAACAAATTAAAGATGAACTCATTCGTTTCTTGCATGAAAATATCTGCCCTCAGCAAAACGTAAAGATTACCAATTGGTGGACGGGTATTCTGGGCGTTGGCCCTTCAAAACTGCCGATTGTAGAACAAATTGATACCGATTGTTTCATTGGTGTCAGATTGGGTGGCATGGGCGTGGCTATTGGAAGTTATTTAGGTAAATTATTAGTTGAAAAAGCAAATCAATCATTATGAGGTTATTTGATGCACAATTGTACATAGATCGCAGAACCCGCTTGTGTGAGGAGGTTCAAAGCGGAATTATTTGGATCATGGGCAACGGAGAAAGTGCCTGCAATTATAAGGACAACACCTATCCATTTAGGCAAAATAGTAATTTTTTATATTATTTTGGCATCAATGCTCCTGATCTCAATGCCCTCCTTGATTGCGAAACAGGAGAGACTGTGATTTACGGCCATGAATTGACCATGGATGACATCATCTGGATGGGTGAAATTGATAAACTTTCTAACCTTGCCCGCAAGGTGGGTGTGACCAAAATCAAAGAACCTGCTGCCCTTCAGACAGATATTGCCAAGGCAAAATCAAAGGGAATTTCGGTTCATTTTACTCCTGCATACCGCCTGGAACACCACGAAGCGGTTCACCAGGCCGGTCTTGATTATCCTTCTTTGTCCCTAATTGAAGCCATTTTTAACCAAAGAGCAATCAAAAGTGATCTGGAATTGCAGGAAATGGCTAAAGCCGTGAACATTACCGGTGAGATGCACGTGGCTGCCATGCAGTTTAGCAAAGCAGGCAAATATGAATACGAAGTAGTAGCAGAAATTACGCGTATTTGTAAGGCCCATAATGCAGATTTTTCCTACGGCCCCATATTTAGCATCGATGGCCAGGTGTTGCACAACCACCACCATGCCAACTTAATGAAGGATGGCAGATTGGTACTCAATGATTCAGGAGCTCAAACAGACATGCTGTATGCCGGTGATATAACCCGGACTTTTCCAGTTAGTGGTAGATTTACCGATCAGCAGAAGGAAATTTACCAGATTGTGCTGGAGATGGAGAAAAAAGGCATTATGAGCTGTAAGCCAGGGGTGTACTACAGAGATGTTCATCTGACCGTGTGCAAATTGATGATCGAAAGATTTAAAGAATTAGGAATTCTGAATGGAGATTCTGATGCTATGCTGGAACAAGGTATATATGGTCTGTTCATGCCCCATGGACTGGGACACATGATTGGGCTCGATGTTCACGACATGGAGGATTTGGGAGAAAACCACATAGGATACGAAGCCGGCCAGGAAAGAAGTAAGCTGCTGGGTTTAAAATCCCTCAGACTTGCCCGTAAGTTGCAAGCGGGTTTCACATTAACCGTTGAACCCGGCATTTATTTTATTCCTCAGCTCATAGAAAAATACAAGGCTGCCCATCTATTTAGTGACTATGTAAACTATAATAAACTGGAAGCCTACTACGACTTTGGAGGTATCAGAGTTGAAGACAATATTGTCGTAACCCAGGAGGGCTGTGAGGTTATTGGTGATTATATTCCAAAAGAAATGGAGGAAATAGAATCGATTATGCAGTAACCATCATGCCTTGATAAATATCTTTTTACTGTAGAGTACATACGCAAAGAGCCAGATGGTTGAACAAAACAAAAGGGCAAAAAGAAATGAACCAAAGTAGGGGCCTGCTAATGGGCTTAATACCTTACTATAAAATGCGGCAGGCAAAGTAGAATCACCCACCTTGATAAGGTGCAGGGTTCGAATTACCAAACCTGACATGGCATAAGAGGCAAGCGCATTCATACCAAATACCTTGAATGGGAAAGACCAACTCTTATTTCCCTTCACATCTATAAAATAGAGCATAAACGCAAAAAGCCAGGATGCCAATCCGGATGTAAACATTGCATAAGAGCTGGACCAAATGGGTTTATTGATGGGAAAACCGGTAAAATTCCAGATAATGCCAATACCAATCAGTATCGCTCCAAAAAGAAGGACATACCGGATTTGTAACATAGAAGATTCTAATTTTGCAATCTTTCTGGCCAGAATATACCCAAACATCACATTGCCAATAGAACCTAAGGTACTCAAGAGCCCTTCAGGATCAAAGGGAATACCATATCCATGATAAATGTGGGTCTCTCCCAACAAAGCCAAATCGATGGAACGCACCAAATTATTTTCTAGAGAAAGTGGATCCACAGTTACAAAGGAGACTAAGAGGATGTAGTAGATTGCCAGGATCAACATGGTGACCCAAAGTTGCCATTTTTCTGCTGTGTAGATGGAAATCAAACTGCCAAAAAAGTATGCAAGGGCTATTCTTTGGAGTACGCCAAATATCCTTAAATCAGCCAAAGGCTTGTCATAAAAAGGAAACCAGTTGAGCAGCAAACCAATACCAAAGATAACAGCGGTACGTTTTAGTGCCTTTGTCAGCAATTGAGCCTGTGTAAAATCGGAGTGGCTTTTAAATGACTGTGCCATACTTAAGCCCACAATAAACAAAAAGAAGGGAAAAACAAGATCGGTTGGCGTACATCCATCCCATTTGGCGTGTCGGAGCGGAGCATACACAAATTCCCACGAACCGGGCGTGTTGACGATAATCATAAATGCTATCGTAAGCCCTCTCAATACATCGATAGAAAGCAATCGTTGGTTTTGATTTATCATTTACTGACTTTTGCCAGTAAATATAAAAGAAAGCCAGAGAATTGAAGTCAAAAGCCTTATAAAATATCGTTCTATTTACCTAACAACAATTTTCGTGCGGGAGGTCACACCGTTGGCAAATTTTAGCAAGCCAAGGTAAATTCCGGAAGGAAGGTCAGAGACATTGACAATATTTCCGGAAAAAGAAGGAGTCATTACATTGCCACTCATATCAATGAGGTTCACCCCTTCCAAATTCTCACCGTTAACATAAAAATAGTCGGCAACCGGATTGGGGTAAACATCGATCCATGGCAAAACTTCTTGGGTAGCTGACAATTGCTGGAATCCAAGAAAAAAGAAGAGGGTAGAGGTGATGGCCGGAGATACACACGAGGAATGGCTGCCATTGGGATTCACGTCAATTGCAGACACGGTAGTTGAACCATTTTGTTTCATTTTTGCTTCTGCAATGATGCTATTGGTATAGGCTACCTGCTCATCCGCTTTACAATATAATAATCGGGTAGGAATTGTAGGTGCCCAGTCATAAACATCATTGTCTTTTAAAGCCAGGTTGACAGGATGGTTGTCGTTGGTAAGTATATCATTCAGCACATTATCCAGCAACATCTTTTTGGGCTGTGCGAGGCCGTATTGACTTGTTAATTTGGCAATTAATTTATCATTCAGTTCCCACAAATCATCTTGACCGGCAACAAATCTATCAATCAATTGAGCATATTCTTCTTTAAAAAAGTTTCGCATATTGTTTTGAGGAAAGATGCCGTAAACTTCATTGTAACCCAATGCGACCAGGGCAATATATGCCACTGTTCCATAAGCTTCGTCGCTGATTAAAAGTTGTTTCATGCCCGTAGAAATGGAATACGGACCCGACATGTGGCTGGCTGCTTTGAGGTCGAAGCCCATATTATTGGCCTCCATGCTCCTGTGGAAAGCCATGCTGGCATGACCGCCCTGACTATACCCGGTAAAAAAAAGGTCTTTGGTTGTGTTATAGCCCTTCTCGTCCAAAAATTGCAGTGTAGCTGAAAGCATGTGTTGGGCTACCCATGATTCTGAAGCAGCATGGACATAAGGATGAATGCCAGTATCCACTCCCAAACCCAGATAATCAGGGGCTATGGAAATAAAGCCCAGTGAAGAAAAGATAGAAGGTAATAGGCCTTCAAAACTTTCGTAGCCAGGTACCTCAGTTCGTGACCCAGCTGTGCCATGTTGATAAACCAACATTGGATAACCACTTGTCTTAACTTTTGGCAGGCAAACCAATCCACTCACAGTTGTTGGCGCACCGTCCACTTCCTTACTTGTGTAAATGATTCTATATTGATCAACGTCATAACTGGCAAACAAACCAAATTCCTGAACAAAGTAGGAAACCGGATAGGTTTTTAAGTAAGTAGAGCTAACCAATTGCTGCGCCACCATTGGCAGAGCACCAAATAATAAAAAAAGAAAGGTGTAATTTTTTTTCATGGAAATCACAATTAAAAATCGAAAATATTCAAATAAACAGGTAAGATAAGGCTTTGGTTGTTAACCAAAATATTTTATTTTATCTGTTTCAAAATTTTATTCAGAGCGGTCTGTTCATTTCGGTTGTAGATCCTAAAGTTAGCCTTTCTGTAAGTTTTCAGCCTGGCTTTGTATTTGAGATATAGCTCCTTTTTGCCTTTATTAGTAGCTAGTGGCCTGTCATTGTCCTTCCTTAAAATGGGCAAAATCTGCTTTAGACTCCGTTTTAAAAAGAAAACCTGTCCACTGCTTTTCATTACTTCCAGGGCGCCATCGATCAATACCATACCGCCTCCGGTAGCAATCACACATTCCTCTTTTGTGCTACTCAATTCCAACAAGAGGTCTTTTTCCATTCTTCTGAATACGACTTCTCCCTCGGTGGAAAAAATCTGATGGATACTGGCCCCAAATCGTTTTTCAATTTCAAGATCAGTATCAATAAAAGGCCTGCCGATGGCTGAAGCCAATAGCCTACCCACGGTTGATTTACCCGAAGCCATAAAACCAACCAGGTAGATATGACCAGCCATCAATTGCTTAAATAAAGCGCAGCCAATTCCGCATCAATGTTGGCATAGCCAAGACTAATAGCTGTTTCAAGGTCTGCTTTGGCAAATTCTTTTCTGGTTATTTGATGGTTTTCGATGGCTCTTTCATAAAAATAAATGCCTTTCGATGCATCGAGTTGAATGGCCCTGTTGATATCGTCCAAAGCAGCCATCAAATTTCCGAGTGTTCTTTTCATTCTTGCTTTTTCGTACCAGGTATCTCCATTATAAGGTCTATATTTTTGATACTCATCCAGGTCAGCAATGGCCTGGGTTGTATATTGTCCATATTCTGTAGAACCCAGTGGGTACCTGGCAGCAAGGGCTGAATTGAGCACAGATCGGTTGAGGTAACCGGTTTCATGATCTGGTTTAAATTTCAAACCGGTATTGATGTTTTCAATCGCTTTTTCCAAATTACCCAACCTGGCATAGGTGGCACCGCGGTTGACCCAAAATTCTCCATCATTTGGCTTTAGCTCAATGGCGCGGTTATAATCTTTTAATGCCAGAAGTAAGCGGGTACTGTCATTAGCAGTATCAAAGTATAGCCTCGCCCTTGAGTTATAGGTCTGAGGGTCTTCTTTTAGTGAAATGGCTTTATTGTAATCAACCAAAGCTTCGTCGTACATTTTTTGACTTCTGTAATAATTAGCCCTGTTGCCAAAAGGAAGGGTGGTTTTATCGTAGTATTTTAAAACGTGCGTCCATAAGGTGCCCGAATTTTCCCAGATAGCTACCTGTTTGTAAGTGATGTAGGAATAAATACCAATAGCCAGTATTCCTATTCCTGTTGCCAACGCTTTGGAGGCTCCCTGTTTTGCAGCCCATTTTTCCAGCAACCAGCCAAATCCAAAAAACAAACCCAGGTAGGCTATGTAGGTAAACCTGTCTGCGATAAAACCTTGTCCGGCTCCCAATACCTGTAGTAGGAATATGATATTAAATGTAAAGAAAAACAAGGCAAAACCAAATACCTTCCAACCCTTGGTATACGACATCCATGCTAAATACCCAACAATGGGTACCATTACTATGGTGGGATAGAAATAAGCCGGCATACTGGGCGGGTAGGGGTAGAGGGGTGATAATTCATAAGGAATTACAACCTTTACCAGGTAAACCAGGTAGCTAAAGCTTCCAATAAAAATGCGTTGCCAAAAAGGATAAGTCACGTCATTGGTATCCAGAGACCCCTCACTTCCTAAAACCACAATACCCAAAACACCCCATAAGAAGGATATCAGAAAATATGGCCACTTGTTGATGACCGATTTTAATTCAAACTTTTCATCCAATAGAAAATCAATGGCCACCATGACCAAAGGCAGGGCTACCGCCTGGATTTTAGATAAGAGCGAAAGACCAAAAAATAGATAAATCAGGACATACCTCCATAAAGTCGGATTGGTTTTGGTTCTGATGTATTGATACATAGCTGCCAAAAAAAACATCCCATACAATACATCCTTTCTTTCCGTTACCCATGCCACAGACTCTACGCGCATGGGATGAAGGGCAAACAACGCCGCAACAAAACCAGCCCCTATGAGACCCAGTCTTAGCCTCCGGCTTATCAGGTAAACCAACCAAACACAAATTAGGTGGAGCAATACATTGGTATGGTGCCACTGGCCTGGTGATTCCAATCCATTGTAACTGCCCTTGCCATACAACCTTTTTTCTAAGGCAAAGGTCCAAATGGTCAAAGGATTGTAGTTACCGATGACATCTGATTTAAATATTTTAACCGTGTTCTGCCAAAAATTTTCAGCATTGAGAGAAGTGATGAGGAGATTCTCGTAAAAATTCCTGTCATCATCCCAATTTACGAACTGATAGTTTTTTACATTGGAAAAGATCAAGTAAGCAGAAAAACATATTACTCCAATGAGTGCCCAGTCTTTCCAGGAGAAGAACGACTTAATAGCTGTTTTTTCAATGGTGGAAGATGCCACCTTGTTTTCAAATTTTTCTTTGTGTTGCTTTTTTGCCATGATTAATTTTCGCTTAAAGAATTCATTTCGTGTAAAATGAAGGGTAAAAATACAATGTGCCTTCCTTAATTGGAGCAATTTCTAAAAATTAGACCACTATTTTTCAGTTGATCCATAAAAATTATGTAACCACCTTTTTCCTAATTACGTATTTGAAATAAAAATAATTATGGCATCAGAAATTTTAGGAACCATCGGCTTTTTTACCACCTTGATGGTTTTAGGAGTAATTTTCCTTAAAAACAGACACCGTGAGAGGCTTGCTCTCATTCAATACGGCAAAGATAGTTCCGTATTCCACGGAAAGGACCGAAAAAACAATACCCTCAAATTTGGTCTCTTGTTCATGAGTGTAGGCGCAGGGCTATTGGTAGGTATCTTTTTGGATAAAGTATTCGATTCACAGCCGGCCTGTACCTTTGCCTGTATCTTCATTTTTTGGCGGCTTTTCTTTGATTTACTACCACCAATACCTCAATGGCAGAATTGGCAGTTATGATTCCGGAAAAGACGATTTCAAAGACAACGACGACCTTATTTAGGGTTTATTGACCAAAGGCCTGGTCGATATCAGCTATAATATCGTCTAAGTGCTCAAGTCCGACAGAAACCCTGATCAACCCATCTGTAATCCCAACCTGCTCTCTTTGCTCCTGAGTCAATTTACTGTGAGTAGAGGAAGCAGGATGGGTGATAATGGATCTGGTATCACCAAGGTTAGGAGAAATAGACAGCATTTTAACCCGATCGATGAATTGCCTTCCGGCCGCTACACCTCCCTTGAGTTCAAATGCAACAATGCCTCCACCTGCGCGCATTTGCTTTTTAGCCACCTGGTAACCGGGATGAGAAGTTAGAAAGGGATATTTCACATACAATACTTCTGGCTTGTTTTCAAGGTATAACGCTAAGCCCATGGCATTTTCGCAGTGCCTGTCCATTCTGACCGATAAGGTTTCGAGACTTTTTGACAAGATCCAGGCATTAAATGGTGACAAGGTTGGTCCGGCATTTCGCATAAAGGGTACAATGGCACTGACAAGGTCGCTTCTTCCAGCTACCACACCTCCCAGCACTCTGCCCTGGCCATCAATGTATTTGGTAGCTGAGTGGATGACAAGGTCACAGCCATGGTCGATTGGGTTTTGCAAATAAGGGGTGGCAAAACAATTGTCTACAACCAATAAGATTTTATTGGTTTTGGAAAAGGAAGCAAAATCCGACAAGTAAAAAATATCCAAGGCGGGATTGGAGGGAGTTTCTAAGTACAGCATTTTAGTCTCTCTTTTCACATATTTTTGCCAGTCTTCGACCCGGGTTGAATTGACCAAATCATAAGTTATACCCCATTTTCCAAAAAAATTTTCAAATAATTTAATGGTACTTCCAAAAACCGCCTGCGACAATAAAACATGATCACCTTGCTTTAAATGACAAGCAAAGCAGGCAAAAACGGCCGACATACCCGAAGCAGTTGCAATGGCCATCTCTGCATTTTCTAAGGAAGCCATTTTACTTTCAAACTCTTCTACAGATGGATTGCTATATCGACTGTAAATATTGGCATCGATTTCTTCTGTAAAAGCCATTCGCATTTCTTCAGCATCAGCAAAAACAAAACTTGAGGTAGGAAAAATAGGGGTTGAATGTTCTTTTTGATGGGTGCGTTCCATTTGCAATCGGATCGCCCTGGTTTCAAATTTTTGCATATGTTTAATTCTCTTTGATTTCGAAACTATAAGTTACATCAGCCGTTTTGGACACCATCATGAGGACAGAGCAATATTTTTCAACGCTCAATGAAATCGCCCGGTCTGCTTTAGAGGTGTCAATTTTACCTGAAAGAATAAAATGTAAATGGACCTTCACAAAGACCTTGGGTACCTGGTCTTCGGCTCTGTCGCCCGAAATCTTAACTTCAAGCCCGACAAGTGGCTGTTGCATTTTTTTAAGAATCAACTCAAGATCAATGCTGGCACAAGAAGCTCCTGCCAACAGCACAGATTCCATGGGTCCAACGGCCTGACCTTCGCCCGCCAAAATGATGGATTGGCCCCGGGCGTTGGTACCCTCATACATTTGTTCAGATTTCCTCGTTAAACTAACTTCCATACACTTTTATTCAAAATTAGGCTTTTTTTGGCTGTAAACGTATTGAATTTATCCTTAAGCCAATAAAGTCTTACCTACATTAAAACAGGATTAAAAGTAGATTAAAAACAATATCAAATAGTAATGAATTTAAAAAATTTATATATTTTTGATGAGCGTCCATCGCTAAAGGCCATGACCGCCCCTGTTGGCCGGAAATGGTTTTCCCTCTTTTAAAAGCACTTTAGCACGGTTTTTGCATTATTAATGAACTAAGAAATCGAAATTAACGTTTTGATAATCAGTCAATACAAAATACTAAAATTGAGTAATATGCGTAATAAAATTTTACTTTTTGCGTTGTCACTGGTGTTTTATTTTAAATCACACGGACAAGATCTGCATTACTCACAATTTTACAATTCGCCGCTGAATATCAATCCGGCTTTGATTGGTATTTTTAATGGCGATCAGCGTTTTAATTTAAGTTACCGCAATCAATGGAAATTTGTACCTGTCAACTGGACCACCTTTAGCATTGCCTATGACAGGAAGTATTATCTGAAAGATGATCGCCATTTCTTGGGTTTTGGTGGCAATCTGAATTATGACAGACAAGGAGATTCTAAACTAACCCTAACCGGTATCAACCTGGGTGCATCCTATACCCGAAATCTCAATAAAAAGAACCTGATAGGAGCGGGCTTGATTGTTGGCTATTCAACGCGTGCCTTTAACACCTCAAATCTAACGTGGGATAAACAATGGGATGGTGTATCCTTTAATCCCAATGCCCCCAACGGAGAAAATTTTAATTTCCAAAGGGTAAACATGCTGGAAACAGCTTTAGGAGTCAATTTCAGGCACCAACAAACCAGCAGGACGTATGTGGATGCAGGTATTGGGGCCTATCACCTGCATCAGCCCTCAACCACATTTTACAATGCACCCTCCGAAAGCCTGCCGATCCATCTGACTTTTAATGCCGTTGGAAATGTGCAATTGCTTTCACAGCTCGACCTCCAGGTACATGCCCTTCATCAAATCCAGGAACAATACAAAGAAACCCTGGTGGGAGGCCTAATTAAGTTTTATGTAAGTCAGAAAAGAGGAAGAGAGACACAGGTACATGCGGGTCTTTCGTACAGGACAGCAGGATCTACCATACCCACCATTGCCATTCAATACAATGAATGGTACGGTAGCTTTAGTTATGATCTGGATGCGACCAATTTTAATAAGATTGTTTCTTCAAACAGAGGGGGACCCGAGTTTCACCTGCGATACATCATCAAATCTGTAAGGCCACTATCTGACAGAAAAATTTGTCCCATTTATTAATTAAGACCTGAAGATTATCATGATAAAATACATTCAAATCATAGCCGTATTCTTGCTCTTGTTACCGGCATCAAGCCAGGGACAAACCAGAAAAAAATTTCTGGAAGCGGCAGAAACTGCGTACAACTCCGGCAATTTTTATGCTGCCTTGGTTTATTACAATGAAGTATTGGCCTTTGATGAAAAAGATGCCGAGATCATTTTTAAATCTGCTGAGGCCGCAAGAAAGTTTGATTCCTATGCTGTTGCGGCAGAAAAATATGCGTTGTTAATCGATTCCATGCAAAACATCCCCGATTCAACCGCCTTGTTTTATGCAGGAGAAATGAATCAGCGTTTGGGAAAATTTGACAAGGCCACAGAGTATTATGATCTCTATTTATCACAATATGGCAATGACAAAGACTATCTGAGTAAACGAGCAAAAAAAGAAAAAG
>Ga0075163_10010741_pt1 | contig 11962 bp, 1 predicted proteins | sample JI1023141ADNA_FD_71478 | JGI IMG/M metagenome (GOLD analysis project Ga0075163, IMG submission 71478) | Wastewater effluent complex algal communities from Wisconsin, to seasonally profile nutrient transformation and Carbon sequestration -... | ecosystem: Engineered > WWTP > Effluent > Algae...
ACCCGGATGGCTGTTCCCATCGCTATAACCCCCTGGATGCCGTCAGCAGCCATCCTCACCAGCGAGTAAGCGATATACAGGTCATCGCCAACATTCTTATTAAAAACCCTCCCAAGAGCGACCCCGTCTGGGCTTCGGAAGCTCGTGCCTTGTTTGTGGGGCTGGCGCTTTATGTTATGGATAGTCCTGATATGCCCTCTACAATAGGGTCAATCAATCGCCTGCTGGGGACTGAACAGGATTTAGGAGAAGTGGCCCGCCATATCGTACAGACCCATAGCGAGCTATCCGATACGGTTAAAAAATCCCTTATGAACTTTGCCAACAAAGCTGCCAAGGAGCGTAGCGGCGTAAAGTCCAGCCTCAACCAGGCTATCAATCTATGGGACAATCCCGTGATCGACGCTGCCACATCCACCAGCGATTTTAACATCAAGGATCTGCGTCGCCGGAAAACCTCTATTTATGTAGGGGTGCTTACCGGACAGATCGGCACACTGGCTCCCCTGCTCCGCATTTTCTTTGAGCAAGTGATTACAATTTTATCCATGCGTGAACCCGGGCCGGATGAACCCTATAAAGTTCTCATGATGCTCGATGAGTTTCATATGCTGGGAGAGATGGCATCGATGACGTCCGCCTTTACCCTACTGGCAGGCTATAATTGTCGCGTTCTCGCCGTGGTCCAAGGATTGAAATGGCTGGATGATGTTTATGGCCGGGATAAGCGCGATGGCATCCTTTCATGCTGCGCCCACCAGATATTTTTTGCCGCCAATGACCTAGAAACAGCAACCTATGTCAGCAATTCTTGTGGTGAAAGAACCGTTAAAACTGTTTCGACCTCTCAACGTGGTACAGCGAGGTTTGAGGCACCAGGCAAGAACATAAGCAGCCGCGGGCGTCCGCTTATCTCTAAGGAGAAAGTTAAACAGCTATCTAGACATCAGGAAATTATCATTACTGAATCGTCCGTTCCCATTAAAGCAGAGAAGATTGTCTACCATCAGGATAAAAGATTTTCAGGGCGCCGGATGGAGCCGCCCAAAGTGCCAAAGCTTAGAATAATTAATTACGGAATTCCACAGTTTGATATTCCTGTAGCAAAGGAGAATTTTGTAAAGGAATCAAGATATACTGAGCAAGATATAGCTCAACATCATAGCAACTCTCTAAAGTCAGACCTGTCCAGCTGGCTCGACGATGCCGCAGCATTCAGGAAAGAACAAGATAATAGCGAGGATGCCTATGACGAGACATCGCTGATAATGAAACTATTATCCGGCCTTAACGAAACAGCCTGACACTAGGAGTTGCCAGGCTGCCCATTTAAGCCATACGATCAAGAAACAACTAGATTTCCATTTGTAACCAGAGCCGCCTCATCAGTAAGACCTGTTACGCCAGTAATTGTCGCAATTTGCGTCCACCCATAGGTCGTACCAGTACCATCTCTATCCACAGACAAAAGTGTATCGCTACCACTTGTGCTCATCTGAACAAAATCAGTAATGGCATCGTTGAGCGGATCATACAGACTTAAGACATCAACAAGATTGATGGCATCGTCATCTCCTGTTGTATAGTCTGCAATTGTATCCACATTACTAAAAGCACTAGCTGATTCAAATACGAATGTATCTGCCCCTGCACCACCATTAAGGGTGTCTGTGCCTGCTTCGCCATACAGAGTATCGTTACCATCACCGCCATAGAGCGTATCATTGCCAGAATGTCCTCTTAAGGTATTCGCCCCGCTGCTGCCGGTAATCGTGTCGTTGTAGATAGAACCTTTAACGTTCTCGATATTGCTGTGAGTATGATTGCCGCTGTTACCTGTGGTCGTACCCGATGCAAGATTTACGGTTACAGCATAATCTGCGACATAATTGAGGGTATCTATACCATCACCCCCGTCCATAACATCACTAGTATTACCGCTAACGAATGTATCGTTGCCAGCACCACCATTCATGGTATCAGACCCACCCAGGCCCGTAATGATATCATCACCATCTCCGCCATTAATGACGTTATTCTGCCAGTCACCTGTAAGACTATCACCATAAGCAGATCCGGTAATATTCTCAAAACCGGACAGCGTGTCGCTGCCCCCCCCTCCTGTTGCTGTATTAGAAGTAAGGCTGACAGTAACATACGCAGATGCGGAAGCATAACTAACGGTATCAGTATTACTACCGCCATTTAGTGTATCGTTGCCATCACCACCGTCTATGACATCATCGCCATTATTGCCATTAATAATATTGGCAGCGGCACTGCCCGTTAATGTATCAGCATATGCACTACCATAGAGGCGCTCAATGTTACTTAAAGTATCGTTGCCTGCGCCGCCTGTGACAACACCCGTCGTCAGGTTCCCAGTAATACCAGAGCTTGCAGATGAATAATCAACAGCATCTGTATTAGCTCCACCATCAATGACATCATCACCGGCACCGCCGGTAAAGTAGTCATCGCCGGCCTCGCCATAAAGCGTATCGTTGCCATCGCCACCATTTATGGTGTCATTTCCAGCGCCGCCCCAGATAGTATTATTCGCTGTCGTGCCAGTCAGAGAGTCGTTATATGCTGTTCCTATGAAGTTCTCAATTCCGCTATGCCAATCAGTATTGATCGAGCTTCCTGTCACGTAGGTTGTATTGAGAGATACGCTGGCTGTAGCGTTGACAAAACTGAGCGTGTCTATGCCATTACCGCCGTTATAAGTATCAGTAACTGAGTCATTTGTTACAATAATCGTATCATCTCCATCGCCTGCGTTGATCACATTAGCGACTGAATTGGTTGTTATTGTATCCGCATAAGCAGACGCCGTGACATTCTCAATATTTGTGAGCGTATCATTACCAGCACCAGTTGCCGTCCCCGCAGCCAGATTAATAGTTACAGCGCCTGATGCCGAGGCATAGCTGGCAATATCGGCTGTACCAGCGCCACCATCAAGAGCATCATCCCCGTCACCGCCGTCTAGCGTATCGTTGCCATTTCCCCCATAGAGGTTATCGTTACCGGTACCACCATAGAGTGTATCTACACCATCATTGCCGTAAATATCATCATTACCGAGATAACCATAAACAGTATCATTGCCAGCATAGCCATTGATAATATCGCGCGCATTATAACCATAGTAAGGCTGCGATGTTCCGGATGTCAGGGTTATAGAATATGAACCCCAACCATCACCATTCAGTGCAAATGTCGTCGTTGTCAGATCAACGGTGACATCGCTAAACTGCACGCTTTCAATGTCATTATAGATTTTGTCCCCGCCATAACCAAATGCATCATTGATATTGCCCATATCCTTGACGATAAGGTAGTCGGCATGATCACGGTAAATAATAAAATTGGTACTGGCACCCGTGTAATAGGCACGATCGCTACCATCACCGCCATATAGCGTGTCAGAGCCAATACCGCCTTCGAGGGTATCATCGCCATCACCGCCTGTCAGCGTATCATTGCCCGTGCCACCTTTCAGATGGTCATGACCACCCAAACCAGAGATCGTGTCGTGTCCGCCACCTCCATCCAGAATGTTGGCAGCCCCGTCACCGGTCATGTTGTCCGCTTGTGTACCACTCTTAATATTCTCGATATTTTCGAGATAGTCTGTCTTACCGTTGATAGTTACATAGTTTGCAGACAAATCCACCGTTGACGCATATCCCATAGCTGCATAATCAACTGTATCAGTACCATACCCGCCATAATATGAATCTGTTCCAGTACTAGCCACGAAGGTGTCATCACCCTCGCCGCCATCTATGACGTTGTTCATATAATTCCCGGTGATTGTATCATTATGGGCAGAGCCTGTAACGTTCTCAAAACCGGTGATTGTGTCCGTGCCATCCCCACCCGTGGCGGTCCCAGCAGTTAGATTAACAGTGACGGCAGACACTGCATTCGCGTAGCCAAGCGTATCTATGCCATCACCTCCCGATAGGGAATCATTACCCGCCCCACCTTCAATGTAGTCGTTACCTGCGTATCCATTCAGGGTATTGATAGAGGCGTTACCGATAAAGGTATCGCCGTAAGAGGTACCAAACAGATTTTCAATAGACACCAGTGTATCGTTTCCTGCGCCACCTGCAGATATTCCCGTGGCCAGATTGACGGTTACTGCTGAACTGATACTCCAGTAATCAATCGCGTCAGTTCCACTACCCCCATCGATAAGGTCGTTTCCGACATACCCCAGTATAGAATCGTTACCATCTTCACCAAAAATCTGATCTCCACCGCCACCTGCAAAGAACTGGTCATTACCGCTGCCGCCGCGGAGTACATTTGATCCCGTAGTACCAGAGATATTGTCTGCATAGGCAGAGCCAATGATATTTTCAACATAGCTGATCGTATCGTCACCGTCAGCACCGGAAGCAAAATTACTACCTATATTGACGGACACGGCTCCTGACGCATTAGCATAAGAAACTGTATCAATACCGTTACCGCCATTGATCGTATCATTTCCAGTGCCGCCTTCTATAAGGTCATCGCCATCACCACCGCTGATACTATCATTGCCACCAAGTCCGCTAATAGTATCTGCGGTACTTGTGCCGGTGAGTGTATCCGCAGAGCCAGTTCCATTAATCGTTGATAGATCAAGAACCGCAACGCTAATATCCTGCGTATCTGTCAGGCTGCCATCAGAAGCAGAAACTTCAACTTCATAGACATTATCAGAATCATCATCTGTCGGATTGCCGTAGTCCGGAGCAGAGACAAATGACAATACGCCTGTACTGCTGTTAATTGAGAATTTAGCAGCATCCGCACCGCCAGAAATTGAGTAGGACAGCGTTGTGCCAAAGTCTATGTCCGTAGCCACCACAGTTGTAACAGCTGTATTACCTTCTGTAACTTGAACAGAAGCGGCAGATCCTCCACCATTGGAGTTAATGACAGGAGCCATATTAGCTGGAACCCAAGCCTGGCTTGTCAGATCGAAATAACCCGTATTGTCATTATTCAGATACAGACGCTCTACGCTATCACCAGACGTGTAGAAATTCTTCACAGTTATCGTGCTGGTATAAGCAGCATCAAGATTGATAACGAGATTATTGCCTACATGATCAAAATCAACATCGGCGAGATTAACGTTATAGGCCGTAATGATGTCATAACCATCAACATCCTCTATCGTGTCATGACCTTCTCCTAGCGTATAGCGATACTCATCATCACCATTACCACCTTCCTGGAGGTCATTGCCAGCTTCACCGAAGAGAAGATCGTTGCCATCCCCTCCGCGAAGCGTGTCGTTGCCAAGGCCGCCACGAACCGTATTATCACCAATACTACCAGTCAGTGTGTCGTTAAAGTTAGAACCTGTTATATTCTCGAAATTAGAGAGAGTATCAGTCCCTTCACCTGTTGCAGTACCTGTTGCCAAGTTAACAGTTACAGCTGCGCCAGAACTCTGATAAATGACAGTATCGATATCAGCGCCGCCGTTGAGCGTATCATTTCCTGCGCCGCCCCAGATCAGATCATCACCAGCATCACCATTGACAGTATCTGTGCCAGTACCGCCATGGAGCCAGTCATTACCAGCATCGCCATGGATGGTATCATTCCCTGTATCGCCATGAATTTGGTCATCATAAGCCGAACCAGTAATAGTATTGGCATTTGTGCCTCCTATTATGGTGCGCTCAGCGGTTGCAGCGCTTTCATTCTGCGTTGTGGTTGAATTGTCAACCTGCACCCACTGCTCTGTCCCATAACGAGAGAAATTAAGCGCAAATCCATCTGCAAAACGGATTTCTTCTATCTTGCGCTCGGTTTCTAATTCGCTGACCTGATCATAAACAACAATTTCTTGTGTTGTTGTCGTGTTGAAATCGACTTTTACATCATCAGCTACAGCACCGCTATCATGGTTCTCGGTATAAAAATCAATCTGTTCTGAGGTGGTTGTTCCAAAGAACTGAATAATATCGTAACCACCCTCATCCGTAACAAAGTCTTCGTCATCGCCATAAGTGTATTGATACACATCATCACCCAGGCCGCCCATTATTATGTCGTCGCCTTCATTACCATCAATAATGTCGTTGCCATCACCGGCGATAATGGTATTTACAGAGTTGTTACCAATCAAAGTATCACTGTATGCAGAGCCTGTGATGTTCTCGACTGTAGCAAGGGTATCAGTCCCTTCACCAGTTGCAGTACCTGTTAGAAGATTAACGGTGACAGCGTTGGCGGCAAATTCATAAGACGCCGTATCAGTGTTGTTTCCGCCCGTGAGTAAATCATTTCCTAACCCACCATAGAGGATGTCGTTGCCGTCGCCCCCATTAAGTGTGTCGTTGCCATCACCACCAAAAATTTCGTCGTTTCCACCTGACCCATTGATGGTGTCATTACCTTCCAGACCCAGGATGATCTCAGCACCACTAGTGCCATTCAGGGTATCATCACCCGATGTACCAGATATAGACGGAATAATGCTCATTTCGGAATTGTCGTTAAAGATAATCTTCTCAACAACCTTCGAACTGCTCTGGTAATGATTAACAACCGTGATACTGGAAGATGGCGTACTAGTAATCGTGATAATAAGATTATCGCCCGAGCGAGACAGAGATATATCGGAACTTAAGATTCCGGCACCCATTCTTATAATATCCGAACCTTTTGTGTCGTTAATAGTGTCCTGACCATCGCCCAGGTTGTAGCGATACTCATCATTACCATCACCGCCATTAATGGTATCATTTCCAGCTCCGCCAGTAATAATATCATTGCTGTAATAGCCAGTGATCGTGTCGTTTCCTGATGTTGCTTGTGCATCCAGAGTCATTTGTTTCATCTGGGCAGAAGTCCAGACCGTATTATCAGCAAAAACCAGTTGTTCAACACGATAAATACTATAAGCAGAGGAGCGCTCCTGGTTTACCAGGGTCAAAGTATCCGATGTTCCAATAATAGAAATAATAAAGCTGGAATTCGTTCCGCGGGTTACCGCTATATCAGAGGTGGTTATACCTGAAAGCAGAGTAACCTTATCGCTTCCTCCATTATCGGAAACAACATCTTGTCCATAACCGATCCCGAATACGTAGGTGTCTCCACCCCCATAGCCATATAATGAGTCGTTACCCGTGCCTCCATCAAGAATATCGGCATAATGAGTGAAACCCTTAACGGTATCATTGCCACTGGTTGTTTGTGTATCAATCGCCATCAAGCGAAGATCTTCAGCCGTCCAGACAGTTTCATCATCAAAGACAACATACTCAACCTGAGTAGATTGGAGAGTCGAAAATTCCTGCTTGCGAAGGGTGAGAGAGTCACTTGTTCCATAAATCGAAAGGACGATACCGCCATCTGTAGTGATATTTACAGTGACATCATCGGAATCAATACCAGCAAGAAACTGAACTTTGTCGTTACGGCTTCCTGATTGTGTTGCCACATCATAAATCGTGTCGTTCCCGTAGCCCAGACCGAAGAGGTAAGTGTCGCTTCCCTCATCGCCTTTCAAATAATCTTTGCCAGCGCCGCCATCAAGGATGTCATTACCGCTGCCACCATCTAGAGTGTCATCGCCAGCCTGCCCTAACAGGGTATCAACGCCGCTGTTACCGTTTAGAGTATCAGCATCATCACCGCCCTTAAGCAGGTCATTTCCGCTCCCACCGTTCAGGGTGTCGTTGTCATCGCCACCATCAAGCGTGTCCTGGCCTGCGCCGCCATCAAGGACGTCATTACCGTCCGCCCCGAAAAGATAGTCATCCTGATTTTCGCCATAAAGGTAATCGGGGAGGTAATCGCCAATAAGAGTATCATAACCATCGCCACCGTAGAATTTAGCCGATCCACCATCGGCAGTGATCGTATCATTCCCGGCATAAGCGTATGTCGTGAGTGTCTGAAGTGAAGTTCCTTCAACCGTCAGGTTATCGGCAAGAGCAGTGCCATAAAATTTCTCTTCAGCGAGAGCCGCCAGGTCAATGAAAGAACTATTCGAGTCGAAAACAATCTTTTCTATTCTTGTTGTCGCACCGTTGTAGCCATCGATCGTGATGTAAGCGCCCGTCGTAAGCAGCAGGATCAGTTCATTACCATAACGATAAAGATCGGTTACATTACTGGTAGTAAGGCCCGTAGAAGCCAGAATATGCAGCTCGTCATATCCGCTGCCATTAATCTCTGAAATCGTATCATTGCCAGACTCGTAGTGATACAGGTCGTCTCCCGTGCCGCCCAGCATGAAATCATCGCCAGCGCCCCCTACGAGCGTGTCATTACCAGCGCCACCCACAAGCTTGTCATGGCCATCATCGGCGTAAATAATATCGTTGCCATCTCCGCCACGGAATTCGTTATTGTGATTACCGCCTGCATTGTTCTCTGTAATCGTGTCATTTCCGGAAGTTCCATTAGTGAGATTGTCATAGAACATCTCAAATGAACCCCAGTCACCGGAACTATCGATGATAGAGCCCAAGGTCGATGTCATCAGACTGACGACATCCTGCCAGTCATCAAGCCCTGGCTCACTCGTGGCATAAACTGCCCCATCCAGCGCCGTAATCTCTGCTGTGGTAAGATTATCCAGACCCTTGGTATATCCAATAAACTGTGCAAAGCGTGCCCACACCTCACCCGGCTCTGCCGCCAGTATTGCCGCATCCTTAATAGCCTCAATGCCACTTGTTTCAAGCGCCATATCGCCTGTTGCGCCGCCTGAATAAATACTGTATCCTGCATTGTTATATATATCGGCACCCGCGATTTGTAGAACGATCTGAATCGTATGAAATGTCATCAGATAATTATAGATCGCCTCGACAAATTGCCCAGCCTCCGGCAAAGGATTGGGCTTCCCATACTGGCTGAACGGTTCGCCTCGGAATGCCTCATAGAAAGCCAAATGCTGGCCATCAACATAACTACCTCTCCCTGTCGGGCTGACACTCTCGACTCCGGCCCAGCGTAGTAATAGGGCCTCAACATCGGAACGAACGCTGTCCCAATTCGAGAAAACGCCCTCTAACGTCAGATTTTCCGACAAGTCCATCAATCGAGCAATCAGACTGTCCGCATTCATCTCATCATTATCTGCGCTGACTTCTATATGAAGATCCTTAATGTTACCAAAGCCTTTCAGGCTAGGTAAGAACGCAGTACGGACATCAAAATCATATGTCTCGTTGTTTCTGGTGTAAAGTGGATCGAAGTTGAACCAGGCATCGACAATACGTTGTTCATTACCATTCATCGTGAACGTAGCTTCGTGAGTAATGTTGTTACCAGCAATCTGCTCAGTTACACGAATATCGGCGAGGCTGATTGAAGTAATGCCCAGGCTGGAAAGAGTATGCAATTCACTTTTCTGCGAAATCCCATCGCTATTCGTATCAGTCCAGACGCGCAGATTATTAAATACGGTGTCGCTAGAATTTATCACACTGTCGCTGTTAGAATCCTGCGCTGTAAGAACAGTAAAACCATCTGTCGTCTGCGTACCGAAAAGCTCTGATATGCCATCAACTACGCCATTAACACCCGGCAAGGCTAACAGGCCATCTTCCGGCGATACCCAACCTGTCAGCACTGACTGACCATTTCCACGCAAATCAAAATACGTGCCATAATCTCCGAGTTCAAACAGATCAATGCCATCATCCCCAAGGTCCAAGACAAGGGGTGAGCCTTGATCGTCTGGCTTTTTGCCATCCTCTGGCGTTTTAGGGCCGTTAGTTCCATTTGGATCATTAGGAGCATCAGGTTTGCCATCACCGTTTTTGTCATTCTCGGCACCACTAGCAGGACCTCCATGGAAAGCAAATCCGGCTACCATTCCAAAAGCAAAAGCAGGAGCTATTTTGTAAGCAGCTATTCCTCCCACAGCCGTTGCCAGTCCTGCGGCAGCAAGCCCTACATTGTCTATATGACTTGTTGTGTCTGGGGTTTTACTATTTGGTTGCGATTTGACCGCCTGTTCCATTGCTTCAGCTGCTGCATAACCTGCTGCGACACCTGTCAGAAACTGAGCACCCGCGACAAGAAGTTCTCCTTCAGGATCAATATATTGAACCGGATCATTTCCTGCATAACGATATAGGTTCCCTATATCGCCATTCAACAAAAGAGGGTCTTCTGAAAGAAAGCGTCCCGATTCAACGTCGTAACTACGAGCACGCATATAAAGCAGATTATCGGCATCTTCTACTACGCCAAAAGCGCCGTTAAATTCAAAGCTATTGGAAATCGTTTCGTTCTCGTAAAGCTCATCACCAAAAGGTGTATAGATATAACTATTGGCAAGATCGCCAGCATCATCGGTGAGGCCCACAACCGATCCTGTGGCATCGACATCAAAGAATGCCAGATCGCCTGTCGCATCCGTCCGGCTTGCCAGTCCCAATCCATGAGTGTAGGAAGCGATCCTATCTCCATACTCGTCATACTCAGCAACAACGTTGCCAAACCCAAAAGGATCGACAAGTAATTCCGTGCGAACACCGTTGTCTATAACCGCAGAGCGATTACCGAAAGCATCATATTCGTAGGACATTACCGTGCTATCCGGCTTTGTAACCTGGCTAAGGCGGTTATCGATGTCATAAACATAGCTGTAGTTATTGCTTGTCGCGGTCTGGGTCGTCAGATTCCCGTCATCATCATAGGTAAAGCTTTTGCCACCCGCCGCAGTATATTGATTCAAGCCGTTTGTCGTGTAATTGGTCGTAACGCTGTTTTCTATAGTGGCGATACGATTGCCAGCTTCATCATACTGATACTCAATGCTGGTACTGGAAATACCCATTGTGGTTGATGTGAAATTGGCTTCGATCAACTGACCGGCATCATCATAGTCATAGGCCCAGGAACCATCGTTTGTAGCAACGGCAGTTCGCCGCCCCACCGCGTCGAAAGTGTATTCAAAGAAGCTTGTGACAGCGTCGCTGCTATCGTAGTTGATAATTTCATCGAGACGTCCGGCAGGATCATAGCCATATTCCGTATAGCTGCCGTTCGCATTGGTTTCGAGGACAAGCCGTCCTGCCGCGTCATAATCGTAACTTACCAATACGCCGTTATCGTCTGATACTGTTTCAAGCCGCCCTGCGGTGTCATAAGTGTAAAATGTTCCTTCGCTATCCTGATTGACCATGGAGAGGCGCTTGCCTTCACTATCATAAGTATAGGCAAGAGAACGATTATTCGGATATTCGATCAGTATTACGCGGTCTGCGCTATCATAAGTAATTTCTGTTACACCCGCCGATGATGTAATCGTTTCGACATTCCCGCGTGCATCATAAGTATATTCCAGTGTGCCGCTGGCAGAGTCAGAAACGTCAGTTACACGTCCGCGCGCATCATAATCATATTCGACCGTCTGGCCGCGACGATTGGTAAAATCAGTAAGATTGCCGTCAACGTCATATTCAAGCTCAAGGAATGTATTATCATCCCATGTTGCCGTCAGAAGGCGTCCCGAACCGTCGTAATCAAATTCACGAACATTGCCGCCATTATCAGTAAAAGTGACCAGATTTCCTGTCGCGCTATCATAACCAAAATTCATCGTATCCTGATTGCCATCGGTGAATGAGAGCAAATGACCGGCAGCGTCATAAGTTAGCTCAGACTGAATATTATTGGGATCTTCGATAACCACTGTTCGGGTTTCAGGATCAATACTGATGGCCAATGATTGAGAGAGGTTATTTTCAATCCCTGCCACATATCCACCAGGACCTATCTGGATAACGGTTTCCTCGGATAGTTCATTAGTAACCGTAATCGCACCGGCATTATCATAGGCATAGGTTTCCGACGGTGGATTCTATCCTGAAGCGCGACTTCCATTTAAAAAGCCCCTTTTTCAGGGTCTTGGGGATGTCGATTTATGGGGAAAGTTTACCAGCAGCTGAGCTTGTCAGAAAGGCGCAAG
>Ga0075163_10010742_pt1 | contig 11959 bp, 9 predicted proteins | sample JI1023141ADNA_FD_71478 | JGI IMG/M metagenome (GOLD analysis project Ga0075163, IMG submission 71478) | Wastewater effluent complex algal communities from Wisconsin, to seasonally profile nutrient transformation and Carbon sequestration -... | ecosystem: Engineered > WWTP > Effluent > Algae...
CATCCCGGCTGGCGGCGTTGCTCGTCGGTTTCACACCGAGAGTGTGCGCCGCTCCTCGCGCCTTGCCATCCGGGCGCCTCGACCGCGATCTTCGACCGACTTGTTCATTCGCGGGCCCTAGCCGCGGCGCGATCGCGACGGAAGAAGTCGGTCACCGGGGCGGTCGTGATCGCGAAGCGCCGACCGTCGAGGAGCGCGTCGACCGCGAGCCGCAGGTTGGGCACGATCAGCGGCGCCTGCCGGACGATCCGCCGCAACCGCCGGGCCAGCCCGCGATAGGCGTCGCCGCCGGCGGCGCGAAACCCGTTGATGGGCCCGCTGGCCGAAAAGCTCGGCAGGCGGGCGCGGGCCGCCGCGACGACCTCCGGCGGCGCCGCCTTCAAGGCGATCGCGATCGGCCGGCTGACCGAGGGCAGCGCCGCCACCACCGCGACGCCTCCGGGGAGCGCCAGGCCGAGCGGCGCGACCGCGGCGTCGGCTTTGCCCAGGCCGACCGCGGCCACCGCCGAGGCGGCGTCCGGCGACGGCTCGACGCGCCAGAACCCGGGCGGCAGCTCGCCGCCCAGGAGCGCGTGATCGACGAAGGCGGTGTGCTGGCCGTCGCCGACCGGGGCGAGGACCGTGCGGCCGCGCAGCTCGAGGATCGTCGCGATCCCGGTGCGAGCGATGAGCTGCCAGCCGACGCTGGCGTCACCGTCGGCCACCGCCACCGCCAGCGGGGTGTGGGCGAGGCTGGCGGTCGCCAGGTAGGTGGCGTCGACCACCGCGAGCTGGATCTCACCGCGCGCGGCGGCCGACGCGAAGTCCGCGGACCGTCCGTACACCCGACCGACGGCGTCGGGGCCACCGACGTGGACCGCCACCGCCTTGGCGAACTCCAGGCGCGCCGCGGTGCCGGCGAACGGCGTCGACGGCGCGAACACCCCGACCGTGAGCGGCTCGGCGGACGCGGTGCCGACCGCGGCGAGCGTGACGACCAGCGCCAGGAGGCCACGACTCATCGGCCACCTCCGCCGTAGATCCGCTCCTTGGCCGCGATCCACTCGTCGAGCGTGGACAGCTTGGCGCCGGCTCGTCGCGCCTGGCGCCACAGCTCGAGCGCCGCGGCGCCATCGCCGGCGCGATCGGCGGCGATGCCGGCGCCGATCAGGGCCTCGGGGACCCGGGCCGCGATCCGCGCGAACCCAGCCTTGGCCAGCTCGACCTTGCCGTCGGCGAGATCGAGGGCCGCCAGATCGTAGGCCAGCTCGTCGCTGCCGGCCCGCACCGCGACGTCCTTGGCCGCGGCCAGGAGCTTGCGAGCCGCCGGCAGCTTGCCGTCGCGATAGGCCCGCTCGGCCGCGGTCATCGCGATCACCCGCAGGGCCGACCCGGCCAGGGCCTTGGTCACCCCGGTCGAGCTGCGATGGAGCGAGGTCAGCTTGGTCACCGCGGCCGCGGCGCGGCGCGGCGCCAGCCCGTCGACGAACGCGGTCAGGACCGGCACCGCCTGGGCGTCGGCCGCGCTGCCGTAGCGGCAGCCGAGCTTGGCCACCGCGCGCAGCCGAGTCAGGGCGCGGTCGCGGTCGCCGATCGCGACCGCCGCCAGCGCCGCGTCGCACTGCGCGGCGATCGCCGCCTCGCCCTCGGCCCGGGCGATGACCTCATCGAGGAGCGCCAGGGCCCGCGTGGCCTGGCCGGCGCGCAGGGCCGCGACCGCGGCAGCGTGGCGCGCGGTGGCGAGGGCCTCGACCACCCGCGGCGCGGTGCGCTCGACGTCGTCGGGCAACGCGGTCAGGGCCGCGACCGCCAGCTCGGGCTGATCGGCGACGAGCTCGAGGGCGGCCAGCTCGAGGGCGACCTCGGCGGCGGTCGGCGCGGCGACGTCGCGCGGCGCCAGGAGCGCACGGGCGGTGGCCAGCCCGCCGCGCTGGACGTGGGCGCGGGCCAGGACGATGCGAGCGACGTCGTCGAGGCTGGCGGCCGGCGCGCGCCCCAGCACCTCGATCGCCCCGGCGGCGTCACCGCCGGCCAGGCGGGTCGCGGCCAGGGCCCGCCACACCGGCAACCCCGGCGCCACGGCGTCGGCCCGGGCCAAGGTCCGCTCGGCCTCGGCCAGATCGCCCGCCGCCAGGGCCAGCTCGCCGACGTCGACCAGCACCTCCGCCAGGGCGCCGCGCGTGAACCCGCCGCCGCCGTCGCCCAGGGTCAAGGCCCGCTCGAGCGTGGCCACCGCGGTCGCGCGGTCGCCGCGCCGATGCTCGGTCAGGCCCAGCCAGGTCACCAGCTCCGGATCGTCCGGAATCCGGACGACCGCTGCGCGCAGCCCGTCGTAGACCTCGGGCAAGCGGCCGCGGTTGGCCAGCGCGCGCGCATACTCGACCCAGTAGTTGCGGTAGTCGGGGGAGGTCGGCGGCACCGAGATCGCGGCCAGCGTCGCGATCTGCTCGTCGTGGCGCCCGGCGGTGCCGAGCACTCGCGCCAGACGGACCGCGTAGCGCGGGCGATCGGGTTCGCGGGCCCGGGCCGAGCTCAAGGCGGCGATCGCCGCGTCGAGGTTGCCCAGGCCGGCCTCGGCCTCGCCGAGCAGCGCCGTGGCCGGCGCCGAGTCGGGCTCGACCGCGAGGTAGCGGGTCGCTAGCCGGCGCGCGTCGGCGAACGCGGCGGTCTCGAGCGCACACTGGCCATCGACCAGGACCACCGTGCGCGGCGCCTGCGCATCCTTGGCGATCGCGGCCAGGAGCGGGCGCGCCACCCGGCAGTCGGCGGCGGCCGCGGCCCAGGCCTGCCCCAGCCGCGCCGCCATCCACTCGGGATGGCGGACCACCAGCCCGTCGTAGATCGTGCGCGCCGCCCCGACCCGATTGGTCCGCAGGTAGCCCTGGGCGAGATCGAGGAGGTGGCGATCGTCCTCGGCGGCCAGCGCCGCCGGTCGGCTCGCGCGGTAGGCCTCGATCGCCAGCACGGCCTCGCGCCAACGCTCGCCGCGGGCATAGTGATAGCCGAGCAGCGCCTGGGCCTGGTAGCGCTCCGGCGCCCGCGCCACCACCGCCTCGAGGAGCGGCACGCCCTCGTCGAGCTGATCGGCCAGGACGAGCTGGGTCCCGAGCGCGGCGACGACGTCGTCCGAGGTCGGCGCCAGCTCGCGGGCCTTGCGCAGGAGCGCGACGCCGCGCGCCGGCTTCCCGGCCGCCGCCCACACCGCGGCCCGCAGGAGGTAGGCCTCGACCCGGCGCGGGTTCAAGGCCAGCGCGGCGTCGAGGGCCCGAGCGGCGGCGCCCAGCTCACCCGCGGTCAGCGCACGCCGGCCGGCGTCGACCAGCTCGGCGCTCTCGTCCTCGCCGCGCGGCTGGGCCGCGACTGGCGTGGCGGTCGTCAGCCCGACCGTCAGCCCGACCGTCAGCCCGACCGCCAACGCGACGCTAGTAGCGATAGCCGAGCCGCGCATACAGCTCCCTCCCATCGCCCGGCAAGGTCGGGACGAGCTCGCTGGGTCGATCGTAGTCCTCGGGGGCCGGCACCTGTTCGCGGGTACCGAGCAGGTTGCGGACCCCGACGGTGGCGTCGAACCCGCCGAGCGAGGGCGCATACAAGGTCAGGTTCCAGGTGACGTGGGCCGGCGCGAGCTCGCCCTCGACGCGGGTGGTGCGCTCACCGATCGCCAGCGCCTCGGTCGAGACGTGGAACCGCCCCAGCAGCAACCGGCTCGAGGCCCCGGCCGACGCGGTCCAGCGCGGCGCGCCGATCGCGCGCGCGCCGTCGCCGTCCTCGACCTTCATCACCGCACCGCCGACGAACCCGAGCCACCCCTCGGCGTCGCGATAGGACGCCTCGACCTCGGCGCCGGTGGACTGCAGCCGGCCGCGGTTGGCGAACTGCAGCCGGGTCTCGGTCCCGACCATGACGGTGTCCTGCTCGACCAGGCGATCGGCGGTCCAGCGGAAGCCCGAGGCCCGGGCGGTCAGGCCCAGGCGCGGACGGGCCCACACCACCGCCTCGAAGCTGCGGATGGTCTCGGCGCCGATCGCCGGGTTGGCGACGAACTGGATGCCGTCATCGAAGAAGCCCTCGTAGGCCGACGGGTTGCGGAAGCCCTCCGCGTAGAGGAGCTTGGCGCCGTAGCGCTCGCCGCTCGCGAACAGCGCGGCCCGGGGCGACACTCGATCCTCGAGGATCGAGTTGCGATCGGCGCGCACCCCGGCGGTCAGGGCTAGCCACGCCAACGGCCGGGCGTCGACCTCGGCGTACAGGCCCTGCAGGCTGAAGGCCTTGGGCACCACCACGACGTCGTCCGGCGTGGCGTCGTAGTAGGCCTGGCTCTCGGTGTCGATCAGCGTGACCTCGGCGCCCGCGGTCAGGCCCAGGCGATCGCCGCCCACGAGCGCGTAGCGGCCGCGAGCCTCGACCCCGGCCCACCGCGAGTCGCCGATGTCGGTGAAGGTCCCCGAGCCGTCCTCGAGCACGAGGGCGTCGCGGTAGCGGTAGGCGCTGGCGTAGCCGCGGACGGTGGCGACCAGGCGCGAGGTCAGCTCGCGGGTGTAGCCGCCCTCGAGCATGGCCAGGCTGTCGGTCGCGGTGGTGTCGGGATCGCCGACCACCGACTGGTACGGCGCGAACGGCAGACCGCGGTGGCGCTGGTAGGCGCGCAGCTGCGCGAAGGCCCCGGCGTAGACCCCGACCAGGCTGACCGCCACCGACCGCGCGCGATCGGCCTCGCGGTCGATCGTCCCGAGCGCGGGCACCGTCAGCTCGTCGCCGAGACGGCCAGCCGCCGTCACCGAGGCGCGGAGCTGGTGATCGAGATCGCCGACCGCGAACCCAGCCGACGCCTGGCCGCCCAGCGGCGACCCGCCGATCCGGCCCCACGCCCGCGGGCTCTCGGTCGCGCCGCGGGTGACGACGTTGATGATGCCGAAGAACGCGTTGGTGCCGTACACCGACGACACCGGCCCGCGGATGACCTCGATCCGCGCGATGTCATCGATCGCGACCGGCGCGTCCCAGCCGACCCCGGCGAACTGGTTCCACGGCTCGTTGACGGTGGCGCCGTCGATCAGGAGCAGCCACCGGGTGTTGAAGTCGCCCAGGACCTGCAGGCCGCGCACGCCGACCCGCTCGGTGTAGTGATCGTCGACGACGTAGATGCCGGCGGCGCCGCGCAGGGCCTCGGCGACCGTGCGGTACCCGAACCGGCGCAGGCGATCGCTGGTCAAGACCGTGACCGCCGACGCGACGTTGCCGAGCGACTGCTCGCGCTTGGCCGCGCCGACCACCACGTCCTCCTCGACCGCGGTCGCCGCCACCACCGCGAGCTGGGTCTGGGCGCCATCGGTGGGCGCGGCCGGCAACGGCGGCAGATCTTCGACCGCGACGCGCGGCACGTCGGCCCACGCGCCGCCAGCCAACGCCACCACCGCCGCACCGACCAGGGCCGCCTTCATCCCGCGACTCCGACCGCCTCAGCCCCCGGCGGATCGTAGTGACACAGGACGAAGGTGATGTCGTCCTGGGCCACGGTCCCGGCGGCGAAGGCCTCGACGCTGTCGCGGATGTCGTCGCGCAGCGCGGTCAGGGCGGCGCCGTCGGCGGCGAGGGCCCGACCGGTGAACAGGCTGCGCAGGCGCCGATCGCCGAACAGCTTGCCGCTCGGCGCTTGCCGCTCGACCAGGCCATCGGTGAACGCGACGAACAGATCGCCGGGCCGGAGCTGCAGGCTGCCGCGGCGGATGTCGAGCTTGAGCAGGCGATCGCCGAGCGGGTTGCCGCTGGCCGCGATGATCGTGCTCTTGTCGAGGCGCCGGTCGGCCTCCATGTGCATGAGGTACGGGAAGTTCTGGCCGGCGTTGGCGTACTGGATCGAGCCGGTCGCCGGATCGAACACCGCCACGAACGCGGTCATGAGCAGGTTCTCTTCGCCGACGTTGCGGATCGCGCCGTCGATCGACCGCAGGATCTGATCCGGCGTCAACAGCCGCTCGTCGGCCTCCGCCAGCGCCTCGACCGCGCCGCGCGCGGTGCCGGCGACGATCGCCGAGTGGACGCCGTGGCCGGTGGCGTCGCCGATCACGATCAGCAGGCGGCCGTTGGCGAGCCGGCGGTAGGTCCACCAGTCGCCGCCGCAGCTCGACGCCGGCTCGCAGTGGCCGATGACCCGGAACCGGCCGTGCTCGACGACATCGGGCGGCGGCAGCATGCCCTGCTGGACGCTGCGCGCCAGGGCCAGCTCGCGCTCCATCGACGCCTTGGCCGCTTGCTCGGCCATGAGCTGGCCCAGGCGATCGGCCATGAAGTTGAAGTTGCGGGCCAGCGCGCCGATCTCATCGCCGCGGCTGGCGTCGACGCGCTGGTGGAGATCGCCGGCGGCGATCCGCTCGGCCGAGGTCGCCAGGGCCCGCAGCGGCCGGCCGGCCCGGATGCCCTGCCAGGCCGCGACCGCGACGCCGACGCCGAGCAGCGCCAGCGCGACCAGCAGCACGGTCTGCATCGACGCCTTGGCCCGCGCGTCGGCCGACGCCAAGGCCGCCGCCAGCTCGGCGTCGAGATCGGCGGTCGAGACCCCGATGCGGAGCTGGCCGAGCGGCTGCTCGCCCAGGCGGATCGTCGCGCCGTAGATCCAATCGGGGCGATCCGGCGCCAGGCGGCGGTGCTCGACCGTGGCGCCGCTGCCGGCGAAATCGGAGAAGTCGACGGTCGGCGCGCCGTCGGTGGCGGCGACCAGCCGCCCCTCCGACGCGATCGCGATCCACTGCAGGCGCGGGTACTCGCGACGGGTCGCGGCGATGAGCGGGCCGATCTCGGCGAAGGCCTGCTGGGCCATCGGGATCGCCGCCGCGGTGGCGATGTTGCGGGCCAGGAGCTCCGACTCGCGGACGATCGCGGCCTCGCCGGCGGCGCGGCGGGCGGCGACCCCGTCCTGGGTCAGCTCACCGATCGTGCGGCGGCCGTACCACGCCGAGATCGCGACCGCGGCAGCGACCACGATCGACGTCGTCAGCATGAGCTTCACCGAAAGCGGAAGGCCGATCCGGCGCGCGTCCACGCCACGATCCTCGGGCCGCGCGGCGCGGCTGTCAACCGGCCGCGGCCACCGAGCCTCGACCGCTCCGGCGCGATCGTTGGACCGCAATCGCAAACAAGCCCTCGAGGGCCGCGGCCACCGGCTCGCCCTCGATGAGCCGCAGGGCGTGGGCGATCGCCTCGATCGTCGAGACCAACCCGGTGGCCGGCGCCGCGCGCATCCGGGCCGCCGCCGGGATCGGCGCCAGGGCCAGCGGCGGCAACCCGCGCAGGTACGGCAGGCGCTGCCGCATGCGGCGGGCCTGGTGCCAGGTCGCGTCGAGAAACACCAGCCCGGTCGGCGGGGGCGTCGGCGCGACCGTGTGGACCGGCCCTTCGGGGAAGACCAGGTAGGTCCCAGCCGGCAGGTTCGGCCCGGGCTGGTGGCGGTCGGGGCCGAACACGTCGCACAGCTCGCTGCCGGCCAGCGCCAGGTGGGCCAGGCGCCCGGTGTTGCTCGAGCGATAGCGCTCGCTGTGGTGGCGCAGGATCACGACCCGGGTCCGGGTCACCAGGGGGCCGACCTCGGCCACCGCCGGGCACACGCACAGCGCGGCGATGAACAGGCAGCGATCGCAGCGCGTCGGGTCCACGCCGCCGTGTAGCACGGAAGCCGCGACATCGATGTCGCGGCGCCCCGGCCGCGCTCGGTCAGCCGGCGTGATGATCCGGCGGCTTACTCGTGGCACCGAGGTTGCTGAGACTCAAGCCATGCTCCGCGCCCTCCCCCTCACCGCCCTCGCCCTCGCCCTCGTCCTCGCCGCGGCGCCGGCGCGCGCCGACGGCACCTACTTCACCTTCGGCCTGGGGCCGGCCGAGGTCTCCGACGACCTCGGCGCCTACGTCGACGAGACCTTCGGCGTCCGCCTGGCCCTCGGCCACCGGGTCGGCGCCCTCGCCATCGAGGGCTACCTCGCGCCGGAGGGGAGCGCCGGCGGCGACGACCTGGGGATGTCGGCGGTCCGCCTCGGGGTCGACGCCCGCTACCTGGTCCGTCTGGCCTCCGGCGTCCAGCTCTACGCCCGCGGTGGCCTGGGCCGGATGGACGCGACGCTAGGCGATGGCCGCGGCGGTCGCGGCGTCGACTACAGCGGCCGCGGCATCGCCGGTGGCGTCGGCGTCCAGCTCCGCGGCAAGGTCCGCGCCCTGGGGTTCCTGTACTGGCCGCTGTTCTTCATCCCGGTCGGGCCCAAGGTCAACGCCAGCCTGTTCGTCGACCACGGCACCGAGTTCTACCGGCTCCACCCCGAGGGCGGCCAGGGCCGCACGATCGACGCGCGCCTGAGCCGCCTGACCTTCGGCTTCAACGTCGGCGCCGACTTCTGAGCGCGCCGACCTCGGATCGGCCGACGACCGATCGCGCCGACGGCGGACGGAGGCGGGGATGGATCGGCCGCGAGAACGGATGACTTGGGTGGTCCCGGGCTCGTAGGATCTTGGCTGGTGTTCTCGATCTTCGGCATCTGCGGGCTCTTGTTCTTCATGCTGGCCCGGCCGCAGGAGTACTTCACGGCGCTCCAGAAGCTGCCGATGCTGTACCTGTTCGTGCTCGCCGCGGCCGGCGGGTACGTCCTCGACGTCAAGCTGCGCCTCCTCGAGCTGCGCGCGACCCCGATCCTGCGCTGGGTGCTGGTGTTCATCGGCTGGACCCTGGCGTGCAACGTGATGAAGGCCGGGCCGGCGTTCCAGCACAACCTGATCGAGCTGATCATCCTGTTCATCCTGTTCGCGACCATCGGCCACGCCGTCCAGGGGCTGCGGACCCTGCGGGTGGTGGCGGCGACCCTGCTCCTGACCTGCATGGGCCTGACCATCGTCGGCATCCACCAGGGCCTCCAAGATCGCACCTGCATCGTCACCGACGCCGAGCACCCGGGCGAGGGCGTGCCAGACGGGCGACCCTGTGAGCTGGCCGACGACTGCTACGGCGACGACTCCGAGCCGGGCTCCGAGTACCGGTGCGAGAAGGGCGGCCTGTTCGACACGTTCTCGATCGAGGATCGGGTCCGCTACCGCGGCGAGCTCCAGGATCCCAACGAGCTCGGGATGACGATCTGCATCGGCGGCTTCTCGCTGCTCATCGCGTTCGCCAACCAGCGGCGCCGGATCGGCACGATCGCGCTGGCGGTGGTCGGCTCGGTGCTGGTGTTCTGGTGCGTGCTGAAGACCCAGTCGCGCGGCGGCATCGTCGTGTTCGCGCTGGTCGGCGGCGTGTACTTCGCCCGGCGGTTCGGCATCGCCGGCCTCCTGGCCGCCGGGGCCCTGGCCGCGCCGGTCATGGCCATGGCCGGTCGCTCGGGCGACAAGGCCGACGCCTCGACCCAGCTCCGCTACGAGGCCTGGGGGGCCGGGATCCAGATGTGGAAGGCCAGCCCGATCTTCGGCGTCGGCCAGCGCCAGTTCGCCGAGAACCACTCGCTCACCGCGCACAACTCCTACGTCCTGGCCCTGGCCGAGCTCGGGTTCATCGGCCTGGTGCTGTTCATCTGCCTCCTGACCCTGACCGTGAAGACCCTGGTCGTGGGGATCCGAACCCTCGACCGCTACCCCGAGGCCCGCCCCGCCCAGGCCTGGGCCCTGGCGCTCCTGGCGTCGTTCGCGGGGATGTTGTTCTCGATCAACACCCTGTCGTTCTGCTGGCACTCGGTCATGTGGATCTTCCTCGGCCTGGGCGCGGCCTGGGTGTCGGTCGTGCGCACCCACAAGCCCGACTTCGAGGTGACCCTGACCATGCGCGACATCGCGATCGTGATCGCCGCGTGCGCCGCCTACGCCCTCGTCATCCTGCCGCTGTACTTGCGCTCGAAGGGCGTTTGATCGCGGCGCCAGGTTCCGCGCTACGGTTGGCTATGCTCTCCCGCGTCGACGCCGTCGCCTATCGCGCGCAGCACCTCGGGTTCCTGCTGGGGGCGACCGCGCTGGGCGCCTCGGCGCGGCTCCTGACCCGGACCCCGCGCCCCGACCTGACCGCCGAGCTGCCGATCCTGCGGGCGCGCACCGAGGCGCTGTTCGCCCGCGACCTGGCCAACGTCGACGCCGGGCTGTACCCGCGCGAGCTGTTGTTCCAGCTCCCGACCGCGACCTACCTGCGCCGCCTGCCCCAGCTCCTGCGCGACGCGCCGCGGGTGATCGCCCGCAAGCGCCGCGGCGACTACCACGATCTGCCGACGGTCGATCGCGGCCGCTACCCGGCGTACTACCGGCGCACCTTCCACTGGCAGACCGACGGCTACTTGTCGCCGCACTCGGCGGCGGTCTACGACCTCGGCGTCGAGCTCCTGTTCCGCGGCACCGCCGACGTCATGCGCCGGCAGGTGATCCCGCCGATCTCGCGCTGGCTGGCGTCGCGGCCCGCCGGGGCCCGAGTCCGGGTCCTCGACGTCGCGTGTGGCACCGGGCGGACCCTGCGCCAGCTCGCCACCGCCCACCCCGACCTCGCGTACCACGGGGTCGATCTGTCGGTGCCCTACCTGCAGGCGGCCCGCGCGCTCCTGGCCGACGTCGGCGAGGTGACCCTGGCAGCCGAGAACGCCGAGGCCCTGCCCTACGCCGACGCCACCTTCGACGTCGCGACGAGCGTCTACCTCTTCCACGAGCTGCCGCGCAACGCCCGGCGCCGGGTCATGGCCGAGTTGGTGCGGGTGGTCCGGCCAGGTGGGCTGATCGTCCTCGAGGACTCGGCCCAGCACGCCGACAGCCCCGAGCTGGCGGCCGTCCTGGCCGGCTTCCCCCGCGAGTTTCACGAGCCGTTCTACGCCGACTACCTCGACGACGATCTGGCGGCGATGGCGACCGCGGCCGGCGCGGTCGACGTGACCGCGGAGCCGATCCTGGTGGCCAAGCTGGTGACCGCCCGCCGGCCGTGATCGCCGTCGCGCTCGCCGCAACCCCAGTCGGCGAGCGTTGTCCCGCTTCTGCCGCCGATGGGGTATCGTAGTCATATGGCCCCGTTTCGCGCCCACGCGAGCGGCGAACTCCTGACCTCACCGACCTCGGCTGGGGTGTTGTCCCTCGAGGTCGCGCCCCGCCATGTGTCGCTCCGGCTGGCCGACCTGCAGCTCGCGATCACCGACGGCACCCTGGTGGCCTCGCGGATCTTGCGGCGCGGGGTCAAGCGCATCGTGTCGCCGATCCGCGGCCGCCTGGTCGTGGCCCGCGGCCTGCCGCGCGAGGCGGTCGGGCTGTGGCACGAGACCGCGCCCGGCCAGGTCGAACGCATCTTCGGCGTCGAGCCGCGCGAGCTGATCAGCGACGACGGGCTGGCCGCGCTGCGCCAGCTCGACCGGCTGGCCCGGCGCCTCGGCCAGGCCCTGGCCGAGCTCGGGCGTGGAGCGCGCGGCGCCGTCGAGGTCGGGCCGCCCAGCGCCGGTGGGCTCGACAAGGTCCTGGTGATCGACCTGGGCGAGCGCCTGGTGGTCTACCGCCGGTCGCTGTTCCGGCCGCGGGCCCGGCGGATCCTCGAGGCCGCCGCCGACGGCACGGTCACGGTCGCCGGCCCACGCGGCGATCAGACCTTCGTGTGCCGCTCGCGCTTCGCGGTGTCGGTGCTCGGCGACTACCTGCGGTTCGCGTCCGGCCGCGGCCCCGACGTGCGGATCGCGCTGCCGTGGATCGCTCGGGAGGATCGGGACGAGCTGGCGCGGCGGATCGGCGAGGTGATCGAGCGCGGGGCGCTGGCAGAGGGCTGAGCGGACGAGACGGAGACCGAGACCGAGGCGGAGACCGAGACCGAGACCGAGACCGAGACCGAGGCGGAGGCGGAGGCCGAGGCCGAGACCGAGACCGAGACCGAGACCGAGGCCGAGGCCGAGACCGAGGCCGAGACCGAGACCGAGGCCGAGACCGAGACCGAGACCGAGGCCGAGACCGAGGCCGAGACCGAGACCGAGGCCGAGACCGAGGCCGAGACCGAGGCCGAGACCGA
>Ga0075163_10010748_pt1 | contig 11955 bp, 14 predicted proteins | sample JI1023141ADNA_FD_71478 | JGI IMG/M metagenome (GOLD analysis project Ga0075163, IMG submission 71478) | Wastewater effluent complex algal communities from Wisconsin, to seasonally profile nutrient transformation and Carbon sequestration -... | ecosystem: Engineered > WWTP > Effluent > Algae...
GAACGATTGGCGAGGCGGGCGGCAGTTACCTGATCGTGCCGCCGGGATGGAAAGGCCGGAAACCCGATGGCATCGCGCGTGTGATCGAATCGCCCACAGCGATGATCAATCTTTACCAGCGGATCTATCTCAGCGCAGACGACAACATCCAGGAGGTGCGCAAGTTGCAGGACCAGATCCGCTTGTCACCTGTATCCGCTTGGCCGGACCTCAACGCCAAGTTTCTGCCGGTGGACGATCGTATGTTCCGCCTGCCAAAACTTCGGGAGACACGCGACCCTTTGCGTTTCTTTGAACTGGCGAGTCAGTACTCTGCCATCGCGCACACACCATCTGCCGACCAGTCGCTGATTGCCTTGTTCAAATCAGTCGGAGTGGGTCCGGGGAGCAAACTTCCAGTGGCGATGCACCTGCGGGAAGGTTTGGCAGCGGGCGCTGCCGACGCTCAAAGCGTGATGAATGCAATGATCGCCGCCAGCCCGGTGCGCAATGGCTGGCGCGTGCCAAATCCGAACAATGCCAAATCCGGGCCGCATATCCTGGATCGTGCCGTCACGCAGCTCATCCAGATCGGCGTCCTGCCAGCCGAAGAAGCGCTTTATTATGTGAGCTTCCGCGATGGCGAGGGCAAGCTGCTCGACGGTCGGCGGCCTAATCGCCTCGTGTTTGCAAAGAACGAGTTACCAGCGATTGGCCCCGGCGGGTTCTGGTCCGTGACGATGTATGACGAGAAGTCGTTCTTGGTTGAGAATTCCATCCACCGATATGTGATCCGTCCAGACACGGATGGGTTGACCCATGGCAGCGATGGTTCATTGACCCTCTACCTTCAACCCGAAGCGCCAACCGATACAAACGCGGGAAACTGGCTGCCCACACCCAAGGGGAATTTCATCGTGGCCTTGCGCTGCTATCACCCAACCCCAGCAGCAACGTCTGGTGACTGGTTTCCACCAGGGATCCAGCCCGTCAAATGAGCTTGGGGGATGTCATTACTTCCCCCAACCCAATCTAACTTACCTATCTCCTTATGCCCACCGACCCCGCCCCATTCTCCATTCCAGCCGTTGATCCTGATACTTACCTTCCTGGCAGGCTGAAAAACAAAGTGATGCTAGTCACTGGAGCCGCCATTGGCAGCATCGGTGGCTGCACCGCCATCCGTGGTGCCCGTGAAGGCGCTTTGGTGGTGTGCGTGGACAAAAAAGAAAAGGAACTCGCTGCGACTGTCGAGGCCATCAGTCAGGCAGGCGGGCGCGCCATTGCGGTGAAGGCCGACATTTCCTTGCCCGCCGAGGCAGACCGCACGGTGACAGAGGCGGTGAGGGCTTTTGGTGGGCTCGATCTGGTGTTGAATGCCGCAGGCGTCATGGACGGCACCGATCCTGCTGCCGCGCAGGATTTCGATAACCAAGGCGGACTTTTACCCGCCAGCATTCACGCGGCGACGGATGAATACTGGCACGCGGTCTTTGGTGCCAACATTCACGGGATGTTTTACTGCATGAGGGCGCAGTTGCGACAGATGCTCGCACAAGGCCGGGGTGGCTCCATCGTGAACATTGGCTCCATCGCCGCCATCACCGGCCTGCCTGGAAACGTGGCCTACTCCGCCAGCAAGCACGCCGTTGTCGGGATCACGCGGAACGCAGCCATCGACTACGCCCCTCACGGCATCCGCGTAAACTCCGTGCACATGGCGCAGACGGACACCCCGATGGTGTTTCGCGCCTATGAGTTTGTGAAGTGGATGATGGAGAAAGGCGGCGGCTCCGGCATGGCTGGAGGAAAATCACAAAGCCTCCTGCAAGCGGCGGATGGGGAGAAGAGGGGTTCCACACCCTGGGAGCAGGCCGCGAGCATCCTCTTCCTGCTGTCCGATGACGCATCGAACATCACTGGCGCAACTTACGCCACCGACGGCGGGTGGACTGCCTACTGACTTTTAATCACGAGCACCGCTTCGCCCGCGCTGCCCGCAAGGCGGGCCACCGCCACTCAATCACCCGAAACCCGAACTCAAACTCATGAAACAGAAAGCATCCAAGAATACTCAGTCGGAAATCAAAGCCAAGAATCTCAAGACCACACTGAAGAAGTCCGGGCTCAAGACCCAGATGAAGGGGCATCTAAAAGCATCAAACCAACGGAAACAAGCCAGCCGAGATTCGCGCGGCTAATCAGATCAAGGTCTCCTTCACTGTCCCATTCGTCCACCAACTCAAGCTCCCCACGTCATCCCATGAAACAACTCCTCTCCTGCCTAGCGCTGCTCCTAACGCTGCCGCTCTACGGTCAGCAAAACACGCCTGCCGCCGCACCCGATGATGACAACACCGTCAAGGGCGTGAACCCTGCGGACAATCTGACGAAGTTCGAAATCCTGCCGAAGTTTACGATGATCGATGACACGAACGACATCTCGATCTCGACGATGACTTTCAAGTACGATCGCGCGTTTCAAGGTGTCTATGGACTGAACTTCGAGCTGCCGGTGGCCTACTTCGGTTCTCCTTTTGCCGAGGAGTCTGGCATCGGCGACCTCAATGTGCGCGGACGCTACCAGCATCGCGCGGGACGCTGGACGTTCATCGCGGGAGCTGAGGCGGTGTTCCCCATCGCATCTGACGACACGCTCGGTAGCGGCAAGTATCAGATCAACCCCACGGTCGTGGCCGTGTATGCCTTCTCCCAGCAGACCTTTGCGGCACTCATTGCGAAGCACATGTTCTCCATCGCCGGTGACTCTGAGCGCGCCGACATTGTGCAAGGCCAGTATCGTTTAATCATGGCCCACACTACCGCGAGCGGTTGGTGGTTTCTCGCTGATCCGCAGGTCTGGGTGGACTACGACAATGGCAGCCGCATGCACTTCGCGCCCGAGGTCGAAGTCGGCAAGATGATCAACAAGAGCACCGGCATCTGGCTGCGTGGCGGCACGCATCTCGCTGGGAAGTGGGAGAAGGACGACTGGAACATCAGCGCTGGCATCCGCTTCATCTCATTCTGATCAAAGATCAAACCAACACGCACCCATGATCCCCACTATGAAACACACGCTCCCCCTCCTAGCCGTCTGCCTCCTGTCCGCATGTAGCACTCCGCAACCGGAGCAGGACCGCTTCGCTCTGGCCGACGCGAACAAAGACAACAAGCTCTCCCGCAAGGAGGCCAGCGATGCCGTCGTGCGGGGTGTGTTCAAGAACTACGACGCCAATCAAGACGGCAACCTCACCTTTGCCGAATGGAAACAGAGCGATGATACGGCTGATGCGAAGCTTTTCGCCGAGCGCGATACCAACCGTGACGGCCATGTCACGCTGGCCGAGGCCCAGGCGAGTGCAGACCGCCAGAACGTGTTCGGCAGCACCTTCAAGGAAGGCGACACTGACGGCGACGGCCTGCTGACCCGCGATGAAGCCGCCGCTCACTCGGCAAAGAAGGAAGGCTCCGTCCGCTAAGCTGCAAGCAAACCCAAATCAAACTTTAGCAACCCATCCAATCTCATGAACATCGCCGTTAAAACAGCACTCCGGCTTTCCGCCGCCCTCACCTTTGCCATCGTCACCACGAGTTGCGGCCACCCTGACCCCTATGTGCGCCACGGACGTGCCAGCGGCGCACTCGTCGGTGCGGGCGCTGGTGCCATCATAGGCAACAACGTCAGAGGCATCTCCAGGGGCGAAGGTGCCGTTGCAGGTGCCGTGCTCGGCGGCATCCTAGGCGATGCGCGAGGGAAGGCGAACTCCGCCTACTACGGCAGGCCTCGAGGTTACTACTATTGAGTTCGATCGTTTCTCAACCCGTCAGCATCGCTTCCATGACTCCTCGCCTCATCACCTCAGCTCGTTTTGCGCTTCTCGCATTGATCCTCGCACTGAATGCCGGTCCGCCTGCCCATGCAGGCGAGATTGGCCACCAGTTCGGCGGGACTTTCAATCCGGGAGACTACTTTGCCCCACCGAAGGCCTTCGTTTTCTCGCTCTACGGCAACTACTACAACACGACAGCGCTGCGTGATGGCTCGGGGAATGAGATCAATAGCTTTGATCTGTTGGGGCAGCCCATCGACCTCGACATCAATATCGAGTCTTTCCAATCCATCGCCATGTTCATCTGGAGCCCCGGCGTGAAGTTTCTCGGTGCGGATGTGTCCACACTTGTCATGCCGATCTACGGTCAGACCAGCATTGCCGCCGATGTGAGCGCTTTCGGCCGGCGGATTCAGATTGACGAGGAAGTGTGGGGCTTTCAGGACAGCTATGTGCAGCCTGCGTGGCTGACGTGGCGCACGGCACATTGGGATTTTAGCACGGCCTACGGCTTCTGGGCGCCGACCGGCTCCTACAAGCCCGATGCCCTCGACAATACCGGCGCGGGATTCTGGTCGCACCTATTTCGCACCTCCGCCGCGTGGTCGCCAGATGGCAAGCGCGGCACGCTCTTCTCCGCCTCACTGGCCTACGAGTTCAACAGCGACAAGAAAGGCATGGATCTCACCCCCGGCTCCCATCTCACGCTCGACGCTGGTGTGAAGCAGAGCTTCTCCGAGCGCTTCGAGGCCGGTATCTACGGCTTCGCGCAATGGCAGGTCACCGATGACAAAGGAAGCGACGCCGTGAACCCCGGCACGCACGACCGCCTCTTCGGCGCGGGAGCCTATGCCTCGTATTGGTTCGTGCCGCAGAAGTTCGGCATCCTTGCGCGGCAGACGATTGAATTTGGTGCGCGGGATCGTTTTGAAGGCACCAGCACCGCCCTTGGTTTCAACATCGTGTTTTGAAAACTTCGGACTGCCTCAAAACTCGAGCCGCAGACCAGCCTTAAGATACTGAATTGGCTTGTTCCGCGCGATGAAGCGCAGTCTAATCGCGCACATGGTTTTCGCCCGTCCGTCCGCCTTCGATCATATCTTCAATTGCGCGCGTTGGCTGGTCGGTGTTTGCGGTTTTCTCTGTCGCCTGTCGATCATCGCCTGGGGCGCGCTGGCGCTTTATTTTTCCATCGTTCCCTGGCAGTGGTTGCGCGTCCTGCTGCCGTTTCTCCCGCTGTTGACGTTCAAGTATCCGGTTGCGGCCTTGGTGACGATGCTTTTCAAGAAGCTGTCCGGCCTCTGACGCGCTCATGGCAGCCCCTCGGGCACAGGCGCAACGAAGCGCATTTCATTTCCTCATCACCCCCATCGATCGCGCAAACACCATTCCGAACTCTGGCCTGCGGCCTTGTCGCCCTGCTGCTTGTCGCCGTTCCACCGGTGTCGCATGGGGCGGCTGGGGATGATGAAATCAACGACGAATACCGCCTGACATTCTTTCCCGGTTACAAGATCACGGACAATGTGAATGGCTTCGGATACGTGGGTTATGTGTTCAACCCGGATGTTGATTATTCCTCTTATTATCTGGAAACTGGGCTGACTTACTCGCCTGCCAAATGGCTCCAGATCTGGGGCGGACTGATCGGAATCTACACCGACAACGAAATAAAATCGGACAAGCTGGAACTGCGCCCTTTCGCAGGGGTTAAAATGTTCCTGCCCAACGACTGGGACTGGCGCATCTACAATTTCACGCGCTACGAATTCCGCGCGACGGAAGATCTGGACACGCATGACTGGAGCGATGTCCATCGCATCCGCAGCCGGTTCGGCGTGGAGATTCCCCTGGGTTCACGCGAGAAAGCCTGGCAACCCCAGTCGTGGTATGCTCTGGCGGACGTTGAGCCCATCTACCGCTTCGATCGAGGAACCGTTGACCCGCTTCGTTTCCGCGCCGGTTTGGGCTATGTGATGAACAATTGGGTTACTCTGGAATTTCAATACTACGCTCAGTTCACCCGGCCGAACGGTGGTTCACTCCAGTACACCGACAACATCTTCCGGCTGAACATCAAAATCGCCAAGCAGAACGGCATCTTGAACCGGCTGCTCGATGTCGGGTTTGACGACTGATTTCAAATTCTGCGAGCATCTTTGCCGCCCTTTGGTCAACCAATTTTGATTTCCACCGGCAACACGTAAGACGAGTTGTGAAGAGAACAAAGCAATGAGCACATCCACCACCAACGAACCGCTTTTGCTAGAGCCGCCCGACTTCTCGCTCGTGCTCGGCGGTCGACCACAAGTGGCTGCGCGGCGGCGCGGCGGCGGACGAGCCGCTGATTGGCAGTGCGGACATTCAGTCGCTCGCCGATCTAGGCAACAGCTACGCAGTCATTGAGGAAATGCGACCGGTACCCTTCACCATGAAGACCGTGCTGCAACTGGCGGTCGTCACCCTGCTGCCCGTCGCGCCGCTGCTGCTGACGATGATCCCACTGGAGGAGTTGCTTCAACGCCTGCTCCAGATTATTTTCTGACGATGTCGAACGCATGAAAGGTTCAGGGGGCGATAGTTGACAGGCGGTGGTTTTTTCGGCATGACCGCTGCCATGCCCAGGCAGCTTCGCATTCAATATCCCAGCGCGAGGACATTTTTCGTAGCGCATGGGAGACGAAGCTGAACATTCCAATTGCTACGGGCAGCGTGCCGGAGCCGCAGTGCAGACTTCTTCGGCTCCTCTGCGGTAATTCAATCGTTTGCCACCGCAGGCGGGATCTAGCGTCGGGCTGAGAATCGAGATGAGTCCTTCCGGTTCGATACACCGCGTGGTGGGTGCCGTTTCATCCCCAAGAGTCCGCCTGCGACGGCCGACGCGCTTCGTTTTCACGGCTGAAGTACAGTCGTCGGGAACAATCGATGTTTCCTGTGGCCAAAATCCATTTGCCCAGCCGGAGAGCGCGTGTGATTGCTCCCGCCATGATTCCGATCCAGGAAATCCAGCGCTACTGCGATGAGATAGCGGCAGCGTTCAAGCCGGAGAAGATCATTCTCTTTGGCTCACACGCCTACGGGAAGCCGCACCTGGATTCTGACGTGGATGTGCTGGTGGTGATGCCGGAGAGTCGGCGCGCAGGTTATCAGGCGGTCATCAAGATTCGTGAGAGAGTGCGGGCGCGTTTTCCCGTGGATCTCTTGGTGCGCGGCAGCCGTGACATCGAGCGGCGCGTCAAGGATGGCGAGTCCTTCATCCTCGACATCACGGAAAAGGGGAGGGTCATGTATGAAGCAGGACATCCAGGTAATCCGCAAGGAAGCCCGATTTGCGCTCGGGCTGTGATTGATTCCACATGGCCCTGATCGAAGTACAACATCTCACCAAGAGCTGGCGGAAGGAAAAGCCGGCGCTCGATGACGTGAGCTTTGAAGTCGGCTACGGGCAGATCGTCGGCCTGCTGGGCCACAATGGTGCGGGCAAGAGCACGGTGCTCGGCATCACGCTCGGCATGGTGCGCCCGGATGAGGGCGAGGTGCGGATCGGCGGACAGTCGGTGCAGAAGAACCGGGCCGGTGCCTTACAGCAGATCGGCGCCATTTTTGAGGCACCGGTGTTTTATGATTACCTGACGGGCTGGCAGAATCTGCGCGTGCTCTGCTCGCTCTCCGGTTATTGGGATGAAAAGGAGGCTCGGCGCATCCTGAAACTGGTGAACCTCCACGACCGCGCTGAGAACAAGACGTCCACCTACAGCCACGGCATGAAGCAGCGGCTCGCGCTCGCGCAGGCGCTGCTGCCGCGGCCGAAATGCCTGCTGCTCGATGAGCCGACCGATGGTCTCGATCCCGAGGGGATTCGGGAGTTTCGGGAGTTCATCTTGAAACTGAGGAACGAGTTCGGCATGACCATCCTGCTGAACTCGCACCTGCTGGCCGAGGTGGAGCTGATGTGCGACCGCTGTGTCATCCTGAAGGAGGGACGCAAGATCTACGAAGGACCCGTCCCGTCGAAAGGAGGGACGCAGAGCCGGTTTCAACTCCAGACGTCCGACCTCGACCTCGTGCGTGACATCGCCGCCCGCGCGGGTGCCACCATCCACACCGACGGCATCGTCGAGCTGCCGCCTGACATTCTCGGGCACGAGTTCTTGAAGCGGCTGGTCGATGCGGGTGTGCGCGTGGACGGCTGGCACCAGCAGAGGAAGAACCTCGAGGACTGCTACCTCGAACTAACCAGCGCAAAGACATGAGACTCCTCTTCTGGCAATGGTATGCGGAGTGGCTGAAGCTGCTGAGGCGCAAGCGCACCTACATCGGCTTTGGTGCGTTCTTGCTGATGGAGCTGGTGATCCTCGTCGTGTTTCAAAGACAGGGGCCGGAGGGGTTCTACCGGCGGATGATCGCGCGGCAGGGTGGCTTGTTTGAGAACTACTTCTCAGGCCTCACCCTCGGCTTCATCGTCCTGGCGTTTTCCGCCGCATTGCTCGGCTCCATCTATCTCGCGCTCGTGTCGGGCGACATCGTGGCGAAGGAAAGCGAGGACGGGAATCTGAGGCTGCTCCTCGCGCGGCCCGTCAGCCGCGTGCGGCTGCTGGCGGTGAAATACGCCACCTGCACCTGCTATGCGTGGTTGCTCATCCAGTTCATCGCGTGGTCGGCCTTTCTGCTCGGAGTGTGGGTGCGTGGCTGGGGCGGCGGGATGTTTGTCTTCGCGCCCGAGCAAGGGCTGGCGGAGCTGTGGGAGTGGCATGAGGGCCTGCGCCGCTACGCGCTTTGCTCGGTCTTCCTCGGGCTGAGCATGACGACGGTCAGCTCGGTGGCCTTCTTCTTCTCATGCTTCCGCATCAAGCCGGCGGCCGCGACGATCACCGCGCTTTCCTACATGCTGATCGACACAATCCTGCTGCGCACGAACCTCCTTAGCAGCTACGAGCATCTGCTCATCACGACGTATCTTGAGTCGTGGATGAGCGTCTTCCTCGACCCGATCCCGTGGGCGCTCATCGCGCGGAACTATTCCGTGATCGCCGCCGTGAACTTGAGCTTGTTCGTGGTCGGCGCGGCCTGGTTTCAGACGCGGGATCTGAAATCGTGAACCCAATCAACGATTGGAGCCACACGCTCGGGCACGCGGGTCAGGTGCGCTCTCTGAGCGCCATCGGTGCGGTCACTCAATCTCGAAGATGCCCTCGATCTCGACGGCGATGTTCCCCGGCAGTGATCCCATGCCGACGGCGCTGCGGGCCCCGATGCCATTCTCGTCGCCCCAGACCTGGGCGAAGAGTTCGCTACAGCCGTTGATCACCTTCGGATGGTCGGGAAAGTCGGCGGTGCTGTTCACCATGCCGAGGAGTTTCACCACGCGCTTGACGCGATTCAGGCTGCCGAGTTCGCGTTGCATCGTCGCCAGCATCGCTAGACCCACCTGACGGGCCGCAGCCTTGCCTTCTTCGAGGCTGAGGTCAGCTCCGATACGACCACAGATGTAGTCGCCCTCACCGCGATACGGGCCGTGACCCGAAACGTACGCCACATTGCCGACGATGACGACGGGCTTGTAGATGCCACCTTTCGGGGGTGCGGGGGGAAGGGTGATATTCAGTTCCAAGAGTTTCGATTCGATGCTCATGGTGGCAAGGCAGCACGGAGCTGCGAACGGGTCAAATCGAAAGGTTTATTCGCGCCTGCCGGGGCCTGGCTGATGGGCTTGTAGCGGCAGCCGCTTCAAGCAACGGCGGCATGCCGCGACAACCTGTGCGTGTTGGGTCGCCACAATGCCGCCCCGTAGGCTCTGCAGCCACTCAAAACAGCCGGGCGTGCCACAAATACGACAACAACATCCGCATTCTGCGCGCCCCAGCCTCCGCACGCGTGGGCGGGCAACCGCCAGATCGAGCGGGGCGACCGGCTGGATGCTGGGCTCCATCGCGCTGGTCGTGGCCATCCTGTATGGTCGCACGCTCTCGTTTGAATTCGTTTTCGACGACTGGTCCTATGTGCTCGAGAACCCGCTGCTCAAGCGGCTCGAGAGCTTCGCGTATCCCCTGCACTTCACGGAGTTTGCGACGGCGGGAGAGCGCGAGGGGTTCGATCCGGATCTTTGCCTGAACTTTATTCTCCGTCCGGTCGCTTACTTTTCCTTTTTCATCCATCACGCCTTGGGCGGCTTCGATGCCAGCGGCTTTCGGATCGTGAACATCGCCATTCATGCGGCGAATGCCTGTCTCGTCTTCCTGCTGGTGGCGCGCATGGCGAAAGCCGGCCCACGACCTCGAGGGCCGGTATCCGTGTCCGTGCCGCTCGGGCCATTTTCGGCGGCCCTCCTCTTTGCTGTCCATCCGCTGCAAATCGAGTCGGTGACCTATGTCTCCCAGCGCTTCGAATCGCTGGCCACGTTGTTCTTCCTCGCCTCCTGCCTGGCCTACGGCCGGTATTTGAAGGACGGTACGGTGCGTTGGAAGCGATGGTCCATCGCGCTACTGGCGGGTGGTTTGTTTTCAAAGGAGACCGTGCTGACCGCCCCGGTGATGATGGTGCTCATGGACTGGTTGTGCTTTGCCTCGACGCTGCGCGCGGCGTGCTGGCGGGCGCGGCACCATCTGCTTTGCGTGTTGATCGTGCCGGCCATGCTCGCTGCGGCCTCGTGGGCGCAGAATGGCGGCGTTCTCAGCTTCTCGAAAACCGTCAACATCACGAATCTCGATCTGTCACCGATCACTCCGCTCGACTACGCGCTCACGCAGGTCTGCGCGGGCGTGTCGTACCTGAAGCTGCTGCTTTGGCCGGCGGGGCAAAACGCCGATGCCGACTTTCAACGGGTGGTGTCGCTGTGGGACGCTCGCCTGGCCGTTTCGTCGTCCATTGTCATCGGCTTGCTCAGCACGGGCTGGGCGGGTTTTGTGAAAAGCGGCAAGGGCGGCACGGGTGCCGTCTGCTTGCTCGGCGTGCTTTGGTTTTTCATCACGCTGACCCCATCATCGAGTTTCATTCCGTTGCCGGATCTCTTTGTGGAGCATCGGTCCTACCTTCCGTCGATTGGCGTGGCGCTGATCGTCGGCGCTTTGGTCGATCATGTCCGGCATCGGCAGGGCGTTGTCGGGTGGAAAACCTGGATCACACCTGCTGCCGTGGCCTGCGTGGCCCTGGTTCTTAGCGTCGCCAACTGGCGCAGAAACGAGGTCTGGCGCACCGAGGTTTCGTTCTGGGAAGATGCGGCTGCGAAAAGTCCTGGCAAGGCGCGGCCCTGGCAGAGTCTCGGCACGGCCCTGGCCGCGCGCGGCGACAAGCACGAGGGGCTGCGCTGCCTGCAAAAATCCATCGACATCGATCCACGATACCTCCCTGCCTGGGTGAACATCGTGATCATCCAGGTCGAACTCCGTCACTACGACCAAGCGGTGGAGTCGTCCCGAGCGGCCCTGCGGCTCTACCCGCTGTCGGCGTCGCTGCATCACAATCTCGGCATGGCCCTGGCGGAGGGTGGCAATGTCGGGGACGCCATCCAGTCTTTCCGTCGCGCCATCGACATCCAGCCGCTCTCGGCGGACTCTCATGCCTGCCTCGGTCACCTCTATCGGCGCATCAACGATCAAAGGCGCGCCTTGGAGCATCTGCGGAAAAGTGTGGTGATCCGGCCGGACGACGATGCCCTTCGCGATCTCATTCTCCTCGTGGAAAACGAGTCGGGAGGGATCAGTCAGAAATGAGCCTGCTCGCGCCGCAGCTCACAGGTCCGCGAAGATGCGGCGGTTCTTCCAAAAGTAGCTGAAGCCGGACGCGAGCGTGAGGAACGTGGTGAAGTAGATGCAGAAGTTGCCGAACCATTTCGGCGAGAAGACTGTGATCTCGAAAAATGGGGCTGCCCACGCAAACAGCGGCTCGGCGGAGGCGGCGCGCAGCATGAAGTACAGCGCAGTGATGATCTGCCAGAGCATCTTGTGCTTGCCCAGCTTTTCAGCGGCCAGCACCTCGCCCTGATTGGCCGCCACGAGCCTGATGCCAGTGACGAAGAACTCGCGCGCCAGAATAGTGATCGCGATCCAAGCCGGCATCACCTTGTCCACCGCGAGCAGGATGAATGCCGCTGCAATGAGGATCTTGTCGGCCAGCGGATCGACGAGTTTGCCGAAGTTGGTCACCA
>Ga0075163_10010749_pt1 | contig 11955 bp, 10 predicted proteins | sample JI1023141ADNA_FD_71478 | JGI IMG/M metagenome (GOLD analysis project Ga0075163, IMG submission 71478) | Wastewater effluent complex algal communities from Wisconsin, to seasonally profile nutrient transformation and Carbon sequestration -... | ecosystem: Engineered > WWTP > Effluent > Algae...
AGTTTTCTTTCACAGTAAGCACAGTGATTCATTTGGAGTTCCCTGAGTGTACTCTTTGTCTCCTGCATGCAGTGTCCTTGCAAATGATTATAGTCGTTGGTTACTTTGCGCAGCTCTTTCAAACATACAGGTTCATATTCATTCGGGATTACTATTAATTTCATGTTTTAGCGAAAGCAATTCTTTTTTCATAGTTAACAATCCATTCTGCATTCGAGTCAATTCTATGCTTTAGTTGCTTTAATTTTTTTTCAGCCTCGTCTAACTGAAAATTATTGTATAAGATGTCCAATTCTTGTTTCTCGGAATCAAAATCCATCATATATGGCTTTACATTCATTAACTCTTCCAAAACTTCGTCGGCTGTGCCGCTATAGACCTTAGGCAGATTTTCTTTTGATATGACATTTCCATCTGACAATGCAAGTATATTTTCAGGTCTCAATGTAGACAAGATCAAAGGTGCGTGTGTTGTAACAATAAACTGAACATTTGGAAAAGTATTTTTTAATGCTTGCACAATGGTCTTTTGCCAGGCAGGGTGCAAATGGAGATCAAGTTCATCTATTAAAACAATACCAGAGCCATTGATTGTATTTTCATCATTTTGTGCGGAAAATGTGAGCCGTCTGGCAATATCGCTGACTAAATACATGACCATGCGCTCACCAGATGACAGTTGGTTGAACCTCAGCCGATCTCCATTTTTGATAACTACCGCATAAGGCTCGTTGTCAAGATTAAAATCTGTCGACTTAGCATCTCTGTCAATACGAATATCTGTTATGCTATTTTCTCCTACGATAGAAAGAAAATTTTTAAATGCATTACGAACATTGCGCAAAGAATCAAGTTCATAAAGATGATCTGCTTTGCTAACCTTGTATTCGTTTTCCAGGTTTAATTCATTGATGAACCAACCTTCAAATTTTGAAAAAGCAGATACATTTGCTTCTAAAGCACTACTGTACATAGCACTGACCCTATCGCTGATCATACTCTTGGCAAAAACAGGTATCGAACTGGTTCTGTTCACTCTATAATAAACCATCAAAGGCAATCGGTTTTTTATAAACTCTCCTGTATTGTCAACGGTATTCTGTCCATTTCCGTCAATGCTCCAATTGCAATTCACGTTAATAGTTTTTCCATCCAGTGAAAAAGATGCTTCTATAGTGGTGTTCGTCTCTCCTTTTAATATATCTGAGTTGCTCAGAAAATCCTGCCCGTGCGTTTGCAAATTTTCATCCGACATAATGCTGCTGAGTGCTTTGGAAATGGCATCAAGAATACTGGTTTTCCCGGCACCGTTAATACCTATGCTTGCTGTAATATTTGAATTACCAAAATCAATTACCAGATCTTGAAACAATCTGAAATTTTTAAGTCGCAATTTATTGATTCTCATACTACAAAAATAAGGAATCCTCAACAATAATGCTCTTTTTTTTCGCAGCGGAGGCCTTACACCACTATGTTGGAGTTACGACGCAAAATATTGCGTCGTAACAGTGTTTCAAAAATGAGGTACGATCGATGATGATGACCAATCAAAACATTGGTAAATTAAAGGTCAGCATCCCTTTTGACTACTCTCAACGGATGCTCCGTTCCATACACTGGCTTTGCCAGTATATGGACAGGTGCCGGATACCCGTTGCCCGGTCAATAACGTTCATCTTTTACAAACGGTAACTTTTCCATTTCGGTGACTTCCATGCTGGGGAAATCAAAATCATCTACGATTTTGCCTTTGATGCGGTAGAGGCCGCGGCCTTTGAAGGGGTAGCGGGCAAGGGCGGGTGGGAAGTGGGTGGTATCGAAGAAATGGCCTTTTTCGTCGATCCAGGTGCCGAAGTTCATGAGTTTGCGGTTGGAGGTGGTGACGTCTTTGCGGGTGACGTAATAACCAATCATGGTTACGATTCGGCCCATGTGTTTTTTCATATCGGCGGCGAGGATGTCGGCTTTGATGGTGGCATCCATAAGGTCGAAGGGAGAGCAGAGGGGGAAGCCGAGGAGTTCAAATTCATCGTAGGCTTGTTCGTACCTGCCTTCTACCATGGCGGGCAGCTCAAAGTTTTCGGTTTCGGTATCAAAGAGGGCGCTGTACTGCACCTGTTTGATGGCGGGACTGTAGACGGCATTTTTTTCCCACATGAGCTGGTACTTGTTCATGCCGGTGAAGCGGAAGGCGCCGATGCGAATGAGGATTTCGAGTTGCTCTCTGCCGATGTCTACTCTGTTGACAAAGTCTTTGAGGCTGCGGAAATCGCCCCTGGCACAACGCTCTTCAATGATGTGGTGGGCTGTCTTTTGTTCGAGCTGGGCAATGTGGATGAAGCCTACATAAATGTCTTTGCCGTAGATGTGGGTGAGGTAGCGACTCTGGTTGATGCAGGGGGCGTGGACATTGGCACCACACATGCGGGCTTCGTGGAGGTAGAGCTCGGCGTTGTAAAAGCCGCCAAAGTTGTTGACCACGGCGGTCATAAACTCAAGGGGGTAATAGGTCTTGAGGTAGAGGCTCTGGAACGACTCAACGGCAAAACTCGCGGAGTGGGCTTTGCAGAAGGAGTAGCCACTGAAGCTCTCCACCTGCCGCCATACTTCCATAGACAATTCATCGGAGTAGCCCCGTTCTTTACAATTTCTGAAAAATTTTTCCTGTAGCTGCCGGAAGGTATCAGAGTTCTTTTTTTTGCCCGTCATGATGCGCCGCAGGATGTCGGACTCATCCATGTCGAGGCCGGCAAAGTGGTGGACGATCTTCATGACGTCTTCCTGGTAGACCATGACGCCAAAGGTTTCGCCGAGGTGTTCTTCAAAAACGGGGTGGAGGTAGGTGTAGCTATCGGGCTTGTGAAAACGCTGGATGTATTCACGCATCATGCCCGACTTGGCCACACCGGGCCGGATGATGGAACTGGCCGCTACGAGGTGGACGTAGTTGTCGCACCGCAGCTTGGTGAGCAGGCCGCGCATGGCGGGTGACTCGATGTAAAAACAGCCGATGCAGTGCCCGGAGCGCAGCTGGGCCTTTACTTTGGGGTCTTCCTTGATGGCTGCCACATCGTGGATGTCGATGGCCTTGCCCTGGTTGTACCGCACCAATTCTACCGCATCTTTGATGTGGCCGAGACCGCGCTGGCTGAGCACGTCGTACTTGTGAAAGCCGAGGTCTTCGGCGCCGTACATGTCGAATTGTACGATGGGAAAGCCCTTGGGCATGAGCTGCAGGGCGGTGTGGTAGTTGAGAGGTCGCTCTGAGATGATGATGCCGCCCGCGTGGATGGAGAGGTAGTTGGGGAATGACTCGATCATCTTGCCGTAACGAAAGATGTGTTTGGCATAGGGGTGGTGTTTTTCGGTGGCGAGGGGCTCGTCTACAATAACATCGATGTCGGCCTTGGGCAGACCCAGTACCTTGCCCAGCTCGCGGATGATGGACTTACCCTTGAAGGTATTGTAGGTAGCCAGCAGGGCGGTGTGTTCTTTTCCGTAACGTTTGAAAATATAATCGGTCACATCATCTCGTTCGTCCCAGGAGAAGTCGATGTCGAAATCGGGTGGCGAGCTGCGATAGGGGTTGATGAATCGTTCGAAGTAGAGGTCGAGTTCGAGCGGATCTACGTCGGTGATGCCCAGGTTGTATGCTACGATGGAGTTGGCCCCACTACCCCGCCCCACGTGGTGGTAGCCCGCAGAGGTGGCGTAGCGGATGATGTCCCAGGTGATGAGGAAGTAAGCACAAAAGCCCATTTTCTGGATGACCTTTAATTCCTTCTGGGTGCGTTCTGTGGCCTTTTTGTGGCGGGGTCCGTACCTGCGTTCGCAGCCCGAAACGGCGAGTTTGGTAAGCAGGTCCATATCGTCTTTGACATCACCGGTGAAGGTGAGTCGGTTGTGCTGGATGCTGCTGTCCATGGCGGTGTGGCAGGCAGAAAGGAGGCGCTGGGTGTTTTGCAGGATGACGGGATAACGTTCGTAGAGTTGGTTGATTTCTCCTGGCCCTCTGAAGTATTCTCCCTGGCGGGCACAGTTTTCGGGCTTGAGTCGACTGATTACGATGTTGAGGTCGATGCAGCGCAGGAGTTTGTGCACCTTAAATCCATCTTCATCCCGAAAGGTAACGGGGGCGAAGACCACCAGTTTGTGGAGGTGTTCTTTGAGGTAAGAAGAAAAGAGCTGGTTGACCTCTTCCGGTCTGACGCCTATGTATTCATTGTCGCGCAGACTGTTGATGGCCTTGGGCAGCTTGCGAAAGACGATGTAACAGTTGGGCAGTACGGGTGGCTCCTTGGGCAGGGCTTCCTGGCGCAGTGAGTATTCGGTGAGCAGGGCACACAGCTCCCGCCAGCCCTCGTCATTGCGGGCGATGCCCAGGTAAAGAAATTCCTCTTCATTGCGAAACTCGATGCCCAGAATGGGTTTGATGCCATTCTTACGACAAGCCGTAATAAACTGGAAAGCACACGAGGTGTTGTTGATGTCGCTGAGCACCAATGCCGAAATTCCGGATTGAACGGCCAGGTCTACCAGTTCTTCCGGTGAGAGGACTCCGTATCGGAGGGAGTAGTAGGTGTGGCAGTTGAGGTACAAGGTAGGGGATAGGTTATAGGGGTTAGGGGTTAGGGGTTAGGGGTTATAAAAATTGTGTATCTGCGAAGACCGAGCATTGCACTAAGCGCGTAGCGCGTATTGAACTAAGCACGCAGTGCGTATTGCCCTAAGCAAAGCGTATTGCACTAAGCAAAGCGTATTGCACTAAGCGAAGCGTATTGCACTAAGCGAAGCGTATTGTACTAAGCGCGTAGCCGTATTGCACTAATCTTCAGAGCAAAAATACATCATTTAGACAAATTAGTTGTCAATATTTTGATATTTTACGACAAATTATTTGTCTTATTGATGAAAAGGGACAAAAAAGAGAGCGAAATAAGGGAGGGGGCTACATCGTTTTAGAAGAACCGGGCTGAATATTTGAAAACACAAAATGAAGATTCTTCTCTTTTTTTCATATATTTGCCTCTCAATTTCATTTGATTATCAATCATTGCCCCTATGAGCAAAGTAAAAAAAAGCAGCGAGCTGGAACCTACCAAGTCAAGGACAGAACCTTCGGTTAGTCAGAATATCATGTCGTCATTGACTTTTGGTAAAAAGAACTATTACTATATGCTGGGTGGACTGGCTTTGATTTTCCTGGGTCTGATGTTGATGGCAGGTGGTCATATGCCTTCACCGGATGTATGGGATGAGTCGCTGATTTATTCTACGCGCCGTACCCTGATTGCACCGATCCTGATCCTTGCGGGTTTGTCGCTGCAGATCGTGGCTATTTTCACTAAAAAACAATAATGGCAGATTTTCTGTATGGGCTGGTTCTGGGCATAGTACAGGGCCTGGCTGAATTTTTACCGGTGAGCAGCAGCGGACACCTGGAACTGGCCAAGTATATTTTTGGCGATCGCAGTCTGGGTGAGGAGAGTCTTTTGCTTTCGGTCATCCTTCACGTAGGCACCATGCTTTCTACCGTAGTGGTGTTCAGGAAAGAGATCCTGGAATTGCTCCGTGGTATTTTTAAGCCGGTAAACAATGAAGAAAAGCAGTATGCTCTTAAAATCATTGTATCGATGATACCAGCTGCCATCATTGGCGTAGGCTTTGAAGATATACTGGAAACCTTTTTTGAATCCAAGATCCACCTGGTTTCGTTTTTCCTGATCTGCACTGCCGGCCTACTTTGGCTTTCGGGCAGGGCATCGAGGGCCAACCAGCCGCTGGACTATAAAAATGCATTTATCATAGGCGTAGCGCAAGCAGTAGCCATCTTACCGGGCATTTCCCGCTCCGGATCGACCATTGCCACCTCTGTTTTGTTGGGCATCGATAAGGCACAGGCGGCGCGTTTTTCCTTCCTTATGGTGCTGCCCCTGATTTTGGGCAAGGTAGCCAAAGACATCCTGGATGGGGCCTTTGCAGAAACCACTCTCTCCCCTACCGTGGCCATTACCGGCGTCATTACTTCTTTTGTAGTGGGTATTTTTGCCTGTACGGTGATGATCAACCTGGTGAAAAAAAGCAAACTCGATTATTTTGCCTATTACTGCCTTGTCGTAGGCAGCTTTGGACTTATCTATTACTTCACCCAATCAGCATAAGCGGATTGTGGAAAAAAACACCATCGCCCCCAATACCCTGGTAACCTTATCGCGGAGCAAGCCCGAATTACCCGCCGATTTCTCGGCCGGCTGTCTGATTCTGGTCAACAAGCCCCTGGAATGGACCTCCTTTGATGTGGTCAATCGCATCAAGTACGCCATCAAACACAACCACGGACTGCCCGGCATCAAGGTGGGGCACGCCGGTACCCTCGATCCCATGGCCGATGGCCTGCTCATCGTTTGCACGGGTAAGTACACCAAGTTGCTGGAGGGATTGAGCAGCGACCACAAATCATACCAGGCTCAAATCAAGTTGGGCGTGACAACCGCTTCTTTCGACCGCGAAAGTGAAGAAATCAATGCCACCGACATCGCTCATCTGACCACAGATCGAATTGCGGAGGTGATCAGCGGGTTTTCCGGTTGGATAGATCAGGTACCCCCTATCTTTTCTGCCGTTAAAATCAAGGGAAAGAATGCCTATACGCTGGCAAGACGCGGGGCGGACATCGAGCTCAAATCGCGCAGGGTAGAAATCAGGAAATATGCGGTCACAGACGTATCTTTGCCCTTTGTTTCCTTTGATGTGGAGGTGAGCAAGGGTACGTACATCAGATCGCTGGCCAATGACATTGGCAAAGAGCTGGGTGTGGGTGCCTACCTTTACGGCCTTACCCGCACCACGATAGGAGATTTTTCTCTTGAAAACGCGCTTTCTATTGAAGAGGTAGTAAGCATCATCAAAAGAGAACACCCGGGCGACTGACAAAACAACAACAATTCCATGACGAATAAAAAAATGACAACATGGTAACGGTAGAAGGACTGACCAAGTGGTACGGCAGCCAGTGCGCGGTTGACCATATCAATTTTACCGCCAGACCCGGTGAGATCCTGGGTTTTCTGGGTCCCAACGGCGCCGGTAAGTCGACCACCATGAAGATGATAACCTCGTATATCGGACAAGATGAGGGTACGGTAAATGTGTGTGGCTTTGACACCCGCGAAAATGCCCTGGAAAGTCGCAGTCGTATTGGCTACCTGCCGGAGCACAATCCCCTGTACAAAGACATGTATGTCAAAGAATTTCTTGGCTTTGCCGCCGGCATCCACCATGTACCGAATGCAGCTAGCCGCATTGCCGAGGTCATTGGTCTTACCGGACTCGGAAAAGAACAGCACAAGCCCATCAACGCCTTGTCAAAAGGTTACCGCCAACGTGTAGGACTGGCGCAGGCCATGCTCCACAATCCGGAGGTACTCATCCTCGATGAGCCAACCTCGGGCCTTGACATGAACCAGCTGGCCGACATCCGAACCCTGATCCGCGATCTGGGCAAAGAAAAAACAGTGATCCTTTCTACCCACATCATGCAGGAAGTTCAGGCCCTGTGCGACCGGGTCATCATCATCAATGAAGGAAAGCTGGTAGCAGACGATCCCATCGGTGAATTGCAGAACCGCATCAAGGGTGAACACCTGATTACGGTTAAGTTTCTCAATACCTCTTTTCAGCTGTCGGAGCTCAAGTCCATCAACGGGGTTGAACGCGTAGAAGCCAAGGAGGGTGAGGTAAAAATATACGCCGATGCCGGCACCGATGTGCGACCTGATATTTTCAGACTATGTGCTGCAAAGGGCTGGGTCATCATTGAAATGGTACAAGAGAAGTTAAGTGTAGAGTACATCTTTCAAAAACTTACAAAAAATAAGCATGATTAGTATTTTCTTGAAAGAGATCCATACCTTTTTCAGTTCGCTGATCGCGTACATGGTCATAGCGGTCTTTTTGGTGCTCAACGGATTGTTTATGTGGGTATTTACAGACAGCAGTGTGTTGGACTACAATTACGCCTCAATGGATCCCCTGTTTTCGCTGGCACCTTTTATCTTACTCATCCTCATCCCTGCCATCACCATGCGGAGCTTTGCGGAGGAGCGACAAAGAGGTACCATAGAATTTTTGTTTACCAAGCCCCTCTCCGATTACGACATCATCTGGGGAAAGTTCCTGGCCAATTTTTGCCTGGTCTTGTTTGCCTTGTTGCCAACCGCTGTTTACTATTTTTCTGTCTATCAGCTGGGATCACCTGTGGGCAACCTTGACAGCGGGGCCATTGCCGGATCGTATATAGGATTATTTTTCCTGTCGGCCTCTTTTGTTGCCCTGGGCATGTTGGCCAGTGCGCTAACCGACAATCAGATTGTAGCTTTTATCCTCGGTGCCTTTTTGTGTTTTGTGGTCCATTGGGCCTTTGACTACCTGGCTTCCCTGCCCGTATTCATTGGCAATGCCGATGCCTTTATCGACGGACTTGGCATTCAGTCGCACTACGATGCCATGAGCAAGGGGGCCATCGATACCAAAGACCTGGTTTACTTTGCCGGTCTGATAGCTATTTGTATTACGGCCTGCCACGTCATCATCACTTCAAAAAAATAAGCCATGAAAAAGAAGATATCTCCTGCGTGGTTCAATTTTTTTATGGTTGCCGGAATCGCCATTTTGGCCAATTTTGTTTCATCGTACTTCAGCACCTACATTGACCTCACCCAGGACAAACGGTATACCCTAACCCCGGCCACCGAAGAAGCGGTGGAAAAGATCGACGAAATCATCTACATCAAAGTTTTGCTCGACGGTGAGTTTCCTGCTGGTTTTAAGAGACTACAGGCCTCTACCCGTGAAATGCTGAACCAGCTTAAAGCCATCAATCCCCGTATCCAGTTTGAATTTGAGAACCCGGTGCAGGGTACCCAGGATGAAATTATCAAAACCCGCGATGCCCTGGCCAAAGATGGCGTTGTACCCACTTCATTAAAATACTATGACGGAACGCAGCTGGTTCAAAAAGCCATCTATCCCTATGCCCTGATCAACATAGGCACCAAAAGAGCCATTGTCAACCTCCTGGAAGAGCAACAGCCCGGCAGCGATGAAGAGGTAATCCTCAACAATTCCATCTCCCTCTTGGAATACAAGTTTGCCCATACTTTTCAGAAGATGTTGATGCGCGAAAAACAAAACATCGCCTTCACCGATGGATCAGGTGAATTGGACTCAAGGTTTACCTATCGTCTTGAAAAAGAGTTGCGTCGCTTCTATGATACCGGCAGAATTGTTCTGGACAGCGTAGTGCAAATAGATTCGTCTGTGCATCTGCTGATTGTGGCTGCGCCTAAACAACAAATTTCATTGCCCAATCAATTTAAAATTGACCAGTACATCATGCGGGGTGGCAAAGTCATTTGGTTGGTAGAAAAGTTGTCAGCAAGTCTGGACAGCATTGCCAAATACCAGTTTTATGTGCCCAAAGACATCATTACCGGTGTGGATGATATGCTGTTTAAATATGGAGCCAAGGTGCAACCCAACCTGATCATCGACCTGGAATGTTCGGCCATTCCCCAGATTGTGGGTATGGCAGGCGACAAGCCACAGACCATGATGTTTCCGTGGTACTATCACCTGAGTCTGCAAACCAAAAACGACCACGTCATTGTGCGTAACATTGACAGGGTAAATATGTTCTTTCCATCCAGTATCGATACCGTGGCAACGGCGACACCCATCAAAAAGACGGTATTGTTGTCCAGCAGCCCGTATTCGCGCACCCAGTTTAATCCGGTTCGTCTGAATTTTGAAATCCTCAAATCAGAGCCCGATCCAGCCAAATTCAACGATGGCAACAAAGCCGTTGCTGTTTTGCTGGAAGGAAGGTTTGAGTCTTTTTTCAAAAACAGGGTAAGTGCGTCTTTTCAACAAACCCTCAATCAGTTGAACACCCGTTTTGTAGAAGAGAGTGTGCCTACGGCCCAGGTAGTGTTTAGCGATGTGGACTTTATGCAAAATTTGCTCAACACCAGGACCAATGAAACCGAAGAGATCGGTTTCAACAAATGGGAAATCAAATATTACAAGGGCAACAAAGACCTTATATTAAATACGATAGAATATCTGCTTGACGAAGATGGTGTATTGAGTGCGAGGTCGAAAGAACTAAAGCTGAGGCTACTTGACAAGGTAAAGGCCAAAAAAGAAAAGACAAAGTGGCAGCTGATCAATATTGTACTTCCTCTTTTGTTTTTGGCCCTGAGTGGATTGATCTATACCTATTGGAGAAGAAAAAAATATACCCAAGTTTAAAGAAATGGCGATGAACAAAAAATACATCTTACCCCTGATATTGACAGTTTTGGTAATTGTGAGCGGCTTGCTTTACTGGATCAAAGGATCGCCTGAAGAAGCGGGTATGGATGTGTCGGACCGAAGGTTTAAGATAGACAATATACAAGATGTAGGCGTCATTGCCATTCAGCGCAAAAATTATCCCAAAGTCATTTTTACAAAAAAAGGTAATAAGTGGTTTATGAATAATGGGCGTGAAGCCAGAAATGAAGCCACCGGATACCTGCTCAATACCATGAATAAGCTGACCTTAAAATACATTCCCAATCAGCTGGGTAGTGAGCGCATCATCAGGGCTATTAATGACAATGGCATCAAGGTGCAAATTTATGATACCGATGAAAAATTGATGAAGTCATTCTTTTTGGGTCCGGACCTTGGCGATGGAACAGGTACTGCTTTTTTGATGGAAGGTGCCAAGCAGCCATATGTATTATTTACCCGTGGATCTCAAACCTCCATTCGCACCCGCTTTGAATTTGAAATGAATGAATACGAGACCAAAGACATCTTTGTAGAAAAAGCAGAAGAGATCAAATTGGTTGAAATCAAATATCCTTATGACAGACCCTCCTCTTTTAAGCTGGAGAAAAAATTACTGGGCTGGGAGCTTACCAACCCTTACACCGGAACCCGCTTACCCAAATTTAATGAAAAGCTGGTGGATCCGTTCCTCGGTGGCTTTGCCAATATAGTAGCAGAGTACAATGATTCTAATAATCCCAATCGGACCATGATCTTACAAAAGCCCATTTTCTGTGAAGTGAAAGTGGTGCACAAAGATGGCAGTACCCGCAGTGTCACCTTTTACTCACTGGCCAATATAGAGTTTAATGAAAGTAAGTACAGTCCCAAAGAAATAGGGCCTGACAATCGTTTTATGGTGCACACCGATAAGGATGAATTTTTCCTGATCCAGCATAGGGTAACCCAGAAAATCCTGGTTGCTTTTGACTCTTTTGCACTGAGGTAGTCTTTTTTCTTTCATTTTTAGATGGGGTTGCGTGAAATCGTTCCCCAGTTCCCTTATATAATTGTTAAGTTCAGTTATAGGGATGTTAAATTACAGCTATTCGTCGAAGTAGGTGGGTAGTTCGTCTATGTACGTGCAACCTGATAGCGGGTCCCTGCGTCTGTAGAGTATTAATTCACACAATACAATCAAATTTAAATTTTTACCCATGAAAGTTACCAAGTTTTTAGTTGCCGGTTTGTTGACATTTTCTGCCTTTATCACCAATGCTAAAGACATTGATCCAAGTCTTACGGAAAGAGTAAGAAATGAAGTTGCCAAACACCTGATGAAAGCAGAATGGCAAAACACCGAAAAAAAGAGTTTCCTTATCACTTTTGTTGTTAACAGCAACGGAGAGGTTTTGGTGAGCAGCACCAGCGATAGAGAGCTGGACGGAAAGATCAAAGACCTTTTGAACTACAAAAAAATCAGCACAGATGGTCTTAAACCATTTGAAGTTTATACGCTTCCAGTGACCCTTCAATAGGTCCGAAAAGCATCGTTTAAGAGAATAAGTGAGAGTTTCTATTAAGTTAGGCCTGGTTTTGTGACCAGGCCTTTTTATTTTGATAAAATCAGATACA
>Ga0075163_10010750_pt1 | contig 11955 bp, 12 predicted proteins | sample JI1023141ADNA_FD_71478 | JGI IMG/M metagenome (GOLD analysis project Ga0075163, IMG submission 71478) | Wastewater effluent complex algal communities from Wisconsin, to seasonally profile nutrient transformation and Carbon sequestration -... | ecosystem: Engineered > WWTP > Effluent > Algae...
CGCGCTCATCTTCGGGCCCGACGACAGGACGAATGGTCGGTGCGGAGGAGGTAGCGGCTTTCGCGGAACCAGCGGCAGGAGCGTTCTCGACGTCGAAGCGAATGATGCGACCGCCAGGACCTGTGCCTGCGAGGCGAGACAAATCGATGCCGCGCTCAGTCGCGATTTTCCTCGCGAGCGGCGAGGCCTTCACGCGGACTCCGTTTGAAGATGCGGCGGCACGGCGGGTGTAACCGGGCGCACTCGGGAGCGAGACGCCAGTGACTGTTGCGCCTGCGGATTTGCGCGTCGTTACTCCACCGGATGCGGGTGCGGCGGCTTTCGCGGGAACGACGGCTGCTGCGGTCGCCTTCGCGATCAGTTCATCGAGATTCGCCGGAGCGCTTTCGCCTTCTTCGAGCACGACGGCCATCGGACCACTGAGCGGAATTTTGTCGCCAGCCTTCACGACGAGCTTGTGAATGGTGCCTTCGAAGAACGAAGTCATCTCCATCGTCGCCTTGTCAGTCTCTACATCAGCGATGGTTTGCCCGACCTTCACGGCGTCGCCTTCTTTGATGGTCCACTTGGCAAGTGTGCCCTCGGTCATGGTGTCCGAGAGCTTGGGCATTTCGATGATCTTGGGCATGAGAGAAGAAGAAAATTCGGGAACCACTAATGGGCACTAACTGACACGAATCAAACTGTCATCTTGCGGTCGGAACCGACAGTGTAACTCAGCAAATGCTCAGCGCTTTGGCAACGACCACTTCGGGATACGGAAGCTGAATCTTCTCCAGCGGCGGACTGTAGATCGCGGGAGAATCGAGTGAGCAAACGCGCTGCACGGGAGCGTCGAGTTCGTCGAACACTTTGTTCTGAATCGTGTAGGCGATTTGTGCGCCTACACCACAGAAGGGCTTTCCTTCCTCGACGTAAATCGCGCGATGGGTTTTCGCGACGGACTCAAGAATGGTGTCTTCATCGAGCGGACGGATCGTGCGCAAGTCGATCACCTCGGCTTTGATGCCGTGCTCGGCTTCCAGCATTTCTGCGGCTTTCAAGCAGGTGATCACCGCGCGACCGTGCGCGATGAGACTGAGATCGGTGCCTTCGCGTTTGATGTCGGCCACTCCAAATGGAATGACGAGTTCGCCTCCAGGCAGTTCGTCATTTGACGGCACTTCCCAAAGTTCGCCGTAGAGCGCGGTGCTCTCCATGAACATAACTGGATCGTTGTCACGGATCGCGGTCTTCATGAGACCCTTCGCATCATAGGCGGTCGAGGGACAAACAACCTTCATGCCGGGGAAGCTGGCCATGATGTTCTCCGGCGTATGCGAGTGCGTGGCTCCCACACCGGTACCGCCATTGGCAGGACCGCGGATCACGATCGGACAATTGATCTTACCACCGCTCATGTAACGCACCATGCCGCCGTTGTTGATGATCTGATCCCAGGCGACGGTGTAGAAGCTCCAAAACATCAGCTCCATCACCGGTCGCACGCCGAGCATCGAGGCACCGATGCCCATGCCGATGAATCCAGCCTCGCTGATTGGCGTATCGACGATACGCTTGTCGCCCCACTTTTCCCAAAGGCCCTCGGTCACCTTGTAGGCGCCGTTGTATTGAGCCACCTCTTCACCCATCAGCACGACCATCGGGTCGCGGGCGAGTTCTTCGTCAAAGGCTTCGCGGAGAGCGTGGCGGTAGGAAAGCTGGCGCGGCATATCTGAGGGAGTATAAAATTGGTAGTGAGTAAATCGGCGGGTTCTAGTCGTTGAAGAAGTGGCGTCCCGACCGTCCGCTATCCGTCTTGTTATCCACTTCCCAATAGACGTCCTCGAAGATAGACTCCGGCTCTGGGAAAGGACTGTTCTTGGCAAACTCGGCCGACTCCTCGGCTTCCTTGAAGGCTTCCTTGTCGATCTGCTTCAGTTCGGCTTCTGTGGCGATTCCCTCTTGGAGCAGATTCCGTTTCCACACCTGGATCGGGTCATGCTGCTGCTGGTATTTCTCCACTTCCTCCTTGGTGCGATACTTCATCTTGTTCGCGTCGGCGACCGAATGGCCCTCCCAGCGATAAGTGGCGATTTCCAAAACAGTCGGGCGGCTCTCGTTGTGCGCTCGCTCAATGGCGATCTGGGTGCGGGCGCGCACCTCATAGATGTCCTCGCCGGAAAAGAGTTCCCATTCAATATCATACCCGGAGGCGCGCTCCGCGAGGCAGGACTTGAAGGCGGACGAGCGCTTCTGGCTCGTTCCCATCGAGTAGCCATTGTTCTCGATCACATAGATCACTGGCAGGTTCATCAGTCCGGCAATGTTGAGCGACTCGTGAAAGGCTCCCTGATTCACTGCCCCGTCACCGAGATAGGACAACGCAGCGCCTTTCAACCCTTTGTACTTCAAGCCATACGCCAGCCCGAGACCGAGCGGCGTCTGGCCCGCGACGATTCCGTGACCGCCCCAGTAGTTCTTGTCGGGTGCAAAATAGTGCATCGAGCCCCCCTTCCCTTTCGAGCATCCGGTCGCCTTGCCGAACAGCTCCGCCATGCACTCATTCATCGACATCCCGACCGCCAGCGCATGGCCGTGATCGCGATACGCCGTGATCACATGATCGTTCTCGCCGAGCAAAGAAATCGTCCCCACCGCCACCGACTCCTGGCCGATGTAGAGGTGAAGAAAGCCAGCCATCTTGCCGCCCTGATAGTGTTGCAGCGAGAGCTGCTCAAAGGCGCGGATGCGGACCATCTGGCGGTGCAGGTCGAGCTTGTCCTGCGGGGTCAACTTCTGGTTGATGGGCGCATCGGCGTGCTTGGCGGATGGGATGGTCGCGGTTGCCATAGGGTGGGAAAAAGGGGCCGGAAGATAGACAGTTTGGTTCACTTCGCAAGTCAGCAGAAAGGTGGCCAAACTATGCGAACGGCTGTTCCACATGGAACAAAGCAGTGGCGAAAGACGAATGCGGAATGACGAATGGAAGTGCCTCTTCCGCATCGAATCCGCTCTCCGTTTCGTCCATCATTCGGCATTCGACATTCTGCATTCGTCATTCATCATTCCCTCCCATGTCCGCCTCGCTCTTCACTTTCCCAAAGCACTACGACGTCATCGTCTGTGGTGCCGGACATGCTGGCGTGGAGGCGGCGATGGCTGCAGCTCGACTCGGTTGCCAGACGGCCATCCTCACCCAGAACCTCGACACCATCAGCCAGATGTCGTGCAATCCGGCCATCGGCGGCTTGGCAAAAGGCCACCTTGTCCGCGAGATCGACGCGCTCGGCGGTGTCATGGGCCTGAACACAGACGCGACCGGAATCCAGTTCCGAATGCTCAACGCCAAGAAGGGCCCCAGTGTCCAGGCCCCACGGGCGCAGTGCGACAAGAAAGCCTACCAGTTCCGGATGAAGTGGTTGATCGAGAACGAGCCCAACCTCGACCTTCATCAGGGCAACGCCGCCGAAATCCTCACCGAGGGCAACGCCGTCACCGGTATCCGCACCAGTCTCGGGATGGTTTACCGGGCAAAGGCCGTCATCATCTCCTCCGGCACCTTCATGCGCGGCCTGCTTCATGTCGGCCTCCAGAACCAGGCCGGTGGCCGGATGGGCGACACCATCTCCACCCTGTCCGACTCTCTCCTCGCCCTTGGCTTTGAAGTGAAGCGCTTCAAGACCGGCACCCCCTGCCGCCTGAACGGCCGCTCCATCGACTTCAGCAAATTGGAAGCCCAGCACGGAGACAGCCCGCCGCCCGCCTTCTCCTTCCTCAGCGGCCGTTTGGGCGAAGACGATCAGGACACCCACGACGGAAAGGACGTCCCCCAAGCCTCTGCAACCAGGAACCAAGAATCAGGAACCAGGAACTTCAACCTCTTCACCCTCAACTCCTGGCTCCCCAAACAGTTCCACGTGGAACAACAGCCCTGCTTCATCACTTACACGAACACCCAGACGCACGACATCATCCGGGCCAATCTGGACAAGTCGCCCATGTATTGTGGTCGGATCGAGGGCGTGGGGCCGCGGTATTGCCCGTCAATCGAGGACAAGGTCGTGCGCTTTGCCGACAAGGACCGCCACCAGATCTTCCTCGAACCCGAGGGCCGCCACACCCGCGAGTACTACATCAACGGCGTCTCCACCTCCCTGCCCTACGAGGTCCAGCTCCAGTTCATCCATTCCATCGCCGGACTCGAGCACGCCGAGATCATCCGACCCGGCTACGCCGTCGAGTACGACTACTGCCCGCCCACCCAGCTCCAGAACACCCTCGAGACCAAGCGCATCTCCGGCCTCTACTTTGCCGGCCAGATCAACGGCACCTCTGGCTACGAAGAAGCCGCCGGCCAGGGCCTCATCGCCGGAGCCAATGCCGCCCTCAAGATTCAGGGTCGCCCGCCCTTCGTCGTCGCCCGCTCCGAGGCCTACATGGGCGTCATGATCGACGACCTCGTGACCAAAGGCACCACCGAGCCCTACCGCCTCTTCACCTCCCGCGCCGAGTACCGCCTCCTCCTCCGCCAGGACAATTGCGACCTCCGCCTCACCCCCCGCGCCGCCCAACTCGGACTCGCCTCCCCCTTCCGCGCCGCCCTCGCCAAAGAGCGCGCCGACCGCCTGGCCGATGCCAAGACCTTCATCGCCCAGACCAACCACGACGGGCTCCGCATCGACAAATGGATCCTCCGACCCGAGAACGTCCCCGCCCACCTGCCCGCCGACATCCGCGCCCGCTACCCCGACGAGATCTGGTCCCTCCTTGAAAACGACCTCAAATACGCCGGCTACATCACCCGGCAGGAGGACATGCTCCAGCGCACCGCAAAGATGGAAGACAAAGCCATCCCCACCGAATTCGATTACGCCGCCATCCAAGGCCTCAAAACCGAAGCCCGGATGCGCCTCCAGCAAATCCGCCCCGCCACCCTCGGCCAAGCCGGCCGCATCCAGGGAGTTACCCCGGCGGATATTGCGCTGCTGGCCGTGATGCTCAGGAAAAGCTGAAGCCCGTTCTGTAGTCCCGCCTTCAGGCGGCTCAGGGATTCTCGCTTCGCTCCTGACCGGCTAAAGCCGGGACTACAGAACAAGCGCTCCTCACCGTGCCTTGTCGCAAATAAAGCTGTTCGGTAGCGAGCGGATTTGATATTTTCAGCACCGCCCTGTCGCACACCAACTCAACCCATCACTCCCATGTCGCCGATACCGCTCCAAGCTCTGATTGTTCTCGCCATCTATGCTGCTCTCATCGTCTATGCCATCAGGGTGCTGGGACTCTTCGTCCGGCATGTCAACGCACACGAGCGCATTGCGCGTGCGCTGGAGATTGTCGCACAAAAGCTGAACGATGATGGCAAGAGGTAGCCGCGTGACAATAACTAGCAAACACCTCCTCCTATGCTTCTGGATCGCCGTGGTGATGACATTCATCGGCAGCGCCATCACTTTTGATCCCAACGCGCAGTGCGGCTGGTTTCTCTTGGTGGCTTCGCTCGCGACCGCTGGGTTGTGCATTCCCGGAAAAGCGTACCGGATTGCGGCGGCTGTAATGTTGGTTTTGGCACTCAGCGCCGCCTACGAAGGGTTATCAGCATGTGGGTGATTACCAGAGGTGGCTGATCAAGAAGCCATCCGCTGCTGCAAGAATGACGAAATCAGAATGATGAAGGCAAAGGCCTTCCGTCTTCAAGCCCAAGGTTGCCGAGCGGAGCGAGTGCTACCTTGGGTCTCCCAATCCAAACACCCCTTCCCCTCCGCCGAACCGCAATGCGGTTCCGTCCGACGGCGGGCTCTGACGAGTGCAGAAGCGACGGCACAAGGATAGCCCACAACTTCAGTGGCCGGTTGGAGATGCCGCCGATGATTGAGTCCCAGAGGGACGAAAGGCAATAGCCCACGGCTTCAGCCGTGGGTAGCGCGGCAACGATCAAAGGTTCCGATTGAGTCCCGGCAGGGACGAAAGAAGTCCGCGTCTGTCGTCCCTGCCGGGACTTGGAAAAGATCATGCCATTCTCGTGCGCCCAGACCCACGGCTGAAGCCGTGGGCTATTGGCTGCCGTCCCTCCGGGACTCGGGCATCAGGTGCCTCAGCGGATCCAAAATATGGCGGAACGGTTTCATTTCTCGATAGCCGTCGCATCGACATCCCCGTTGGAGTTCCGCCTTCAGGCGGTCAGGGATGCTCTTTTGATGATGACCGGCCGAAGCCGGGACTCCAACCCAAGCATTCCCCGCCAGGCTCTCCTTTCGGTTTGCGGCGTCCAACCCCTTCCCCGCCACACCTCAAAACCCAAGTGCCTCGCAGAATCGGTTTTTTGCCACACTTGGATATTCAAGTGCCTTTCCCAACGCATTCCCCAGCACCTTGAATTTTCCAAGGTCATTTCCAACGGATTTCCCGGCACACTTGGATTTCCAAGTGCTCTTCCAAACGCATTCCCCGACACCTTGAATTTTCCAAGGTCATTTCCAACGCTTTCCCCACCACACTCAGATTTCCAACTGCCGCTTCCAACGCTTTTTCCAGCACACTTGAGTTTCCAAGTGCCCTTCCGAAACGATTCCTCGGCACTTTGGATTTTCAGGGGTGATCTTGAACCCGTTCGCCGGCACGGTTCCCCATCAGAGTGCCATTCCTAAACTATTTTTATAGGCTATTAGCATTAGGGTCGTATCCTAAGCAAACTTTCACTTGTTGGCGATAAGCCAATGGCTTGTTTTTGTGATTGACGCCGACCGCCGTTTCTTGATAGCCTCGATAAATCGTCAATAAACCTGTCCGGTAACATCATGGCACGTTGGGGCTTCGCCTTTTTTGATAGTGGAGTTCGCTTTGACCAGCCGGACGCACATCCAACCCATATGAGAAACCTATCACGCTTCTTGGAAAACCCGTTCGATGACGTCGCCATTGGCATTGCCAGACTCATTGCCTTCACCACGGATCATCTTCAGCGCATGATCGCCAACAACTCCGGTGGCGAGCTCTCCCCGCGCATCACTGCCACCACCAGCGCGCTGGGACAGGTGACGGATTGTGTGACCGATGACCAAACGCGCCTGGGCATCCGCAAAGCGCGCAAGCAGAGCAAGGACAACTTCCGCGCGGCCATCCCCGCAGGCGTGGCCAAGATGATCGGCGCGGTGACCGCCGAGTTCGGTCCCGAATCGCCGGAGGTCACCGAGTGCGTGCCGCAGGGCCGCACCGTTTTCAGCACCTGCCAGGACGACGAAATGAGCGGCCACTTGCAGACGCTGATCAACGGCATCACCGCGCATCAGGCCGCGCTCGGCGCGCCGCTCGTCACCAAGGCCACGAATCTCAAGACCGCGTGGGTCACCATCTACAACGCGAGCGAGGTCTCCACCGGTGCCAAAACCGTGAGCGAGCAAGGCAAGCAATTCGCGCGCGAGAACCTCCAGCTCATGCTCTATCTCAACCTCGTGAAGCTCATGGAGATGTTCCCCCGCCAGCCCGAGAAACTCACGCTCTACATGCAGCAGAGTCTTCTCGAAGTGCCCGGCGGCGAGGAAGAAGAGCCCGAGCCGCCAGTGCCTCCTGTGCCGCCGACGCCTTAAGGAAGCACTGATCAAATCATTTGGCACCGCATGAGGTGAAACTCCTTCTGATTCAACCCTCTCGCGCCATCCTAACAGTGAGGGGATGCGACGGTATTCACAGGCTTCAAGTAACCTTTTGAAATCCGCTGCTGCTCCTGCATAATTGACTCATGCCGCAAGCCATGACCGCCGATCTCACCACGCGCATCGCGAATGAGTGCGCCACACTGCCGCCGGGAAGGCAGTCGGAGGTGCTGGACTTTGTGCTCTTCATCAAACAAAGGCCGAATGTGGAACCGGTCGATGAAGATGAAGAGAAGTGGGGCAGGCTTTTCAATGATCCCGCGAAGATGGAAAACTTCATGCGCTGGGGTCAGAAGGCTCTGGCTGAACCGGGCGACGAACCTCTCATCACGAGCGGTCAGTGATCTCGCGGGTGAAACCGTCTTACTGGATGCTTTTCAACAAGCTTCCCGAAAGCATCCAGGCACAGGCACGCGAGTCGTATGCGAGGTTCGCGGAGAATCCCGACCATCCGGGCTTGAACTTCAAGAAGCTGAAGGGCACGCCTGATTGGTGGTCGGTCCGAGTGTCGCAACAATATCGCGCAGTGGGTGCCCGCAATGGAGATACGATCTGCTGGTTCTGGATCGGTAGTCATCAAGACTTCGACAACCAGTTTTAGCCTGTGCTGCCGAAGCAGTGAACCAAGCTGATTGCTTCGGCGACTGCCTCAGCGCGTCTTGTGCTTCTTCACCAGTTTCACGACGATCCAGCCGATCACGTTGATGACGGCGAGGGCGGCGAGGATTTGTTTGAGTGAGTCGGCCATGTTTGCTTTTCCCAAGCCGCTGCCGACGAGCGTGAGGGCGATGTTCAGCGGGAGATAGCCGAGCAGGGTGCCGAGGAGGAAGGTGCGGTGGCGGACGGCGGTCATGCCGAAGAGGAGGTTCAGCACGACGCCGGGGACCATGAGCTGCCTGACCAAGATCACGCGCAGGAGGGAAGGCGCATCGAGGAGGGCGCGGAGCCAGGGCCAGCGCTGGAGGCGTTGCTCGGCGATGCGGCGTCCGCCCCAGCGGGAGAGGAGGAAGGAGCCATAGGAGCCGAGCGTGGAGCCGAGCCAGGAGATGACGAGGCCTTCTTTGAATCCGAACACGGCGCCTGCGACGGAGCAGAGCGGCAGCCGGGGCATGCCGAGCATGACGGCGATGAGGCACATGAAGCCAAAGACGAGATGAGCGGCGATGCCGAACTCATCGATGTAGTGCTTCCACCGCTGCCCGCTCTCGAGCCATGCGCGGAGAGGTGTGAAGTGCGCGATGGCCAAGAAGCCGATGACGCAGAGGGCTAGGATGAGGATCTGCCGGTTCTCTTTCCAAAGCGAGGCGGAGGCCTGCTGCTCCAGCAGCTCCTCGACGGCGCTGTCGCTGGGTGCGGCGGGCTCGGTGTCCTGCTTCTGGTCGCGTTCCGACATGGGCGTCCTTCATCACACTGGCGGGCTGGTTTCTCAACCGCATTTCTGGTGGTGCGGGGCAAGGCATGGGAGACCGGAAGAAAGAAGTCTTTCTATTTGCGGCGTTGTTTGGTAAAACCGCACGCATGAACACAAACACGCACCTCACTCAATGGAACCGCCGTGAGTTTCTCACTCGTGGCACACAACTCGCCACCGCCGGAATCCTGGGCTCGTCGGCCTTTGCGGAGACGGCAGTGCCAGCAGCCAAGGGACAATCGGAAACTCTGGTGACACAGCTCTACAAGTCGTTGAACGAGGAGCAGAAGAAACAGATCGTCTTCGCGTGGTCGAATCCGCTGCGGCAGAAGGTGGACAACAACTGGCACATCACGAAGCAACCCATCCGCGAGGTGCTGAACAAGGATCAACAGGATCTGGTGCGCCAGATTTTCGACGGCCTGCACAGCGAGGAATACAAGTCCGAGGTGTGGCGTCAGTTTGATCAAGACAACAAGGGCGACGGCGGATTCCCGAGCGCGTCGATCGCACTCTTTGGTGAGCCGGGCACGGGGCAGTTTGAGTTTGTGCTGACGGGCCGGCACTGCACGCGACGCTGCGATGGCGACAGCGAGGCGGGCGTTGCCTTTGGCGGACCGATCTTCTACGGCCATGCGGCGAAGAGCTTCAATGAGAGCCCGCAACACGAGGGCAATGCGTATTGGTTCCAGGCGAAGCGCGCGAACGAGGTGTTCCAGGCGCTCGATGGCAAGCAACGCGAGAAGGCGCTGATCAGCGCGACGCGCGATGAAGATGGAAACGACACGGTGAAGCTGACGGGCAAGACAAGCGGGCTGGAGGGCATATCGCTCACCGACCTGAGCGCTGATCAAAAGGATCTGGTGCGCAAGGTGCTGGCTGATTTGATGAAACCCTTCCGCAAAGCCGATGCCGACGAAGCAATGAAGCTGATCGAGAAGGCGGGCTTCGACAACCTGCACATGGCCTTCTCCAAAGAAGATGATGTCGGCAAAGATGGCGTGTGGGACAACTGGCAGATCGAAGGCCCGGCGATGATCTGGTATTTCCGCGGCGCGCCGCACGTCCACTGTTGGGCGCATATTCGTGACAAGGCATAGCGCTCTCTTTGCGCAACCCGAACGCCCCACTCCATGACAACGCTGATCTTCATCGCCACCCTGTTGGCAATCATGCTGGTGCTGCTCGTGATCGCCATCGTCGTGCTGGTGTGGGTCGCGAAGAAGAATGGCCGAAAACAAGACGCCGGACCTCCCGCGCCACCACCACCGCCGCCTCCCGGCGAACCACCCCTGAGCGGTGGCATTTCTTGAGCGTGGTGCAGCCGCCAACACTCGACCAACGCCTCGCCACCCGCGTGCGTCCGATCGGGCGGGGACCGGTGATGTTCCAGCGATGGAGTGATCTGCTCTTTCTGCACTGGGAATGGGATGCGGCTGACTTGCAATCGCGGCTACCGGCCGGGCTGCACGTCGATACTTTTAATGGGAAGGCTTGGCTCGGCGTGGTGCCCTTCTTCATGGAGCGAATCCGCCCCCGATTCATGCCGGCGCTGCCGTGGATCTCGTGGTTCATGGAGCTGAATGTCCGCACTTACGTCCACGATGACGAAGGAAGGCCAGGCGTGTGGTTTTTCTCCCTCGACTGCGACCAGCCTCTCGCCGTGTGGACCGCGCGCACCTTTTTCCACCTGCCCTACCAGCACGCCACCATGGGAGGAAAGCGAGATCAAGGCGCTGTCCAGTATCACTGCCGACGCCGAGGTCAGGCCGAAGCGGCCGTCTATCAATACGCACAGGCATCCCCTACCCGCGAAGCCACGCCCGGCTCGCTGGAGTTCTTCCTTGTGGAGCGCTATTTTCTTTTTGCCAATACCCCCAACGGCATCCGCACCGGACAAGTCCACCACGCGCCATACCAGATCGCCACGCCACAGCTCGGCGCCTGGAGTGCCGCACCCTTGCAATGGGACGACTGGGCAGCACCCACGCGACCGCCCGATCACGTCTTGGGCTCCGTTGGAGTCGATGTGGAGGTCTTTGCACTGGAAGCCTCAAGGTGATCTGGTCCGCCTGAGTTCGTCGCGGCGTTATTTTCGCTGGCACATCGGCCGGATGTAGCTACCTTCCGCGCACTCTTCTCAGAGATGGTGGCCGTAGTTCAACGGTAGAGCCCCAGATTGTGATTCTGGTTGTTGCGGGTTCGAGTCCCGTCGGTCACCCCACTTTTTTGACTCGCCAGCGCTGCGGCCTCGGTCAATGTTCCCCGCCTCGCGCATGGATTCACTGGAGACAGTCATCGAATACAAATTCCGCAATCCGCTCATTCTGGCGGAGGCACTGACCCATGCGAGCTTGGCCTACGAGAGTCAGCGGCCGCACTTTGACAATCAGCGGCTGGAATTCCTTGGTGACGCAGTGTTGCAGCTTACGCTCTCCGATGAGCTGTTTCGGCGCATGAAATCGGCCGATGAAGGCACGCTCACAAAGGCACGTTCCCAACTCGTTTCCACCAAGGCTCTCGCCAAGATGGCACGCCAAATCAATCTGGGTTCCTACATGCTGATGGGCCGCGGTGAGGAGGCCAATGGCGGACGAGGACGAGAGAACACGCTCGCTGATGTGTTCGAGGCACTAACCGGAGCGATCTTTCTCGACGGAGGTCTGCCAGCCGCCAAAGCCTTTGTGACCCGCTCCTTCGCCAGCGAATTCGAGGCGCTCATGCATTTGCCACTGGAGTTGAATCCGAAAGGCGAGTTGCAGGAGATCATCCAGAGCAGCAGCACGTTGCCACCCGCCTATGCCATCGTCTCCGCTGTGGGACCAGATCACTTGAAGTCATTCGAGGCAGTCGTCTCATGGAAGGACGTCGAACTGGGTCGCGGCACCGGCAAAAGCAAGAAGGAAGCCGAGA
>Ga0075163_10010751_pt1 | contig 11953 bp, 8 predicted proteins | sample JI1023141ADNA_FD_71478 | JGI IMG/M metagenome (GOLD analysis project Ga0075163, IMG submission 71478) | Wastewater effluent complex algal communities from Wisconsin, to seasonally profile nutrient transformation and Carbon sequestration -... | ecosystem: Engineered > WWTP > Effluent > Algae...
CGACGGCGCCACCGGCGGCTCGGGCGACGACAGCGGCTGCGGCTGCCGTCAGGAGCGCCCGGACGGCGCTGCCGCGGGGCTGTTGCTGCTGCTCGGCCTCGGCCTGCGCCGCCGTCGGTGACGGCGCGACGCGCCGATCCGATCCACGCCCGCTGCGTGCTCGGCCTGATGTTCACCAAGGCCGACCAGTGGCAGGTCTCGTGCCGCCGCAACCCCGTCGACGCCGTCGGCCGCTTCCGCGAGCGGGCCGTCGAGCGCTTCCTGACCCCGGAGGAGCGCGCTCGCCTGTCGTGGTTCATCGTCATGCTCCCGCCTCGCGGCCGGGTGGGGGCTACGAGGAGGAGTGCGCCTCACGGCGGAAGTGACGACGAGGCGCCCTTCGGGCGCATCCTACAGATGCGGTGCTCGGCGCAGGACCTGCGTCATGCAATGCGCTGCCCCATAGCCGCGCTTCAGGTTCCCCATCTCCACCCAGGTGGCTTGCACGCCGCGCGCCGCGAGCAGCTTCTGAAACTCGGTGTATTTCTTGTACCCGGGGTGGGTATCGCACGGCGCCGCGACGCCGACGATCTTCCGCGGGCCGACGGTCAGGAAGTTGATGCCGTAGAGCTCCTGGACCGCGTCCTCCACCGGGACGATGGTGTACTTGAGCTCCGCGAGGAGTTTGACGAAGGGGACGTTCTCGCGGACCAGGCTGTACGGCTTCCCGGGCTCCCGCTTCCAGACGCGGACCGTCGTGTGCTTGCCGGGGGCCCCGGTGAACCGATCCTTGCAGAGGACCACGAGGTCCTTGTCGATGACGTTGAAGTAGGTGTCGAGGTGCATCTCCTGCTGGTCGCGCCACGGATCCACCACCTCGAACACCGTGTCGACGCCGAACACGTCGGCGGCGAGCATGCTCTTGACGGCGTCGGGCGTGGTGCGCAGGCCGGTGCCGATGAACACGTGGCCGTCCGCGGGGATGAAGTCGCCGCCCTCGAGCGTGTTGGGCGCCGAGATCTCGAGCAACGGCCTGATCTTCAGGCCCTGCAGGGCCGCCCGGATGATCTCGATCTCCTTCGCCCGCTGCGGGTTGGCCATGCGTCCGAGCACCACCCCCTTCGCGGTCGTGATCATGTGGTCGCGCGCGAAGTACATGTTCATCAGCGGCCGGACGCGGTAGTGATCCAGCATGACGGGCAGCGCCGCGAAGTCGAACGTCGCGGTGGCCCGCAGGAACAGCGCCGGGTCGACGTCCCTGGGCTTGTCCTTGAGGTGCAGCTCCGGCCGCTGGAGCGCCATGCTCAGCAGCACGCGAGGGCTGGCGATCTGCACGATCTTCGCGAAGTACCCCCTCGCCGCCTTCCGGTCCTCCTCGCGCGTGACCTTCTCGAGGTTCAGCTCGGTCTGCGAGCGGGCGAGGGCCTCCAGGCGCATCCGCGCGGGGTTCCGGGGCCGTTCGTCCTTGCAGTCGTCGAAGGGAGGCACGCCGTCGAGCAGCACCTCCGCGACGGTGCGGACCTGGGGTTGGGACGCGAGGCCGCGAAGCGTCTTGCAGTACGCCGCGTGCTCGGACTTCGCGCCCTCGAGGTCGAAGGTCTTCTCGAAGAGCGCGATCTCGGGGTAGACGAGCCCGAGGAAGAGCTCGTCGCCGGGGGTGTGCGTGAGGATGAGCTTCGGCAGGTGCCACTCGGCCTTGCAGCCGACCTCGGTCTGAGCTTCGGTGTCGGAGAGGATTGCGTTGGTATCGAGGTTCTCGTTCGTCATGGCGGCTCTCGCTTTCTCGTGGGAGGCCCGGGTCGTTCCGGCCTCGAAGGGGAGTGCAGGAGCGGTCGCAAGTGACGAACCGTCGACGCCGTCGCTCGAAAAAAGATCCGGAGGGTCCGCGACAGTGCAGAGGTGCAGGGCTTGGCGCCCCGCCCCTCCGCGCGACTCATCAAGCTCAGAGGTTCACAACTTCGACGATGGCCGCATCATCAAGAATCGAGAGCATGATCACGCCCTGATTTCTGCGGGTGTGGATCTCATTGCCGACGTAGGATGTTCTTCCATTATCATCTGTCCAGAAGATGACATCGCCGTGCAAGTGGGGCTTGACCTTCCATACTTCCGCCACCCTAAAGTCATCCTTAAAAGCAAGGGCTTGAGGTTTAAACGACAGGTATTTACCTCTGATCCTGGAGTCTTCGTTCTGCACCTGCCAGATCACCCCATTCATCCCTTCAACGTGGGTGAACCTCAGAGCTGCATTGGCATCGGAACTCCATGTGCAAGTGACCTCCTGGGGCTCCCGATTCGCTACCATCCAAAGGTCGGGGCCGGACGTGAGCTTGTTTTCATCCCCCGGGGACTTGAGCTTGACCTTGAAGGTCCCCTTCGGGCCGGCCTTCTTCGTGTTGGTGTCGTTCGACATTGCTATTCTCTCCTTCTTCTTTCTGACGTGTTGTTCGTGATCAATGACCAAGGAGATCCGTTCATCGGGCGCAGCCCTCGATCCAGGCGCGGGCCGCTCCTGCCTGCCGCGGGAGGCCCGCGAGCTCGAAGGTCTGTAGGGCCTCCCGCGCCAGCTCCAGCGCCCGTGCTTCCGCCTCTTGACCGCGCACGGCGACGAGCGCCCGGGCGAGTCCGAGGCGGATCTCCGCGAGGTCGACGGGGCGCGACGCGTCGGCCATCTCGAGCGCGCGCACGAGGTTGTCGAGGGCCCTGGCCGGATCTCTTTTCTCGAGCCATACGAGCGCCTGGCCCTTCAGCGGGAGCGCGCGATCGGGGTGCGGGTCGGGCACCGCGGCGGCGTCGAGCAGCGCGAGGGCTCTGGTGTGCGAGGCGAGCGATCCGTCGAGCTGACCGAGCGCGAGCTCGGCCTCGCCGATGTTCGCATATGTCGAGGCGAGGTCGGGGTGGTTCGCGTCGAACACCTGGGTCTGGACGGCCAGGGCCCGCCTGTAGCCCGCGAGCGCGGCGACGAAGTCCCCTTCATAGTAGAGGCACAGCGCGGCCGCGTTGACCGCTGCGGCCGTCTCGTCGTGGATCGGCCCGAGGACGGCCTCGTAGGTCGACCTCACCCGGTCGATGAGGGCGCAACCGGAGCCGATCTCGCCGCGACCGAACGCGAGGTGGGCCTGTGCGAAGCGGTCGCGGGCGACCTCGACCGAGTCGCCGCCCCACACCGCCTCGTCGATCGCGGTCGCTGACTCAGCGTGCCACTCGGCGGCGTCGAAGTCGCCGAGGTTGGTGGCGATCATCGCGAGGTTGAAGTCGAGGCGCCCGCCGTCGACGGTGCCGGGACCCCATGCCCTCTCGAGGTCCGAGAGGCTCTGCTCGAGCTCCGCGCGGGCCAGCTCCATCTTGTCGAGGCCAAAGAGGGCCTTCCCGATCTCCGCGCGCAGCAGGGCCACCTGACCCGGGTCGCCCACTCGACCCGCGGCGAGCTTGTAGGCCTCCTGGTGCTTCGCGAGCGCGGCCTGAAAATTCCCGGCCTGTTCGGCGAGCCGACCGCGGGCCGTCAGCAACCGAACCTCCCGTGGATCGTCACGACGTGCGACCCGATCGAGGTCGATCTGGGCCTCGTCGATGCTCCAGCGCTCGAGCCGCGGCGAGGCGAGCCTGCCCGCGGCCACGCGCGCGAGCTCCACACGAACCGTGGCGACGAGGTCCGGGAGCCGGGCCCGCGAGGCCTCCATCACCACGTCGCGCAGCAGCTCGAGGCCCGGTTCGAGCTCGTCGCCCAGCAGCTTGACGCGGGCCAGGGCGACCCGGGCCTCCAGCGCGAGCGGGGCGTACTTGCGGGATTCGCCGACCGCACGCGCGTCCCCGGCCAGCTCGATCGCCTCGCCGGTTCGGCCGAGGTTGAGCGCGACGCGGGCCTTCGCCAGCGACGCGTAGCCGACGTCGATGTCGGCGCGATCGGTTGCATCGATGGACGGCTCGGTCTGGGGGTCGAAGGCCGCCATGTTGCACGCACCGGCCTCGGGGAGATCGAGCACGGTCTTCGCGGCATCGGCGACCACGTCGGCGTCGGCGGCCGCGAAGGCGTCGACGAGCGCTGCGACCTGGCCGCGTTGTCTTTCGAGGCAGATCGTGCGCCAGTCGAGCATCGGCGCCGACTGGACGCCCTGGATCCGCGTCGCGGCGCAGTTGTCCGCCCGCGCCTTCGTCCAGCGCCCGGCCCACGCGTCGAGGGATCTCTCGATCCGCGTCGCGGTCTCGCTTGCGAGGCCGAGCCCGGTCGCCACGAAGGCCGACCGGACCGCCTGCCGCCGCGGCTCGTCCCACACGCCGGCGAGCGCGGACGCGTCGGGCTCGCAGAGCTCGGCCGCGGCGCTCCGCGTGAAGCCCACCCAGCCGCCGCCGACCGCGAGCGTGAGGCCCAGCAGCGCCGTCGTCGCGCGCTGGCGGGTCCGTCGGCGCAGGGGGACCTCGCGCAGTTGATCGAGCAGGGTCCGCATATCGGGCCAGCGCCGGTCGGGGTCACGGGCCAGCCCGCGTCGCACGATCGGCCACACCCAGCCCGGCACCGCCCCTTTCGGCGGGGCGATCGGGCGGTCCTCCGCCAACACGAGGTCGCGGGCGCCGAGGCTCTTCGCGTCGTGTGGCGGCTGGCCCCACAGGCCTTCGTAGAGGGCCACGCAAAACGAAAATTGATCGCTGCGCGCGTCGACGGCCCCGCCGCGCACCTGCTCGAGCGGCATATAATTGGGCGTGCCCACCACGCTCCCCGTCGCGCTCAGCCGCTGGTCGAGCGTCGGCGGGCCCTCCCCGCTCTCGGCGGCGCCCGAGCGTTCGCCGCCCGGCTCCGACTCGCCCGGGCTCGCGCCCACGCGGGCGAGCCCGAAGTCGGCCACACAGACCCGACCGTCCGCGCCGCGCAGCACGTTGTCGGGTTTGAAGTCGCGGTGGGTCAGGCCGGCGGCGTGCGCCGCCACGAGGCCCTCCCCGGCGGCCAGGTAGGCGTCGAGGATCGCCTGCCAGGACGGCGAGCCGTCGCGGATCCACTCCGCGAGGCTCTGTCCCTGGACATACTCCATGGCGATGAAGACGCGCCCCAGATGCTCGCCGACCTCGTACACGTGCACGACGTTGGGATGGGTCAGCTTGGCCAGCGCTCGCGCCTCACGGCGCATGCGGGCGGCGAAGTGACCGTCGTGGCTCAACCCGGCGTGGACCAGCTTGAGCGCCACGGGCCTGTCGAGCTCGTCGTCGTGGGCCAGGAACACCTCGCCCATGCCGCCGCCGCCGAGCCGCCGGCTCAGGCGGTAGGTCGCAAGGCGCAGCGGCTCCTCCTGGCCGTCGAAGAGCCTCGACTTGACGCTCTGGAAGATCCGCGCCTCCTCGATGCTGAGAGGGGTCGCCGGCGGCGCCGTGCTATCGAGTTCGACCGGGAGAGGCATGTTGATACTGGAAGAGTGTCGCCCGCCCCCGAGGTGACGAAAAAAAGTGGCCCCGTGCCCCGGTCTCCTCAGCCCGGGTTGGCGTTGCGGACCGCGAGGGCCCAGTCGTCGAGCCCGCCGAGGGTGCTCTCGATCAGCGCCGGCGACTCGCCGAGCTTCTCGATCGCCTGCTGAAGGAGCTGTCGCGCCCGCTGGATCCGGCTGCGCATCGTCGAATGCGGAACCCCGAGGATCTCGGCGATCTCGGCCGCGTTGAGCTGCTCCCAGTAGACCAGCTCGAGGGTGACCTGAGCCTCGATGGGTATTCGGCGCAGCGCCAGGAGGAGCAGGCGCTGCTCCTGGCACCGGCCGACCATGGTGCTGGGGCTGGGGTCGAGATCGACGATCGCGCTCGAGGCCGGGTCGAAGGCGCGTTGTTTGGCCAGAGTTCGCAGGTTCGCGCGCATGACGTTGTGGGCGATCCCGAATAGATAGCTGCGAACGTTCGCCCCACTGGCGAGCCGCTCGCGGCCCTCGAGCAGCGCCATGAAGGTCTGCTGCACGAGGTCATCGATGCCCGCGCTGAACTTATTGCGAAAGAACCGCGTGACGCTCTGAAAGTGGCGGCGAAACAGGGCCTCGCCGGCTTGACGGTCCCCGGCGCGCCAGGCCTCGACGAGACTCTGATCGTCCATTCGTGGACCTCTATCACGCGTGCCGGGCTCGCCCGCGGGGAGGCGAGAGAGAGAGATGTCCAAACACAAGTGAGGTGTCACACATAGGTGCGGCGACGGTCCATCGCCCCTCACCCGGAAAAAAATCTTCGATGTCCGTCGTCACCCGGGCGGCGACCTGCACTCCCCTCTCAACCGCGTGAACGCAAGGCTCCGCGGCGCTGCTGCAACCTCGAACAGAGCCCGCCGGCTCTTCAGGGAGACCCGCCCATGTCCGCCCGAATCCATGTCCACACCCTGCTCACACTCACCCTCGGACTCGCGCCCATCGTCGGTTGCGACGAGTTTACCGCCGACACGGACGGTCTTGAGGAGACCGATACCGATATCGGTAAAGACACCGATACCGACACCGATACCGACACCGGCGCCGCCACAGAGACTGGCGCCGAGACAGAGACTGGCATCGCCACCGACGCCGAGCCCGCTCCGTCGGATCCGGGGCAGCCGCCCGGCGCGGAGGGGCCGCTCACCGTCCCCAGCGGGGGGCAGCTGGCCGCTGCGGGGATCAACCTTGCGCGCGGCAAGCCAGCGAGCCAATCCAGCACGTACAACGTCGCCTGGGCGTCCCTGGCCGTGGACGGTAACCGCGACGGGAACTACGACCACGGCTCGGTAACGCACACCAACAACCCCGGCGAGAATTGGTGGCAGGTCGACCTCGAAGCCGTCGAGCCGATCGGCGAGGTCGTCATCTCGAACCGCACCGACTGCTGCAGCGAGCGGCTGCGCGACTTCACCGTGTCCGTATCGTCCGACCTCGTCCAATGGCAGGACTTCGACCACTTCGGGGTCGCTGGCGAGAAGACGCGCGTGAACATCGACCGTCCGGCCCGCTATGTGAGGATCCGGAACGGCGAGAACATCCTGAGCCTCGCCGAGGTCGAGGTGCTGAGGACCCGCAACCTGGCCTATGGCAAGCCGACGTCGCAGTCCAGCACCGCCTGGGGCGGCGAATCTTCGCGGGCCGTCGACGGCAACGCCGACCCGAACTACGACCACGGCTCGATGATGCACACCGACAATCCCGGCGAGAACTGGTGGCAGGTCGACCTCGAGGCCGTCCAGTTGGTGAGCATGGTCGCCATCGTGAACCGCGCCGATTGCTGCAGCGAGCGGCTCCACGACTTCACCGTGTCCGTGTCGTCCGACGGCTCCCACTGGGAGGACTTCTTCTCGGCAGGGGTCGCCGGACCGATCACGGACGTGTCCATCGGCCGTTCTGCCCGCTATGTAAGGATCCGGAACCCCGGGGTCCTCAACCTCGCCGAGGTCAAGGTGCTGCGGAATCTGGTGTACTTTCACCACCTCGGACCTTGGTACGCGGGGTTCGTGTACACGGTGAATGGCCAGCCCTGGGGTAAGGGGGGTATCGCGGCTCCCTACTGGGATATGATCGACATCAAAGGTCAAAAGAGCGTCGAGGTCGTCGTCTCGTCCTCGTTCCTCTGGTACAACAAGACGGTCTTTAGCGGCTATCTGGACGAAGGCCACGTCCTCAAGACCGGCGGCGGCCTGTGGACTGAATCCGCCTGGATCGAGGAGGCATAGCCGAGGAGTGCTGCTACTATTTAGAACAGGTACACGACGCCCGCCTCATGGGCGGAGTCGTCGCTCTGTCGCCACTGATACCGACGGCGGCGCTTCGCTCGCTACGGGCGCCGACGGCGAGCGTACGGCCATCCGCCGATAGGGTGCGGATTCCGGCCATCGTGAACACCTGGATCGGCCATCGTGAACGCCGAGGCTTCGTCGTCGAGGAGGCGTGACAGGCACATCTGGGTTATTCCGGCCTTCGTGTAGCCAGCGGACGGGACGGGGTGGTCGATGCGGCCTCGGGGCAGGCTCGGACCATCCTCATAGGACCTGATTCGACCACAGGGCGGCGATATGGTCGATGGCGATGGTTCGGTCGGGGAACTCGATGCGAAGACGACGCCAGAGGGAGGCGACGAGCCCGCGGCGGACCAGCTCGCCGACCGCGCCGTCGACCAGCTCTGCTAACGACGAGTGGCCGCCCGGCAGCGCCTGCACTACCTCGTTGCCGTGCCGCGACGGCCTGACGATTAGTGATGCGCCACGGAGATGCAGGTCGGACAGGACGCGATCGAGACCCCGCTCTCCTAATAGGCGAAATCGCCGCAGCGCAGACTCGAGCTCGGGGCTCGCCTCCGACAGGAGATGTCGGATCCAGCGTTTCGCGGCGCAACTTATCCGTGCATCGAAGAAGAGGATCAACACCAGCCAGCCGCCGTCTAGCGCGCAGATCACGGCGCCCACCCATTCCTCGAGATGCTCCGGTGCCATTAGGCGCTGATACGGCTCCCACGCCCTGATCTCTCTGGGCCGAAAGACATCTGAGAGGAAGTACGCCCCGCGCACTTGCTGGCGGAGATCCAAGAATGGCATCGGATCGACGGTCTCGCCCTGAGTGCAAAGATGGGCGTGTACAAAGCTCTCGGTAATGTGAATGCCCCGGCATTTTCCGCCCCAGGCGGGGGTTATCACATTGTGGGGAGCGCAATGGGGGGTATAGTTGCACAGGAACCGCCCGCCGTCGTCGCATCGAGCAGGATCCGCCAGACGGCCGATAGCGAGTGGGTTTTCCGGAGCCTCTCACGGAGCATGCGGAGTCCTCTACGCTCCGTCGACGTTGGGGAGACGAAGGTTTTGTGGACGCGAATTAGGCGCTCCTGCATCTTCTCTAGGCATGGGGCGAGCAGGATGTACTCGCCGTCCATAAAGAAGCCTGTAGACAATTCGCGCAGGGAACTGGTCGGCATGGCGCGACTCCTAGATGAGGATGTGTCCACCGCGTATCCGCGCGATCATGAACTGCGCCAGCCGACGCGAGACTGAACACACGAAACCTCGCATGCGGGCCGGGTCAACGACCCGGCGGGGTATGACCATGCTGTTCAGGCACCTCGTCTCGCCGCCGACCGGGATCCCGTGCACCCACCGCGCCAGTAGCCTTGCCGCGAAATGTCGCGCGCCCGCCGGGGCATCCCGCCGACGAGCTCAAGCTCGGCGACTTTACGTCGCACCCCGGCGAGCGCCTACGCGTGGGGGCGGGTATGCCTCCTCGGAGGCGTGACAACCCCGGACGGGGCGCAGGTGGCCAGCGGCGGCCCGTCCCGCACCGTCACTCCTCCGGATTCTCCGGGTACTGTTCGGGGTAGAGGCCGAGACGTCGAAGGGCCTTGATGAAGCCCGTGCGATCGAGGCCGGCGAACTTCGCTCCACGGCCCGCCCACTTCGCTTCGCGGCCGATGCGCTTGAGCAAAGCGCGGTAATATGCGCGCTCGAACGCCTCCTTCGCCTGGGCGATCGGCAGTCGTAGCATCGAACCCAGAGCGCCGTCGGAGCCGGGCAGGTCGTCGTAATCGTCGAGGCGGATGTCGGACGGCTCGAGGACCGTATGAGATGTCGTCAGGGCGGCGCATTCGAGGGTCCCCTTGAGTTGGCGGACGTTGCCAGGCCACCGCGCTTGGAGCAGCGCCTCGCAGGCAGATGGACTCAGATCCTTGGCGGCGAGCCCGTTGCGCGCGCAGACCGAGGCGAGGAATCGGCGGGCGAGCAGCACGATGTCGACGCCTCGCTCGCGCAGGGCCGGGATCTCGACGATCTTGACCGCAAGGCGAAAGTATAGGTCGGGGCGGAATTTTTCCTGACTCATCATGAGTCGCAGATCGCAGTGGGTCGCCGTGATCACCCGGACATCGACCTTGCGGACCGCCGTGTCGCCGAGGCGGACGACCTCGCTGCTCTCGAGGAGCCGCAGCAGCTTGGCCTGTAGATCGATCGGGAGTTCGCCGAGCTCATCGATGAACAAGGTCCCCCCGTGCGCCTGCTCGAACACGCCGGCGTGATCGCGGATCGCACCGGTGAACGCCCCGCGCGCGTGGCCGAAGATGTGCGACTCGGCCAGCTCGCGTGGCAGCGCCGTGCAGTCGAGCACCACGAACGGGCCGGCGGTGCGGGGTGACGCGGCGTGGAGCCCGCGGGCGACCAGCTCCTTGCCCGTGCCGGTCTCGCCGGTGACGAGGACGGGCGGGCGCTCAACGAGACCGGCGACGCGCTCGAGGTCCGCGAAGACCTCGCGCATGATCGGGCTGTCGCCGTAGAGTTCGCCGAAGTGGTCCCGCTCCGACATCGTCACGCTGATCGTAGCCGTGCTGACGAGCTTGATGCTGGTCTTGCCGACGCGAAACACTACACCCATGCCGAGCACGGCCTCCTTCACGCGCGCCTCGTGGATGAACACCCCGTTGGTGCTCTCGAGGTCGCGCAGCAAGATCCCCTCGTCTTGGACGCGGAGTTCGAAGTGGGTACCGCTGACGGCCGTGTCGTGAAGCACCAGTTCGTTGACGGCAGCCCGCCCGGCCTTGATGACGCGCCCGCGGCTCACCTCGAGGTGGTGGTGCTTGCCCTTGTCCGGGCCGTCCACGATGACGATCACCAGCCGACCCGGACGACAGTACTGAATCGCCTGGACGTGGGTGGATGCGGGGATTTTGTCGGGATCGTCAGTATTTCGCGGTTTTTCGCTCATAGCCGGCCTGACGGCGCGCATATCGATGTATTCACGGCCTCATGAATATAGACAAGATTTTATTCACCGCTCTGGTATGTAGTATTGTTCGCGTGGAAACTCCGGTCCCGAGACGGGACTCGAGTCCCGTCTACTGCGGCTTGCCCGGGTGCCTCCGATCCAGCTAAAAAGACGCCATGAGGACGATCAAGCTCTGTTCGATCTGCGGCTGCGAGGTCTCCGCGTCGACAATCGCGGCGTGCTGCGCCGAGTGTCGCCCCAGCGTCACCCGGCCCCTGTTCGCGCCGCCGGTCGAGGAGTCTGCGCCGCGCGAGGGCGCGACGTTCGGCCGCTACGAGCTGGGGCCCCGGATCGGCAGCGGCGGGATGGGGGTGGTCTACAGAGCGCGCGACCTGAAGCTGGGACGAGACGTGGCCCTCAAGATGCTCCACGGCGGAGAGTACGCCAGCACGCTCGCGCTCGGACTGTTTCAGGAGGAGATCAGGGCGTTCGCCCGGCTCGACCACCCCCACGTCGTGCCGATCTACGAGGCCGGCGAACACGCAGGCCAGCTGTATTTCACGATGAAGCTGCTGCCGAGCGATCTGAAGGCGCAGCTAAACCGCTTCGCGGGCGACCCGATGAGTGCCGTGGTGCTCGTCGAGAAGATCGCGCTGGCCGTCCGTCACCTGCATCAGCACGGGTACTTGCACCGCGACCTCAAGCCCGCCAACATCCTGCTCGACGACACGGATCCTCCCGACCCTTATGTCACCGACTTCGGGGTCGCCAAGCAGATCGGCGCGGACGGGCAGATCCTCTGCACCAGCGTGATCGTCGGGACGCCGCTGTACATGGCCCCCGAGCAGGCGGCCGGCAAGGACGTGACGTGGGCCGCCGATGTCTACAGCCTCGGCGTGATCCTTTACGAGGTGCTGGTCCGGGAATTGCCGTTTCAAGGGAACATCCGGGAGATCGAGCGGGCCAAACAGAGCCGTCCGAAGGACCTGCGTGCGCACGATCCAGGCATCGATCGCGAGCTCGCACGGATCTGCCTGCGGTGCCTCGAACCTCAGCCCGAGCATCGCTACCAGTCGGCCGTGGCGTTGGCCCAGGCGCTCCGTCGCTATATCAACGGCGAGCCGCCCGAGGACGCGAGCTGGCTCCGCCGTGCGTGGCGCTGGTGCCTCCGCCGCCCGCTGCTCTCGGGGCTGATCGCGGGGATGCTGCTGTTCCTGGTGCTGGTGGTGTCCCGCGCCTTCGCGGTCGTCGGCGAGCAGCAGGCGGTGCTGATCCAGCAAGCGAATCGGGACAATGCGACCATGATCGCGGGCTCGGTG
>Ga0075163_10010752_pt1 | contig 11952 bp, 17 predicted proteins | sample JI1023141ADNA_FD_71478 | JGI IMG/M metagenome (GOLD analysis project Ga0075163, IMG submission 71478) | Wastewater effluent complex algal communities from Wisconsin, to seasonally profile nutrient transformation and Carbon sequestration -... | ecosystem: Engineered > WWTP > Effluent > Algae...
TGTTAGTGGTATTACGTCTCTGTGTTAGTGGTATTACGTCTCTGTGTTAGTGGTATTACGTCTCTGTGTTAGTGGTATTACGTCTCTGTGTTAGTGGTATTACGTCTCTGTGTTAGTGGTTATTTTTTTTTATACTCTCTTTTTCTTAATTTTTTACCAAGTCTTTTATTTACCTCATCTCGTAATACAATCTTTGGGAAACCTTTAGGGGTATTAGAGTGATAAATATATTTTGCAAACATTAAAGGTACTCCTAGTGTAAAAACTTTTACTAATTTCTTTGCTTTACTCATTTTAGCTGCCTTACCAGTTCTTACGTAACCGTTAACTTGATTACCCGCCAATAAAACAGGGTTAAAAGTACCTGCTTTATGACCAGCATTAGCTATGCGAAAAGCAAATAGGTGTGATTGATATCACTCATTTGTTCAAGTATAAAATCACAATCTATTATTATACTCGGCTTTTACTAGTGTAGGGTATATATTTCGTTTTTTTTGTCCAAACATTTTAAAAAATTGCTGTATTCTAAAATTTAATAAAAGTTTATTTTTTTTTGAAGAATTTGAGTTAGTATGGGTAGTATTTCCACCTTGAGGGTACCCCCGAATTTGGCGTCACATACACACCATGTGTATCATATCTTTTAATACACAGTTTGCTACCTCTCTGTCTTGTTTAACCGTTAAAAATTTATCATAAAAAAAAAACTCTAAGTTATTATATTTAATAATCAAAGAATTTAGGTTATATAATTTTGTCGATTCAGTAAAACTACTTAAACAATTTCTATTATAAGAGTTTTTTAGAGATTTTTTGTAAGAAAAAGAAAAAGTTACTTGTTTCATATATTATTTATTTCTTTTAGCTATTCAACCCCAAGGGCTTAACTCTGGTTGTTTTGCCTTAGTTCTTCCACCGTTAGGGTGATCAACGGGATTTTTAGCAACCCCCCTGACTGTTATTTTTTTTTTTTGCTTTGTGTAAAAACCCCACCCACCCTCTATAATCTTATTTAATAGTAAATTTTTATTTGGAGCTAACACACAATAAGTCGTAATAGGTAAAAGTTTAAGCTGACCTGATGGTAATTCTATATAAGTCAACTTTACTTTTTTTATATGCTTCTTTTTTATTGCATTTGCGCCTGATGATTTAGCATACGTCATGCAATTGTTATTTTTATTAAAAACAAAACTTACAATATAGTTTATAGGAACATACCGAAGAGGTATTATTTGATTTGCTTGTGGATGCTCAGTTAATAAAAGGTAATTAAGTGGGTAAAATTTAAAACCTGGGTGTGTCAACTCTGTGTGGACAACCGCGATAATTTGGTTAAACAGTGTTTTACACCATGCGTACTCTTTTAAAGGGTAATTAGTACTGCCATAGGCAAAAGCTACAAATGGTGCTATCTTAATACTTTTTATAAAAAATTTAAACAGTTTTGTTTTATATTTAAATCTATTTCCATGAATATTTTTTGATCCAATAAGAGTAAGTTTTCTAAAAGTCTTATATTTATAAAAAAAATAAGTAAATTTTGTTGTTTTATTTATTAATTTTACTTTTTGTTGCCATCTTTTTACGGGGGTTATATTAGCAGATTTTATTAGTATCAGATAGTAGTATAGGCTTAGTAAATCCTCGTACAAACTTTCTATTTAGTTTAGCCAACTTTCTCGTTAAAACAAATGTATGCAATTTTGGTTTTCTTCTATTAATATATACAAATCTTTGTAAACACATTACTTATTAAAAGTTTAACAAAATTATCTTTTGTAAATTTAAAACGCCATAAAATAAAGCTTCCGCTGTTGGTGGACAACCTGGTACATAAATATCTACTGGAATAATTTTGTTACAACCCTTAACTACAGTATTAGCATAGTGATAGTAACCTCCACCGTTTGCACAGCTACCCATTGATAAAACCCACTTAGGATTATTTACTTGTTCATAAATTCTTCTTAATGCTGGTGCCATTTTGTACGTTAGTGTTCCTGCGACAATAATTAAATCTGAGTGCCTTGGTGAAGCGCGAAAAAAAATCCCAAATCTATCAAAATCGTATCTACTAACAGCTGCGTGCATCATTTCAACAGCGCAGCAAGCTAACCCAAACGTTAATGGGTAAAACGATCCATGCCTTGCTCAATTTATCAGGCTAAATACTTTACTTTTTAAAACTTGAAGCTGTAACATTTATTCTGTAAATTTTCTATAACGTCTTCGTACATGTTTTTTTAACTCAGGCAGTTGTTTGACCCCGTAGATAGAGCGACGACGCTTTTTTGAAAAAAGCGGGGAGAAATCATAGACACCTCTGATACACGTGTAATTCACAACCGGTAAATCACGCGCCCCAACACCAGCGATTAAAATTCGGGAGTGTCGTCTTAAATTATGACCAGAACCAGGTATGTGAGCTAAGGCTTTTTTTTTTGATGTTAATCGTGTTTTTACAACAGGTCTCCTCGCAGAGTTTGGTTTTCTTGGTGTACAGATTCTTAAACGTAATACAACACCTTTTCTTTGAGGTGACTTTGACAATTTTGGTCGTCTTCATTTATAATAGTAGACATTTGTTACTCAACGAACTTTTTGATTTAAAGTAGCCAACGTCTACGCTATAAAATAACTTCCGATTATAAATAAATCTGCAAAAAATAATATACTAAAGATATTTAGGAATATATATAAAGAAAAAGACAATCAAAATCAGTATTCTCGATTTGTGTGTTTAGCTTTACTAACTTTTGAAATAGGTCTATTTTCACAAATTTTTCTTAGATTTTCATTACTTATATGTTCACCATGGATTGAAAAAATCTTCAAATAAAAAAACATACCCAATAACATGTTTATAAACAATAAAATTAATATAAATAAATTAACATAATAAGAAGCTACTACTAAAAAATTAAACTTTAAAACAAAAAAAAAAAAAGGAGGTAACCCACTTAATTGTAAAATTAAAAATTTTAATGCTCAGCTATTAGGGAAGTAAGTAGTGGAAATGCTTAATAATTCGATAAATGATCAATTAGTACAATTAGTATTTGGAAAATTAGTGACAAAATAATAAAAGATTGTCAACAACGTTAATAGATATAACACTATGTATATAATAACATATGTAAACACCTCGTTAATAAAAAATACTGATGCCAGCCCCGATAACGCCAGTATGGGTTCATATAAAGTAAGTTCTATAATTTACCCGCAGGCTTTTATTAGTAAAACTAACTAAACCCTTTTTTGCAAAAAATTTTGCTTTTCTAACACTTCCCTTTTTACCAAGTTTACCTTTGAAAAAAAGACTATAACCTTTCAGTTTTTTTAACTTAGCTACCTTTAGATACCATAACTTTAAAAATTTGTTAATAAATGAAAACATACGTCTATGATGCTTTAAATGGGAATTTAATAAAACTTTTTTTATAAAAACTATTAAAAATTTAGGGTCTTTAAAATATGTAAGTTGTACAAATCAAGCAAAAAACGTACCTCTACTGGTGTACAACCTACCCAGCTTATACCTATTATATATTCTATACCATAATAACGCAAAATCATCTCTATCTGCAAATGTATTTATATTCATAAACTGTCAATTAGTATAAAAACCGGTCATCGTTTGCATTAATGACCTAAAATATACGTGAGATAACCACACATTAGATATATACTTGTTATTAACTGATTTTGTTGTTATTATAATCGGCAACAGAAACTTATTTTTTTGAACTGAAACTACATTAGGTAGACAGCTTTTTAAATACAAAGAATGTTTTTGTTGTTTAGAAAAATTTATTTTTTTTAAATAGTATCTAAGCTGTTTACGTTTTATATTAACTGTTAATTGATTTAATAATAGAATAGTAAGCACTGCCAATAGCAGGACTTGAACCTACGACCCCCAGATTTTCAGTCTGGTGCTCTACCACTGAGCTATATTAGCTTAGGCTTAATAAATAAAGAACTATGCAGATTTCAATTATAAAAAACATATATAAAAATACTAAATATTTTCAAGTATATGAAATAATTTGATCAATTCTGTATCTAGGCAGGGTGCCTCTTACTACGACCGCTAATGTTATAAAAAACAATATTTTAAGAATAAATCACACCCCTTAAATTACACGAATAAGTATACTAAACCAGCGATTAAGAAAGATAAAAAGACGAAAGTTTCAATAAGAGCGAAAGCCATCAAAGTAGTATTGAAAAGGTTTTCAGCTTCTTCTGGGTTTCTAGATGCACCAACTAAGTACCCTGCAAATAACACAGCGGTTCCTAATGCTGCTCCAGCTAAAGTGGTCATAACGCTTGCGATAACTAACATTTTAGATGCTACAAGGATTAACATGTTTACTCAGCACGCAATAATTTTAACTTATACACTTGCAGTTTAAAACCTTGGATAACTTGAGTCTTTTCAGATCCAAGTAAAAAGTTCTCAAAACCCTTTATTAATGTAAATCTTCGTGGAACACCCTTAACAGCTAAACAACGAATGAACACATTTAACCATTTCCATACAAATAATAGTCTACGCTTTGGATTAACAAAAAATACACGTTGTGTATATATATTTTTTTTTTTTTTTCTAGTTACTTTAAAGGCTATATTAAACAAAGAATTAGTCTGTACACCTTTTCATAAAAGAGCGTAATCAAGTTCTTTCATAAGTTTTGTCTTCGAAAAAGCTGCCATAAATTTCCTATTATCAGCCTCCATCACAGTATAGGGGTAATACTTAGCTGTTAAAACCTCAGTAAAATTACCTCTCATAAGATTTACATAGTAGGCTCTTAAATCCTTATATGATCGTAAATATTGGCTACGATAAACAAGTCTATTACTAATAGAACGAGAAAGCGTTGTTCTTAATTTTAAAAAATCTAATTTATCTCTATAACAAACTTTTAAAGCAGTTAGGCGCCTTACTCTGGCAAAACTTTCTATAGAATATCAACACTTTGCGTTAAGAATTAATCGAATCATTTAAACTAAAAAAAAAGTAAATAAAACCAGAAGAGTATTTAAAGCACTTAGTCCAAAGAATTGATACACAGTTGCTGCGGAGAATCCCCTTACAAGCAATATAATATTCATAATAGATATATAAATTAAAAAATAAAATTTCTGGGTTACAAGAATAGGTCAGGCAATGCTCGCTATAAATTGTAATATGAAAAAATTTAAAAAAATACTAACCGTTGAAAAAACTAATAATGTTAAAATAGGTAAGTACTGATAAAGCTCAAACTTTAGAAAATGAAAACCAGGGCTGCCAGTCTTTCATAACATTATAAGAATAATAAATTGTCACATTCTAGGGGTTTTGTCAGAAAAAGATACTAACTCTTCAAAGTTTAATGACCCGGCTTGAAGGGTTAAGTAAAACATAAAAATTGAAAGCACCACTAATAAAAAAAAAGAAACCCACAGGTAATTGCTTAAAAGATTTTTATATCTAAGTGTTGTTAACTTAGAACCAGTTAAGTTGTGTAAAAAAAAAAAATAATATATAACACCTACTAGCTCTAATGCGAGAAATAGGACCATATAATTTTCAACAAAATAAAAGCTACTAACAGCAACAAAAAAAAAAATTAAAATAAGATACAATAGATTCATTTCTACAACATCTTTGGATAACCTACTACTAAAATAAGTCAATAAAACTATGATTATTAATAAAACCAATAAATTTAACACCACTATCCTGTCGCGCATAAGTCAATTTAAAGGCATAAGCTTAAAGCACAGCATAGCAGCAACTTGAACGACTACTAACTTATAAACATCAACAGCTGTTACTAAAGTAAAAGAAGGGCTATAATTTTTTACAAGTCAAAAACCTTTTTTTAAATCAAGTATAAAAAGAATTTTTCTAAAATATATAATGGTTATACCTAACGTAAAAATAGAAAATGTTGCTAAGTAAGATACAGAAACACCAGCCATTAACAAACTTAAGTAAATATTTGTAGGGGAATGATAACACAAATGTATAATTAAAAAAAACACCATTTGCATACAACGAATAAAATAGATATTTATACATATAAGTTATAGGGTTAAGACTTGTGGCGGTAGGTAGTTTATAGTTTTTTTTATTGAAATAGATACCTGTAAAACCGAACATTTAAACTTGTCACTCAAGACTAACGTAAACATAATCAAGTAAAAGCGTTAACACAAATCAAATTAAGAAAAATAAAAAAAACATACACAATTCAACAACGACAAAACCAGCATTTAAAGAAAAAGGTATTAATAACAAAAACTCACCATCATAAATTAAAAGAAAAAGTACTACCATAACAAAGTTTAATTCGTAAACAGGTCTCTTTAATGTTAAGTTTTTAAACCCACATTCATAAAAATTTAATTTATAATCATAATACTTAGCTGAGTAGACACGCTTTGCTATAAACGTTAGCGCCCAAAAAATAAAAGAAAAGATAAAAGCATTTATTATTAATTGAAAAAAAAAAACACCAACCATATAATACTATTCAAAAATCACAGAAACCTCAACGTTAAAAGTTATCCTATTAATTAAAATATCTGCTGCTTTAAATTCTCTTAAAAAACGAACTTTATTAAATAACGCAGTAGGTTTATTAGTAACTATTTCATTACTTAAATAAGGTAAGTTTAGCTGCTGTTTTACACGAAATATACTATTAAAAAAAAAAACGTGTTGCTTACCAGACTTAAAGTGTTTTGGAGCACGAACAAACATCAGCGGTGTGTGTTTATTTCGCCGAAGTTTTATAGACTTAGCTACGTGCTGAGTTTTAGTTAACATTTTACGGGAACTCTTTAAAAAATACTTATAATCAAAAGTTATAGTGACATTATCGTGAAATTCTAAGATTGCCAACGTCTACTTTTTTGTAAAAACCGTAAAATAAATTGGGTATCTGTACCTAGTGTATCTGTAAAGTTTTCTTAGCCAGAAAGGGGAATATGACTTAAATTCAATAAAACTTTTATAAGACTTTAATAGTATTGAGAGCCGTACCAATGAACCCACACCAGCTCCCATACGAGAATTAACTGATTTACTACTTAAAATACAATTTGGTCTTAAAAATAACCAAAATTTGCGCCTCTTAAACCGCATCTTTCTTCGCATATGACGCCTTCTTATAACCTTCTTAAACCCCCTTAAGTAAACCAACTCGAAGCGTTGCGCCCGTAAGCTATATAGACCTGCAGTACCTATTCGAAGCTTAAACTTTCGGTGTACATGGCGTAACACGCGCTTTTTAAAAATATGATTCCTCTGCCTAATATAATTTAAGTTCAACGTCTACTAGACTTAATTTTGTATTTATCTATACTTAAATCTTCCGTATACTTGTTATTAAAATGATAATAAAGATAAATTTAGGTCACGCAACAAATAATTTAAATTGACTAATAATTTTTTTACAACTATATATAAATAGTGTCGGTAAACTAACAATAAACTTTTTTCAGATCATAAATGTATCTACACTTGCTACCGTATTAGATATTTGATTGCTGCTTAGAAAAAAAAAGTTATAGATTAGTTGTTTACTATTAACAACAACACTTAAGTTATACTCACTAAATTTTACTCAGGATAACACCACCACAGTAAGAATGATGTGCGTATTTTGTAATAAATAAATACGTGTCCTACTATTAAAAAAAACCAAAATTTTATAAATTAAGATATACATTAAAATATAATAAGAAAAAAAACAAAGTATAAAGTAAGGCAGTAATAAATAGTTATTATTTAATATAAACAAATAAAAAATACGAAAAATGTTTATAACCTTAGCTGAGTTAATAAAGCTGTGTCGAGTAAATATAAAACCTCAACGCAATAATAAAACTCAAGTAATTAAGAGTGTTAAGGTAATATACGATTCTAAATACAATTTACCAAAACGACCCCTATGAAGACAAATTACTGAGTAAACACCTACACAAAAAAGAATCAGTTCAATAGAGTCATTTACCCAAAAAAAACCCCATGCGCTATTACCTGAGCCCCACAAACCACCGAGAAACAAAGCAACAATTATAAAACATAATGGGTATTTTTTTTTTATTAAAAAGAAAAAGTCTCAATGAGTATAATTAATAAATGTCAGGGTTACGGCTAAATAAAATAAGAACGGGTGGATAGCGTTATAACCTATTAATAAAGCGGGGGGTGTTAAATTGGCGTACACTATACTTGTACGCGGGGCTATCGATAAAAACAAAAAAATTAAAATAAAATAGTCAAAGCCAACTTTATAAAAAAAAAAAAAAATCAAGCTTATAAGACAATAATTTCACCAGGTATGGTTTAAACTTTTTATAAAAAAGTAATCTAGCGGCTGTTTTGATGAACTACACAAAACAGTAAATAAAAAGTCATAACAGATGTTGATCAGTAGCAACTTCTACTGATTATTTAATGCTTTTAACACTCTTCTTCTAATACGTCTTTTTGGTAAAAATCTAGGGATAAATGATTGCCTATGTGTAAGGTATAATATCTGTGGACTTACTATACCCATAAATTTTTTAAAAAAAAAAAATTGACGATTATTAAAATTTTTTATATAAAAAAGATAAATAAAACGCAAAAAAGACGAATACGAACTCTTAAGTTGCAAAGCTATAGCTGTTGCGTTTTTAGGGTTGCGTTTAAAAAATTTAGCTTTCCTCCCAAATACACTTAGTAGTCTACCTGCACTAAATCCAATAAATTTATCTTTAGTTAAGTCTACTATCGAAAAAAATTGTTGCCTTTTAGGGAGCGTAATATTAAACATTGAATTAAACAATGTTTCTTGTCTTATAGCAATATTTCTTGTTGCGTAACGAAAACTAGAGTATAATTTAAGTAATTTTTTTCTTTGTAATTTAGCAGTTCGTCTTTTAAGAAAAAATCGTAACACTTATTATAATAATAGTAAGAGCATATTTAGAGCTAACTCCAGACCACCTAAAACTAATAAAAAAAAGGAAAACAATAAAATATAATAAATATTTAAATAAGCACCCATAGCTATACCGACTAAAAACATTAATACTAAAGAGAACTCACCAATAAGAAGCATACCCAATAAGTTCTTATTTAAAAAAGCTAAGCTACTAACTAAACATATTAACAAAAAACTAAACACATACAATCAATGTAGCACCCCTTTATTATTAATCAAAGTATAAATTTTGTGTAAGACCGTCATAGCTTGTTGTTTTGTATGAATAATTATCTATGTTAAGAGAGGTGTAATCAGTCAACAACCTTCGACTGTCCCTTAACCCCCAAATGTATACGTCAAAAAACTCTAAGACCTCTCTCTCCACTCAATTAAAAGCCGAATAAATAGTACTAATAGAGTCAAAAGCTGTGTGGTTTGTATGAGTAACTAGAAAAAAAGAAGAAAAATAACAAGAGGATACTAAAGAGGAAGATCTAAGCTCTTTTATATAACTTAAATCAAGGGGTGTATAAACTCTAGCAGAGTTTATTCTCAAATATAAATAAAAAAAGTAATGACTTGTACTAGGTAAGGAAAAATGAAGAAAATTAGATCCAGTAGTTGTTTCTGTATAAAAATCTATTGATTCATCTATATCAAGCATAACCAAAGTTTCTAAAGGTTTTGGTTGTGCCCAAACTAAGTACGGATCCTTTAAACTAGTATACTTTGCATATTTTGACTTTTGTGGGAATATCTTAAACACCTTTTGTCGATCATCAGACTTATAAAAACATATTAAAACACCAACCATTAAAATATAAAAAAATTTCTAAAAAATAAATAAAAAATTGTGAAGTCATTAAAAAAAGCGTAGAAAATTGTTGTCAAAAAAAACATATAAAACTAATTAAAAAAAAAACCGTACTAAGTATAACCTTAGACAAAACCCTATTGCTGCTAATTCGTAAAAGTGGTAATATCACAAGTAAACTTAGGGAAAACACAAATAAGTAAACGTGATAGTTTAATACTCAATTTAGAAATGCCCCCCACATAAGTTTACCAAACGTTAATACAAACAAATAATAAAAATCATAACAAAACACAAGCTACTACATAAGTGTAAAATATTACGTAAACACCATAGAGTTTAGTGATTCTAGCTGTAATGATATAAGCTTTTAAGGATGATAAAGTCTTTGCTAAAACACCAACCATCTAAAATAAGGGTAAAAAAAAACTTAAAACAAAAAGACTAGATATTAGTGAAGACGCCGTAGTTAAATCTCTCTTTAATAAATCAAAGAGTACAACGCTCCCGGTTGGTTGGCCGTATAAAACACCAAATCAGGTTTTGCTAAAACCTAATACCCCATAAACGGCACAAAGTAAAAAAAAAAAAATACCCAATCATGTAAAGTTGCTATATAATAGATGTAAGAGCTCTCACTCAACAAAAAATTTCACAAAAATAGGAAAACCTCTAAAGATTAGTAACCCTAACCAAATAGCTAAAACTAAAAGTGGCGTAAAAACGGCAAGACCACTAACTAAAATAGAATTTCTCGACCCGAACTGCTTTTGGACTTGATCTACTAAAAAGAAAAATAAGGCAGATAAAAGACCGTGGACTAATAAAAATAAATTTAAAATAGATAAGTTAATATTGGCTAACAATACTAAAAATAACGCAATTAAATTCATTTCTTGTACTGTCGCATAAGCAATAAGCTTTTTTATATCAAGGGAGCTTCACATTCTAACAGAAGCGTCATAAGCTCCTCACATAATCATTGTTAAAGCTATCACATTAAGAGTTTGAGAATAAAAAATAAAATAAAAAAAAGTTAAACAATAAAAAGCAGTTTTAACTAAAAACCCACTAAGAAATATAGAGAAACCGGTAGGCGCTTCCACATGAACCTTGATTAACCAATAGTAAAAGGGTCACAACGGGATCTTGACTGCAAATCCGCAGAAAAAACAAATAAATAACAGAGTATTTTCAATTAATGAAAACTTTAAAAGTCTAAGGCTTTCGAAATCTACTACACCATAAACCCCCCATAAGTAAGCTAAAGCCATTAAAACTAAAAACGAACCTGTTAAAGTTCAAGTAAGTAAAAATAAAATAGATTTTGTTACTTTTTTAGAATAACCAAACTGATAGACAAAAAATAAAGATGGTAAAAAAATAAATTCAAAGTATATAAACATTTGTACTAAATTTGTTGATGAAACCATTAAAATAGTACAAACAACAAAAATAAAAAAATAAAAACTAAAAAAGTTTACTTTAAATAAGTAACGTTCACTTAAGTATACTCAACTCACAACTGTTACACTAAGGGCCAAACACGTTAAAGTATCACTAAAAAGCGACACATCCCCATAGATATTAATACTGTTGAAAGTTACAGTAAGTAACTGATTAGCTAAAAAAAATTTATATAAAGTTACCAGCAACAAAAATGCGTTAATAGTTAAAAAGTAAAAAAAAATTCAGTTTTTTGTTGTAACACTTTTTGACTTTTGCGGTAAAGAAGTTAACAACACCCCCAAAAAGACATGTAATAACAAAAACCCCAAAACAGAAGAATTCATTGTTTGCGTTATCAAGTACATATAGTTACTAATCATATTTGCTGCGTGTAAACTCATATGTTAAATAAATATAACAAATATTAATACTACTAATAATAATACGCTAATAACAGAGTAGGTAAATTCATTCATAAGCTGAGATACAACTCTTCAGCTGGATCGCAAATTTGTAAATGTTCTTAAAAAAACTTGCTCAACGATATATTTTTCTGAGAAAAGTGCGTTTCCTACGATATAATTAAACCGTAAACTATAAAAAACAACCTTTTTAATAAAAAAGTCAAAAAGCATTCCCGATTTAAAAAACTTATAAAATTTATTTTGATAAAAGTTTGTAAACATACTCACTATACATACTCATTAT
>Ga0075163_10010753_pt1 | contig 11951 bp, 11 predicted proteins | sample JI1023141ADNA_FD_71478 | JGI IMG/M metagenome (GOLD analysis project Ga0075163, IMG submission 71478) | Wastewater effluent complex algal communities from Wisconsin, to seasonally profile nutrient transformation and Carbon sequestration -... | ecosystem: Engineered > WWTP > Effluent > Algae...
GCAAACCAACAAGGCCAAAGATGCGGTGGCGCTGTTCGATATGATCCAGTCGGTTGACCGCGCCGATATCGCCCGGGCGCTGGCCAAGGAAATGAAAAAACAAGGTCGTGACGTTCCCTGCCTGATACAGGTGAATACCGGTGAAGAACCGCAGAAGGCGGGTGTTCTTCCCAAAGATCTTGATGAGTTGCTGACTTTGTGCCGGGAAGAGGGGATCAGGGTCACGGGCCTGATGTGCATTCCGCCCGCCGATGAACCGCCCGCGCTGCATTTCGCTTTCCTGCGGAAACTTGCTTACGAGCGTGATTTGCGTGATCTGAGCATGGGCATGAGCGCCGATTACGAGAAGGCTATTCCGCTGGGTTCCACCTATGTGCGGATCGGCACAGCGCTGTTTGGTGATCGTTCTGCCGCTATTTCAGCGGCGTCATCCTCAGCTGTGTGATCGGCTGCTGGTTCTCTTTGCTGATGGTCGCAAGGTTGATGCTTGCCGGGTCGGACAGGGGTGCTAAAGGCAATGGAGAGAATGTCTCAATTCTCTTTCTGGCAACGGTTTTTATTCCGGCCATCCGATCATCTTCTGATGATGCTTCATAAACATATTCGGAAGAGGGCTTTTCTATCGTCGCGGCAGATTTCATGGGGTTGATCCCGAATGCCAGCGGCGGCAGCGGTTCGGCATCGACCCCGTTAAAGGCCAGTCGCGCCGCGTAATTCAAATTGTCTTCCGGTGACATGGTATCCGGTTTGGCGCTCGGCAGCGTGCCTTCTGTGACCAGTGCGACGACATTCCCGGCCATGTCCTTGCCGGTTTCTTCCTCGACAATCACATTGGCGATTCCGGCGGCGGCACCTGCAAAACCACCGAACAGCGCGCCGCCAATAATGCGGCCCGTCGGGCGGATCGTGTCGCCCGTGACGTTTTCATACAATGTGCTGACCAGCGGGATGTGATGCAGCGGGTTGACGATATCGACCAGATCGCCAAAGCCGAATGCCTGTTCAGACGTTTCTGAAGGGCCGCCAACATCATCGGCATAGCCCAGCGCCGATTTGAAACTTGTATCTTCTGCGGTGCCTGCCTGACCGCGCTGATACTCCCAGACGGGAACGCTGCCCGCCGTGCGGGCATCCGGGTCGCGCTTCATCTGAAAGCGCGGTTGCTGCGCCTGCCGGTTATCCCGGGCGATGCTGTCCATCGGGTTATGGGTGGTCGGGTCGAGCATGTGAAACAAACCTCAAGGGGATGATTCGCAAAAGCTGTGCCAGATATTTTTATTATTTTTCAATTGGTTATAGGGTGATAAGGGGGCAAGACAGGGGCGGGGATGCGTTTTCTGCCTGCCAGACGGGTCGCCGGGCGGCAAAAAATAACCTAGAATAACGGCGTTATGGATGAACCTGTCACACTTGCCGTTGCCGATGATCTGACCCGCCGCGTGATTGCCGATGTCTGCGCGGCGTACGGGTTTGCCGTGTTATGGGCGGGGCCGGGGGATGCTGCTGATATCGTTCTGACGGAAAGCCCGGTGCGTCTGGGGCGTGTTTTGCATCAGGTGCGCCGCAGCGCCAGCGGCGCGGCGCGAACGCTGAAACCCGTGGCGCTGGGGCGTTATATTTTTGATCCGGTGACATCCACATTGCAGGGCAGCGATGATCAGGCCGCCGAGATTATCCTGACGGAAAAAGAAGCAGAGATTTTATGCTGTCTCGCGCGGGCGGGCGGCGGGTTTGTCTCGCGCCGTGAATTGCTGACGGATGTTTGGGGGTATGTCGAAGGTGTTGAAACCCATACGATCGAAACGCACATCTATCGCCTGCGTCAGAAGATCGAGGCCGATCCGGCGTCGCCGCTGCTGTTACTGACCGACGAGCAGGGATATCGTCTGGCGTTGCCGGGCGGCGACTAAGGCGACGATCACGGCGACGATCAGGATGACGGTCCGTTCAGTGCGGTTTCCGCCGAGCGTTTCAGGCTTTCGAGAAAACTGCCTTCTTTCTGAATGGTCAATGTGCTGGCACCTGATGCCAGCAACTGATCCAGCAGATCCAGAACCTGATGGATCGTTCTGTTTTCTTCCGTACTGAGTGTCGGTGATGATGAATGTGGCTCCGTGCGCGGCGGCTCTGATGGGGGCGGGATCACCGGCACCGGGGCGTGGCGCGCGGTATTCTGATAGGCTTGCGCGGCGTGGTGAGCCTGCTGTTGCTGTACGGACAAGGGCGGCGGGCCGTGGCCTGCATCGGCGGACGCTGCGGGCGGCGGCATGAACGGCGATGCCGGTGCGATCAGCGATGTCAGGAACTGTTTCAGCGCGGCGATGGATACGACGGTTTCATCTTCCCATGCGGGCTTGTCCTTGTCCTCGTCGTTTTTCTTTTTGCGCCCGTGCTGATCCTGGGGTTCCTCGCGGCGGATCCCCATCCATGTATCGGCGCTTTCCGTCTGGCGGAAGCTGGTCCGGAATATCTGGTCCAGACGTGAATCCATATCTAAAATGCCCGGCTATAAAATCAGTTGTCGAAAAGGTTTGAAATATTTTTTTCATTCTTGGAGACATAGCCCTTCTTGCTATAGCTCCAGAGTAGTCTCTTCTTGTTGTGGGACCAGATGTCGAATGAAATGATCTCGGCCATCATGGTCCAGAGGTAAAATCCTTCAGCCTGTATCGGTGATTTCGTATCGATCTGGATCGGCACCAGATCCATGCTGATCGTGACCTCCTCGGCATCTTCAGCATCGGCGTTGCCAGCCTTTACCCGCTTTTTCAATTCATTGAACTCGGCGGGCTCCAGATCGACAGTCAGAAAGCTCTCGAAATCTTTCGGAATCAGCGCCACCCAAATTTCACCGACCGGGATGGCAAAGAACGCCCCCTTGTTATCCGATACGTGAATGGGAACCTGCACACGGCCCGTATCCTTGACCATCTTGTTGACAGTGTTCGGGGCGGGCAATTTCATCCTGGCGCGGATGGACAGCTCAATCGGCATATCGCGCGGGCTGTACGAATCAAACCCGCTACTCAGACGGTCCTGATCGAGCCGCAGCATGACCTGACGTTCGGCAACATTGGCATCAAGGTAGCGCTCGGAATTGACAATCCATGAACGAAAGTCTGGCTCGACCTTGGCCATGCCGTAAAAGGCGAATCCGGTCAGTTCCGATACAGAATACTCCCCAAGCTGCGCGCGCGCGCCGGGGGCCGCGAGGGTGGAAAGCAGAAAAACGCTTAAGCAGGCAAGCCAACGAAATGGATGCAGTCTTACAGTCATTGATATTGGCGTGCCCCAGTTGTTCTCTACTATTTTACCCGATATAGCTTAGCGGGAGTATAAAATGTTATAAAGACGAATTCGGGCTTTTTTAGAGATGATCTTCATAAATTCTGCTGGAAAAAGAAAGGGTTCGGGCAATTCCGGGCGGTCGGGCGGCGATGACCATACCGAAGATAGCGACTCCCTGTGGTCGTACGTGACCCGTGACGTACGGCCCCTGAAAAAAGAGCGGGCGTCGGCGTCCGGCCCTGCCGTGCAGGCCATCCCGGCTGTCCGGGGGAAGATGCCCGCCGATCCGCCGCTGCCGGCTGCAAAAACCGCCAAAGGACCACCAAAGCCTGCCCCGGCCGTCCCGGGCAGCCGAGAAGTGGACCGCCGCACCGACCAGAAACTCCGCCGCGGGCAATATCCCATCGACATGACCATCGATCTGCATGGCGATACGCAGGAGGCCGCTCACAAACGGCTGAATATGGCGATCCGCAAGGTTTCGGCGGCGGGGGGCCGCTGCCTGCTGGTGATTACCGGTAAAGGCAAGGGGGGTGAAGGCCAGGGCGTTTTGCGCCGCCGGGTTCCCGAATGGCTGCAGGACGAGGCGCTGGCGCCGCTGGTGCTCCGTTGGCACAATGCCCGGCCGGAAGATGGCGGGGCGGGCGCGCTTTATGTATTGCTGCGCCGCAAAAGAATGCGTGACTAATCCATTTTTACGGTGGCGTCACGGGTCCGGATCAGCACTTTGCCATCCGGTCCTGTACGGCTTAGGGTGATAACGCCTGTATAGGTGCCCGGTGGCGGCATCTTTTCTCCAAACCTCTTGCCGACATAATAAAGGTGCCGGGCGCGGGTCTTGTCCTGTACAAAATCCCGGGTGGCGTAGGTCTGCCCGTCCGGGCCGATAATTTCCATATGAATTTTGTCATCCAGCGCCGCACCATAAATCAGCACCCAGAAGGTCAGAATATCGCTTTCGCCCCGGCGGATTTTTTGCGTCGATGAGGCATCGACTTTCAAGGATTCGATATCGGGCGCCGTGGTTTTGAACCCGGCGGCATAGAAGGACACATCTTCGTAAGGCAGGGGCGGGGACCAGAGCGGGGCCACCTCGCCCGTGCCGCAGGCCTGATCCAGTGCTACGCCTGTGAACGGGTCGATGACGACGCCGTTGTGAAAAGCGGTGAAATGCAGGTGCGGAAATTCAGCCACGCCGGAATGACCCACCTGCCCCAGAACATCGCCTGCCTGTACGGGCTGACCGTCTTTGACTTTGATGCTGTCTTTTTTCATGTGGCAATAAATCGTCTGCCATCCCTGACCGTGATCGATAATCACGCCGTTGCCGCAGCCCTTTCTTTCAGACAGCAATGTCTGGATATCGGCCTGTGACGGCGCTGTATCTTCGGCGCCATCACGGAACCGCAGCACTTTCCCGCCTGCGGCGGCTTTGACGTTGACGCCTGTCTCCATTGTCACAAGATCAAGAATGCCAAAGTCGGTGCCGTCATGCGTGTCGTAACTTAAAGGGCCGCATGTGAAATCGCGCGCACTTCCGGCCGTGCGGTCGGCGTCGGGATAATGCACCAGCCAGCAGGTCTTCCCCGGAACACAATCGACGGGAAGCTGGAGCGATATGGTGGGCTCATGTCCGACAATCTTGACCGGCGGCTCCAGCTCTTGCGCAAAGGCTTGCACGGGCACCAGCATCAGCACCAGCATCAGCGCGATCTTCATGATCATGCAGGCGCTGCCGTCGGCATAAAAATCATCTTCGCGCCCTGCAGCTGTGAAGCCTAGACCGCTGTAGAAACTTTGTAATTTTTTATCAGCTTCCGGTGTTTCCAGGGATACGTGACGGATCTGGTTGTTCTTCGAGAGTTCAAGTGCCGTTTCCACAAGTTCACGTCCGAGACCGTTGCCGCGATGTTCGGGAAACACGGCGACCGAGTCGATACTCAAGGATTCCTTGTTGCCGATCATTTCCGCCAGCAGATATCCGACAACACCGTGTTGCGCCGTTTCCGCCACCAGAATGACCTGACGCGGGTCCATGAACAGTTCATAAAATGTGTCGCTGTCGATGGGGTAATGCGCCGGATCGAAGCTGGCCTGCTCGATGCTTGCCAGTATGTTCAGATCGTCCATGGTGGCGCGGCGGATCATGCGGATTTCCTGACATAGGAAGAGTCGGGTGCATAACGTAATTGCCCGGTCTCGATCAGCAGGCGCAGGATATCTTTATAAAAATACCCTTTGTCGATATCTTCCTGATTGACGTAGGCGCCGGCATCCCAGCTGGGGTTGGGGTTGAATTCGACCAGTTTCAGCTGCCCGTTACGGTCAAGGCGGTAATCGATCTTGGCGCAGTCGCGGCAATTCAGGCGTGCAAATAAACTTTCCGAATATGTCTCGATCTCGCGTGTCAGCGTTTCCGGGATCGTCGAGTGATGCGATTTCAGATTATCGTAGTTTCCGGCGATATCGAATTTGGAATCATAGGTCAGAATATGCGGCACGCCGTCGGGAATTTTGGAATAGTCCCATTCGAATGTTGGCAGGTACGTATACCCCTGACCCGGATTGCCAATGATGGTGACACGATATTCCGTGCCGGGCAGGAATTCCTGCACCAGGATTTCATGAATGTCTAACTCATGGCGCAGATGTAGAATCTGCGCCTTCAGCTGGGCGGCATTATAGACCACGGAACGTTCGGTGATGCCGATGCTGTTATCAGCGGCATTCGGCTTCACCATCGCCGGATAGATGCACCAGTCGTCGAGTGCTGCATCGTCACCACAGATCAGAATTTCGTCAGGCACGGGCACGCCCGCGTCATGGGCCAGTTTGCTGACCAGACCCTTGTCGTAAGAAAGCAGCAGGCAATCCGGCCCCGCACCGGAGTAAGGTATATCGAGCATTTCCAGCAAAGCCGGAATATGCAGTTCTTTGCGGGCATCATTGTCAAATCCGTTATCGCAGAAATTCATCACGAATTCGGGGCGCTGGGTGCGAAGATCATCCATCAGCGTTCTGTGGTTATCCAGATAGGTGAAGTTGTAATCACCGAAGGTTGCTAATGTTTCTTTCAGGACGCGGACTTCTTCGGCGTCTTCATGGCCAAAGGAACTGCCCGGCTTCACATGATCGGCCTTGCGCGGATCGCCCAGAAGGATCGCAACATTCTTGAAAACCGGTTTGTTCAGCAGGCGCGGGATCATGGATTTATCAATATCACCGACCCGGATTGGCGCAAAGAATGATCTTGGTCAGGACGTCGGCAACGGACAGGCCCGCGCGCAAGGCGGGCTGAAATATAAAGCTGTCGGGGATGATGGCCAGATACGGGTTAGTGTTAACCTCCAGAATCCACGGATTTCCCTGTTCATCCATGCGGAAATCAACCCGGGCATAACCGCTCAAACCCAAGGCATGCCAGCTTTTGATCGCCAGTTCTTGCAGTTTTATCTTCATAGGATCGTGCGCGGGCAATTCGCCGTAACGCGCGCCGACCGCCTTGTATTCATCGCCGTCTTCCTCCCATTTGGCATCTTCGGTCAGGAAGGGCAGGCGGCCATCGGTGAAATGGGCGGGGTTAAAGGTCAGCTCGGTTTCCGGCAGCAGTTCCGGATCTTCGCCGCGGTTGCCGATCATGCCAATGAAAAATTCACGCCCCGGCAGGTAGCGGTCGGCAAACCACATGCCGCCATGCTCGTCTTCATATTGCTGCATCAGGCGCAGCAAATAGGAGGGATCGTCCGATACGTTTTCCTGCTTCACGTTAAATGACCCGTGATAGATCGCCGATTTGACCAGCCACTTGCCCGGGTTGTCGTATAGCGGTTTTGCGTGGTTGCGGGTTGCATAGGGGGGTGTTGGCAGATTTCGGGACTGCAACAATTCCTTCATCCGGAATTTATCGGCATCACAGGCCAGCAATGTCCCCGTGTCGGTTCCGGTGAACGGTACGCCCAGTGTCTCCAGCGCTTCCATCGCGCGGGGTTGCCATTCCGGCTTGCGCTCGACATTCTCGACCAGATTGAAAACAGCGAACTTCTCGCCCGCACTCTTTCTGGCTTTCAGGATTGCGAGTGTCTTGTCATTAAAGGGCATCATGACGGTTTTAATACCGGCATTACCGAGCACATTACCCAGTTCTTCGGCAATCGTAATGTTGTAAAGCTCGTCCGGCGTCGATTCATCATAGGGCTGGTCGTGCAGCATGATGATTTCGTCATAGGGGATGGCGGGTGAAGAGTTACGCGCGTCTGGCTTCATGGGTCTTCTGATCCAGAACGGGGGTGATAATGCGGCTGATGGCGTCCGCCGGTGTCATGCTGGCGGTGGAAACCGCGCGCATGAAGCCTGCATCATCTGACAGGCAGGGGTTGGCGTTGATTTCAAGAATGAACGGACGGCCCTGATTATCGATCCGGAAATCAACGCGGGCATAGCCGCTGAGATTGAAATGGGTCCAGCATTGTTGCGACAGGTATGCCAGATGATCCAGTAACGGCTGGTCAGCGGCGCTGAACTCCATGTTGGCGACCGCGTTGTTATAGGACTCACTGTCTTCGTTCCATTTGCAATCGTAATCGACGATATGGGGTTCGTTGCCGGTGAAACGGATTTCCGATGCGGGCAGGACAGTGGCCGTGCCGTCGCCATGATCCAGTAGCGCCATGTTAATCTCGCGCCCCGGGATGTATTCTTCAAGAAACCACGCGCCGCTATATCGGGTAGCGCATTCGCGCGCCAGTTCGTTCAGCGCGTCGATATCCGACGACACGTTGCGGTGATCCATGCCGCGGGAGCAGTGGAATGTTTCTGACTTCAGAATCCACTGTTTGCCCTGCCCGCCATCTTCGGGGAAGGCCGGTGTCGGCAAGTTATGCTGCTGCAGACGGCGTTTAACGACCGGCTTGTTTTCCAGCGCCTGCATCGTGGCAGCTTTGTTGCCAGTGTAGGGCGTGCCGATTTTCTCGAAAAAAAGAGGGCCTTCGGTGGCGCGCTCGTCATCGCCGCCGACGGCTTCGACCAGATTGAAAACGGCGATAGCGTTGCATTGCTGCAGCGATTTTTGCAACATCTTCGGGCGGAAGGGCAGCAGGGGCGCGTGGTAACCCAGCTCGTTTAAAGTCCGGCTGATAAATTGCGCCTGCAGGATGGTGTCGGCATCATCGGGCGTCGGGTTCGGACTGATATCGGTATGAACGATGGCGATGCAGGGCCGGGCATTTCCAGACACTTCAGGCGGCCTCATGCTGGGCCTCCGGCAGGATCAGGCCGCAACGGGCGCAGGTGCCTGTGACAATCTCACGGATCAATGCCGGGTGGTCCATTCCGGCCAGATCGCACAGAACCACAAGATCGGAAAAACCCGGGCGCAATCCTGCCAGCGGGTTGATCTCCATGATGTGCGGTACGCCCTGATCGTCGCAGCGAATATCGAGGCGTCCGCCGTCACGGCAATTCAGCGCCCGCCACGATGCGATGGCAATATCATTCACGGCCTTGAACAGGGCGGGTTCCTTTTTCTCATCCAGCAGGGAATAGCTGATATGGTCAAAGAAGTCGGTTTTGTTGCCATAGCCGTAATTGCCGATGCCGCGTGTTTCATCAATCGCGACTTCCATGATCCCGATCACGCGGGTTGTCTCATCCATGCCCAGCATGCCGACGGTAAATTCGCGGCCCGACAGATATGTTTCCACCAGTACGGGCTGATTGAAACGCCGCAGCAAATCGGTACACGATTCTTTCAGTTGGGCTGCGGTCTCGATTTTCGATTTGCCGCTGATCCCTTTGCCCGTGCCCTCGGCCAGTGGCTTGGCGAACAAAGGATAAGGCAGGTTGATATCTTGAAGGTCATCCAGTGTCTTCACGACCTTAAATGGTGCTGTGGGGATATTGTGTTCACGCAAAACCAGTTTGGTGGTGCCTTTGTCCAGCATCAGCGACATGCCTGCAGCATCGGAAAAGGTGCAGGGAATCTGGTAGGCTTCCAGAAGGGCAGGGACTTGCGCTTCACGCGCGATACCGTAGAGACCTTCGGTAATGTTAAAGACGAAATCCCAGCGGTCGCCTTGCGCCAGACGGTGAACCAGATTTTTGATATGGCCGATGCGGTCAGTCTGGAATCCGATCTTGTGCAGGGCGCTTTCAATCCCCTCGACCGTATCGATGGCATCGAATTCGGCGATGGTTTCAGCATCCAGCCCTGAATCCTTGTAATCGTCCTTCAGATCGTATGTCAGACCGACCTTCATGGGTCTAGTTCCGCGGTTTTCTGACATAGGCCTTGGATGCCATGTCGTGATCGAAACCCTGTTCGCGCAGGAAGTTCTGGCTGGTGCCCAGTGTGCCTTCGGGGTCGGGATAGCGATAGGTGCCACCCTCGAAATTGGTCAGCAGCAGGTCGGCGCCATCGCGGCCCACGACGTAATCCGGCATCAGCGGTATCTTGCCGCCGCCGCCCGGGGCATCGACGACGAAGACCGGGTTGGCGTATCCGGTGGTGAAACCGCGCAGGCCCGCCATGATCTCCAGGCCTTTTTCAACCGGGGTGCGGAAATGGCCGGAGCCGGAAACCGGATCGCATTGATAGAGGTAATAAGGCTTCACCCGGATTTTCAGCAGCCCATGATAGAGCGTCTTCATGGTTTCCAGATCGTCGTTCACGCCTTTCAGCAGCACGGTCTGGCTGCCCAGCGGGATGCCGGCATCGGCCAGACGTTCGCAGGCTTCGGCGGTCTCCGGCGTCAATTCATCAGGGTGGGTGAAGTGAATACTCATCCACAGCGGATGATATTTCTTCAGGATCTTGGTCAGGTTCTTGGTAATGCGCTGGGGCATCACGACCGGGATCTTGGTGCCGATGCGGATGAATTCCAGATGTTTGATCCGGCGCAGGCGGGCCAGCAGCCATTCCAGCTTGTCATCCATGATCGACAGCGGATCGCCACCTGATAACAGGCAGTCGCGGATTTCCGGATGGGCTTCGATATATTGCGCGGCCTTTTCCCACTGCGAAATGCTGAAACTGTAGACGCCGTTGGTCTCGCCGACCATGCGCGAACGGGTGCAGTAGCGGCAATAGGTCGAGCAAAATCCCGTGGTCAGAAATAACACGCGGTCGGGATAGCGATGGACAAGGCCCGGTGTCGCGGTGTCGTGATCCTCACCCAGCGGGTCCGGGTCTTCCCCGGGTGTACGTACGTACTCGCCTGTCACAGGAATATGCGTACGGCGCAAGGGTTGTTCCGGATTCAGCTCATCCAGCAGCGAGGCATAGTAAGGCGTGATGCCGATCGGCAGCGACCCGCGATGTTTCAGGACCGCGGTTTCCTCATCGGGGGACAGCTTGATAATGCGCGATAATTGCTCAAGGTCGCGAATGCGGTGACGCACCTGCCAGCCCCAGTCCGACCAGTCTTCCTTGGTGGCTTCGGGGTAGAAACGGCGGCGGAACGCGCGGGATTTTTCGCTTTCGGGGAAGCCGGGATTCTTGAACAGAGATTTCTTGGCTTGCTTGCGGGCGGTCTTGGTCGGGATGATCCCGTCTTCTTGTCCTGCCGGGCGTTTATCGGAATGGGTTTTGTGCAGCGAGGGGAAGCTCAAGGATGCGGCAGTATTGCTCGCCTCGACCGTCTGCAGCTGGTAAGGGTTGTGGTGCCCGTTGTCAGTGCCACGATCCGATAAATCCAGCGCAATCCGCGGTGATGCGGAAGCGTCTTCGGGAAGGTCTGCCGATCCAGGTCGGTCTTTCATTTTTATTTCGCGTTGGGGCTTCCGGCTTACAGGACTATGACGGCTTTGTTCTCATTAAAAGCGGCATAGCCCGATGCTCCCCACGATCAGGAAACACACTCCCATATCATACCAGTTTTATAAAAAAACAATCGCTTTTTTGAAATTCCGGACAAAGATTGCACGGAAATGTAAAACACGGTTTTTGTTCTGCGGTTCCGGCTACAGAATGAACTTGGAAAGGTCGGTATTTCTGGCCAGTTCGGCGACCTGTGACTTCACCAGTCCAGCATCGATCCGGATATTCTCGCCGCCCCGGTCGGTTGCGGTAAAGCTGATATCATCCAGCAGCTTTTCCATGACCGTATGCAGGCGGCGGGCGCCGATATTCTCGACCGTTTCATTGACAGAAAACGCGATGGCGGCAATCTCGTCGATGGCGTCGTCGCTGAAATCAATGGTCACGTCTTCTGTTCCGATCAAGGCTTTGTACTGGCGGATCAGGCAGGCATCGGTCTCGGTCAGGATACGGCGGAAATCTTCCTTGGTCAGGGCGTTTAATTCGACCCGGATCGGCAGGCGGCCCTGCAGTTCGGCCAACATGTCCGATGGCTTTGCATAATGGAACGCGCCCGAGGCAATGAACAGGATATGGTCGGTTTTGACCGGGCCGTGCTTGGTGTTGACGGTTGTGCCCTCGATCAGCGGCAGCAAGTCGCGTTGCACGCCTTCGCGGCTGACGTCGCCGCCCCGGGCATCCTGACGGCTGGCGATCTTGTCTATCTCGTCAATAAACACGATGCCGTTTTGTTGCACCAGTTCCAGAGCGGTTGCGACCACCTTGTCATCATCCAGCAGCTTGTCGGCCTCTTCGGCCATCAGCACTTCATAGCTGTCTTCGACGTTTAATTTTTTGCGCTTGGTCCGTC
>Ga0075163_10010754_pt1 | contig 11950 bp, 7 predicted proteins | sample JI1023141ADNA_FD_71478 | JGI IMG/M metagenome (GOLD analysis project Ga0075163, IMG submission 71478) | Wastewater effluent complex algal communities from Wisconsin, to seasonally profile nutrient transformation and Carbon sequestration -... | ecosystem: Engineered > WWTP > Effluent > Algae...
CACGCCGGTGACGGCATCTGCGTTGGCGCCGCCGACCCGGATCAGCCAGACGACGTGGCCCTTCGCGTCGACGCGCGCGACGAAGCCATCGAGCTTGCCGGCGCTCGACACCAGCTTGTCGGCCGCGCGCAGCGTGCCCGAGAACGAGCCACCGACGAGCACGCCGCCGTCGATCGCGGCGAGCGAGGTGATCAACGACCACTCGCTGGAGTCGATCGCGAGCTTCCAGGCGATCGCGCCGGCGCTCGCATCGAGCCCGACGAGCACCGCGCCGGGCGAACCGCGTAGCGCGATCCCGACGGCCGTGCCGGTGTTGCCGAGCGCGACCGCGAGCAGCTCGCCGGAGCGAACCACCGGGCCGGCGGTGCCGTCGAGCGGCGTCGTCCAGGCCGTCTTGCCGTCGCGACGTGCTTCGACCAGCGAGTGTGGCGACACCTCGAACGTGGTCAGCGCCGTGTAGACGCCACCGGCGTCGCCGGCGACGCCACGCAGGCCGTGCCCATCACGCCCGAGCTCGAGCGTGACAGAGCCGACGCCGAAACGGGTATCAGCAGGGCTCTTCGAACCCTTGCACCCGAGGAGTGACAGACTCGCCAGGACGACGAGCCGGCGAATCACAACTGCTAGAACTTCTCGCCGCGAGCGCGGAGCTCGGCGAGCACGGTCGCGAGACCGAGCTTGTCGATCCGGCGCATCCCGCGCGCAGAGACCTTGAGCGTGACCCAGCGCTTCTCGTCCTCGACCCAGAAGCGCTTGTTCTTGAGGTTGACCTCGAAGCGGCGCTTGGTGTGGCGGTTGGAGTGGCTGACGTTGTGGCCGACGAGCGGCGACTTTCCTGTGACCTGACAGACGCGCGACATGACGGCCTTCCTAGATCTTCGATTCTTTGAACTCGACGTGCTTACGCACGACCGGGTCGTACTTCTTCAGCACGAGCTTGTCCGGCGTACGCTTGCGATTCTTCGAGGTCGTGTAGAAAAAACCCGTGTCGGCGGTCGACACCAGGCGGATGAGCTCGCGGCCCGATTTGCCTTTTTTCGCCATGGCTTGTCTCGATCAGTCTCCCCACGAGGTAGCCCCGCGGGGACGGGACTTATGGCACGTCTGTCGAGGCGTTGGCAAGGGACAAGGCTTCGGGACGGGAGCCGGAGCGGGAGGTGCCGATCACGCCAGCCAACCCCGCGCGATCACTCGTCCTTGTCGTCGGCCGCGTCGCCCTCGCTGCCGCCTTCGGTCTTGAGGCGGGCGGGTTTGGCGGAGAGATCGTCGGGGAGCACCCCCGGCAACGTGGTGGTCTTGCGCTTCGCGCGGCGCGCATCGATCGACATCGCGACGATCGTCATGTCGTCGCCCTGGCCGCCGGAGGCGTCGTGCGAGTGGCTGTCGATGTCGGCGAGGATCGCCTTGATGATGTCGTCGGCGTTGCCGCGCGCGGTCCGGATGCGGCGCGACAGCCGCGAGAGCCCGTACTCGGTGCCGCGCGCATCGCGGGCCTCGAGGATGCCGTCGCTCACCATGATCAAGGTGTCGCCGGAGTGCAGCTGGACGCGCGCTTCCCCGGCCTCGAGATCCGGCGTGACGCCGAGCGGTGGCGTGTGGGCTCGCTCGGCCTGCAACGGAAACACGCGATCACCGCGCCGGAGCAGCGGCGTGCAGTGGCCGGCGTTGGTGAACACCAGCGAGCGGTTCTCGAGGTCGTAGATGCAGTAGACCAGCGTCGCGAACATGCCGTCGTCGCCGAGGTTCGCGATCTCCTGGTTGACACGGCGGAGCAGGCGAGCCGGCGTGCGCGCGATCGGGGCGCGCGATCGCAGCTCGCTCGTCAACCGCGCCATGTAGAGCGCCGCGCTGATCGCTTTTCCGGCGACGTCACCGACGGCCAGCCCGAGGTGCGCCGGGTCGTGCCAGATGAAGTCGTAGAAGTCGCCGCCGATCTGATACGCCGGCTCGTAGTGCACCGCGAAGTCGAGGCCGACGACCTGCGGCACGCTCGCCGGGAGCAAGCTGCGCTGGATCTGGCGCGCGACGCGGAGGTCGCGCTCGAGCTTCTCTCGACGGACGAGCTGGTTGGCGACGCGGGTCGCATGGATCGCGAGCCCGGCCTGCGTCGCGATCGCCTGCAACAGATCGACGTCTTCCTGGCGGAAGCCGGCGGTCTTGCTCTCGACGTAGACCACGCCGTAGTGCGAGCCGTGATAGATCAGCGGCGCGCCCATCCGGGTGCCGACGCCTTCGCCATCTTCCTCGCCGGTGCCGTTCGAGGGATCGCCTAGCAGCACGCCGCGGCGATCGCTCACCACGTGCTGGATGATCGTGCCGGGGACGCGGAGGTCGCCGCCGAACGCCTGCTTGCGGTGCTTCTGGCACTGCACCTTGAGCTCGCCGGTGCGCTCGTCCTCGACGAGCACGCCGACATCTTCGGCTTGCGGGAACAGATCGAGCAGCGCATCCACCAGCTTCTGGAGCAGCGCCTCGGCGGTATCGCTCGACGCGGTGGCGTGGAGGATCTGCGTGAGCGCGTCGAGCTTGCGCTCGATCAAGCGCACCGCGCGTTGATCCGCGATGTTGATCAGCCCGCTCGAGATGATCGAGTGGCGCCCCGACTGCGAGCCCAGATCGTCGCGGCTCTTGATCAGCGAGGTCGTGCCGACGTCGACGATCGTCACGGCGTGACCCTCGGTCACCTTCGTGGTGTCCGACTGGCCCTCGCGCGCCTCGACGCGGATCCGGTTGTTCGCGATCAAGATCTCGTCGTCGTTGCGCAGCGCGGTCGAGGCCTGGAGGCGGACGCCGTTGACGAAGGTGCCGTTGTTCGAGCCGAGATCCTCGAGCATCCAGCCTTCGCCGGCTTTCCACAGCCGCGCGTGCTGACGAGACACGCGCATGTCGGGAACGAAGACCTGGCAATCCGAGCGCCGGCCGATCACGTACTCGCCGTCCTCCAGCTTGTAACGGCGCCCAGCGATGGGCCCGGCCAGAAAGACCAGCGAGGGCATAGCAGCTCCGCCTACGTAGCACATCGCGCGGGCCGCGCGGCGTTCAGGTGAGCTGGCCGCGAGGCACGAGATCGAGTGCGCGCTCGTGGCGTACGCCTGGGCGCCCGTGCGCAATTCGAGCATGGCGGGACCTCCGAAGGTCGCCGTCCACGCAGCGCTGCAGCCCGGTCACCGCGCGGAGATCCGCGCGATGTACCGGGCGTCGATCACGAGTCCGATCTCGTCGTTGTCGTGTGCCTGCACGCCGTACTCGATCATCGGGGTGAGCTCGGGGATGGTGGCCTCGACCGTGGCCGTCGCAGCACCCGAGAGCTCGCCACGGAGGCGCGTGCCGTCGAGCGTGACCTTCAAGTGAAAGCTCAGGTCCCCGTCGAGCAAGGGGAGGTCCTGCGTCGCGATCACCCCCTGGCCACCCGCCGTCTGATCGCGGATCTGGAACGAGTTGCCGGTGAGGTCGGAACGTACGAGCACGCCGTAGAGCGCGGTGGCTCCTTCGGTGTTCACCCGGATCCCGGCATCGAGGAGGTTGCCGGTGGCCCACGGGCCGATCGTGAAGTCGGTCTCGTAGATGGCGCGCTCGTTGGCCACCAAGTCACGGGCGTAGACCGCCCCGAAGTGCGAGCTCGCGGCGTTGCGTGGCTGGAGGCGGGCGACGCCGTCGAGCAGCGTGGCGTCCCCGACGAGCCGCACCGCGGTGCTGTCGATGAAGTTGATGAACGTCAGGACGTGGCTGGTGTCGTCATCGGGATCGCACGGGTCGCTCACGCCATCGCAATCGCCATCACTGTCGGGTTCGGCAGCCAGCGGGCAGAGGTCACACACGTCGGGGATGCCGTCGCCATCCTCGTCGTCCGCCGGCGCGTTCGCGAGGCGCGGGCAGGCGTCCTCCGCGTTCGCGACCCCATCGCGGTCTTCATCGAGCTCCGCCGCCAGCTCCGGCAAGCAGCTCCGTGGTTCGTCGGTGGCGATCGGAAACACGGTCTGGCAGCCCGTTAGGAGGACGAACAGCACGAGGCGCACGTCGTCAGGGTAGCCCGTAACTAGCGAGATTGCCTAATGGAGATCGAGCCGTCGAATTCCCGGTGACACGGCTACGGCGAGTTCTTGACCCACCCAGATCCGGGGGGTGTACTTCGACCCGTGCAAGCCCTCGGTAACTTCATCGGTGGTGTGTTCGTCCCACCGTCCGGCTCCGCGCTGGTCTCGAGAAATCCCGCCGCGGACGGCGCCGTCGTGTTCGAGACCGGTTACACGGCCGCTGCCGCGAAGGACGCCGTCGTCGCCGCCGCCGCCGCGCAGCCCGCGTGGGCTGCCCTGACCACCGGTCAACGCGCCGCGCATCTCGATCGGTTCAAGGCCGAGCTCGCGAGCCGCGCCGACGCGCTCGCCGACGCGATCGTCCTCGAGACCGGCAAGCTCCGCAGCGAAGCGAAGACCGAGGTCACGACGCTCCTCAACCGCTTCGACCTCGTCAAGGCCGCGATGGCCGGCGATCTCAAGCCGGGGCAGGTCGCACCGGGCGAGCACCTGCGCTACGCGGCGCTCGGCGTCGTCGGCGTGATCGGTCCGTTCAACTTTCCGCTCCATCTCTGCCACGCGCACGTCGTGCCCGCGCTGCTCGCCGGCAACACCGTGGTGGTCAAGCCGAGCGACATCACGCCGCTGTGCGGTCAGCGCTACGCCGAGGCCGCCGCCGCGGCGAAGCTTCCCGACGGCGTGTTCAACCTGATCGTCGGGCTCGGCGAGGTCGGCGCCGCGTTGGTCGCGCAGCCACTCCGCGGGCTGTGCTTCACCGGCTCGTGGACGGTGGGTCGCCGGATCCTCGAGGGCGCGCTCGACAAGCCGGAGATGCTGACCGCGCTCGAGATGGGCGGCAAGAACGCCTGCATCGTGCTCGATGACTGCGCGCTGCGCCAGGCGGTGCACGAGGTCGCCGTCGGTGGCTACCTGTCGACCGGCCAGCGCTGCACCGGCACCGAGCGCGTGCTCGTGCATCGCGCGATCGCGGACAGGTTCGTCGAGGCGCTCGCGAAGGTCGCGCGCGAGCTGAGGTTCGGGAATCCCGAGGACACGTCGTCGTTCGCCGGTCCGCTCGTCACCAAGGGCGCGCTGGACAAGGTCGAGCACGCGCTCGCCGCGGCGGTGAAGGGCGGGGCGGAGGCCGTGCTGCCGGGGCAGAAGCTGCCGGGCGGCTCGTATCGCTCGGCGTCGATCCATCGGCTCCCCGACGGCGTGCACCACATCGCCGGCTACACCGACGTCGAGCTGTTCGGCCCCGATCTCTGCATCGAGACGATCGACAGCGACGACGAAGCGATCGCCGCGATCAACGCCGTGCCGTACGGCTTCGCGAACGCCGTGTTCACCGGGTCGAACGCGCGGTTCGAGCACATCTACGCGCGCATCCACTCCGGCATCCTCAACCGCAACCGCTCGACCAACCTCGCCAGCGCGAAGCTGCCGTTCGGCGGCGTCGGCAAGAGCGGCAACTACCGTCCCGCCGGGGCGTGGTCGCATCGCAACGTGGTGGTGCCGGTCGCCGTGCTCGAGAACCCGATCGGTGCCGTCACCCCGCACGCGCACCTCGCGGCGCACCTGCCGGGCATCGATCTCGATCGGATGGAGCGCCAGCACGCCGAGGAAGAGACGGTCGAGGCCGCGCGCAACCTGGTCGATCTCCCCCGACCGATGCAGATCCTGCGACCCGCGGGAGGCCGGTTGCCCGACAGCGAGGCGCTGCTCGCGCGCCTGTACGCCGGCGATCGCGTGCCGAAGGAGAAGAAGCCGCCGGTGTTCGATCACCTGCGGTCCGCCGGTCCGTGGATGGTGTCGATCGATCCCGCGCCGCTGTCGGTGCTCGACGGCATGAGCCAGACGGCGACGATCGTCGGCGGCTTCGCCGAGGATCCGGTGGTCCGCGCGTACACCGAGGGCGAGTTCGGGGACACGCTGGTCGCCAACGAGGACACCGCGCACGGCGAGACCTGGGCCGCCGCCGAGTACGCGGCGACGCTGCGCCAGCTCGTGCCCGGGCTCCCGCACGTCACCTTCGTGGCGTCGGGTGCCGAGGCCAACGAGAAGTCGATGGCGCTGTGCCGGATCAACTGTCCGCGCAAGCACGCGACCAAAGTCCTCGCGTTCGAGGGCAGCTTCCACGGCCGCACGCTGCTCGCGCTGCACGCGACGCACTCGCCCGCGAAGCGCACGCCGTTCGAGATCGCCGGGTACACCGTGCAGTTCGCGCCGTTCCCGGTGTGGAACACGCCCGACGAGGACGACGAGCCCACCGCACCGTCGGGCTTCTACGCCGCGGCGGCGACGGGCGACGCCGAGGAGCTGGCGCGGTTCGCGGAGCGCAAGGACGATCCGTTGCTCGCGGCGGAGGTCGCCTCGCTGCTCGCGGTGCACGCGGCGCTCGCGACCGGCGAGTACTTCGTCACCGTCATCGAGCCGATGCAGAGCGAGGGCGGCGATCGCTACGCCACCGAGCGGTTCTTCCGCGCGCTGCGGTTACTGACCCGCTTCCATAACTGCTTCCTGTCGTTCGACGAGGTCCAGGTCGGGTTCGGCCTCGGTGGCCCGTTCGCGTGGCACAGCAAGTTCCGGCTGCTCGATCGCCGCGGTCAGCCCGACTACCCCGACGCGGTGGTGTTCGCGAAGCGCGCGCAGGTCGGCGTCGTGATGTCGCGGTTCGCGGATCCCGAGCCGGCGAGCGCGCACAACGCCTCGCTGGTGCGCGGCCGGATCCACGCCGACATGGTGTCGACGTCGCACAACGCCGAGCGCCTCGAGAAGCTGGTGCGCCCGCGGCTCGACCAGATCGCGAAGGCGTATCCGCACCTGGTTCAATTTCCCCGCGCCTCGGGCTACGCGTTCGCGTTCGATCTGCCCACGCCCGCGTTGCTCGACGCGTTCCTCGCCCAGCGGTTCTGGCGCGGCGCGATCGTGTTCGGGGCCGGCACGCGCACGGCGCGCTATCGCCTCGGTGATTCGTTCCTCGCGCGCGAGATCGACATGCTGTTCGAGGCGATCCGGAGATCACTGTCGTGGCTCGACGCCCACCCCGGCAAGAAGCCGCCCGAGTGGGAGGACGGCCCGGCCGACGTCACGCATCCGGCGCCGCCGTCGGACGTCACCTATCGCCTGGTGCCGCACACCGAGGCGATGGCGCTGCTGCCCGCGATCCTCGACATCGAGTATCAGGTCTACGAACCGGCGCGCCGCACGCCGCCGGCGGAGATCCGGGCCGCGATCGAAGATCCGGAAGGCTCGCTGCTGATCGGCGAGAGCGCCTCGCCGGGTGGCGCGACGCAGCTGGTCGCGTTCGCGATCGGCTGTCCGCTCGAGCAGAGCCACGACGTCGAGGGGCCCGACGACGATCCGATGCTCGGTAAACACAACACCATGTACTCGGTGTCGATCACGGTCGCGCCTTCGTTCCAGTCCTCGGGCATCGGCCGCAAGCTCAAGGAGCACCAGCTGCGCGACGCGCAGACGCGCAAGAAGGCGGATGGTTCGCCGCGCTACCTGTACGTCACCGGGCGCAACCGCGTCGGCCGCACCGCGCAGATGACGCACCTCAACCGCGTGTTCGGCGCGCACGTCGTCTCCGTGCTGACCGGCCAGTACGAGGACCCGGAAGGGCAGGCGATCTACTACCGGATCCCGCTCGGGCCGCAGGTGCCCGATCCGGTGGTGAAAGGAGACGTGCTCAAGCGGAGAATGGATCGCAAGGACGAGACGCCGGAGCTCGATCTCGCCTCGGGGCTGACGCGCCTGTTCGCCCACGGTCCGGCGTCGCTGCAGGCGCTCGAGGATCGCGGCCTGCTGTTCGGTCCGGCGGTCAACAAGCTGACGCTGATGAACTACGTGACGCCGGGCACCGTGCGCGCGCTCGAGTGGCTCGGCGCGCTGATCCCCGAGCTGCCGCACATCTACCTGACATCGTCGCGCGACGAGACGATCGACAAGGCGATCCGGCTGATCCGCTGCACGCGCAAGACCGCGCAGGTCGCGATCGGTCTCGAGGGCGGCTACTACGGTCACACCGTGGCGAGCGCGCGATCGCTGTCGGATCCGTCGACGCACGCCGGTGGGCCCGGTCACTTCGACTGGCCGCGCGTGCCACACCCCGCGCGTGCAGGAACGGCGGCGACGATCGCCGCGCTCCGCGACATCGTGACCACGCACGGCAAGGACAAGATCTTCGGCTTCCTCTACGAGCTCGTCCAGGAGCGCACCGGTGACGTGTTGCCGGCGGACTTCCTCCGCGAGCTGGCCGCGCTCCGCACCGAGCTCGACCTGCCGCTGATCGCCGTCGAGACCACCACCCACACCTATCGCAGCGGCCTCGGTCCGTTCGCGTCGCCGGCGCTCGGGCTCGTCCCCGACGTGCTGACCTGGTGGGGCGGCGGCCAGACCGGCTACCTCCACTGCTCGGCGAAGTGGTTCATCCCCGGCCCGCTGACCCTGGTCTCGACCTGGGACGGCGACGAGCTCTCCCTGATCCGCCAGCATCACTACGCGCGGGCGGCGCGCGGGCTCGACATCGCGGGCGCCGCGAAGGCCCTCGACGGCGCGCTCGCAAACATCACCCACGCCGGCCTCGGCGCCTACCGCGTGATCGATGGCGGGGCGAAGTCCGCCGCGATCGCCGCCGCGCTCGCCGAGGACGGCATCGAGGTCCGCAAGTTCCCCAACGGCCGGCTCGGCATCATCCCGGCCCTCGACCAGATCGAGGCCGCGGCGAAGGCCCTCCACGCCGCCCTCGAGGGCATCTGATGGGGACTGTCTTCACTTGCAACACTTGTATGACTCAACCGCGCGAAATCACATCATCGCGCCGGGGACGGTGTTGACTTGCGTACCCTCGAGCTTCCAGCGAACAAGTCACCGCGCGAGTGGGGCCGCATTCACGGCGAGAGCTTTCGCGGCGAGATCGCGACGCTGTCCGTGCTGCGGACGTATCTGTGCACCAAGGTCGGCAGCTTCAAGACCGCCGAGCAGGTGATGGTCGCGGCGTCGGCCCACCTGCCGGTGCTGGAGCGCTACGACGCGGATCTCTACAACGAGCTCGTCGGGATCGCCGAAGGCGCGAACGTCAAACCCGAGGACATCGTCGTCGCGAACCACTACACGGATCTGCGCGACCTCGATCCGGATCCGGCGACCTGGAAGCCCGCACCGACGAGTGACCAGGCCCACCACGACCATCACGGGCATGGCCACGATCACGACATCGGCGGCTGCTCGACGATGTGGTCGGAGACGCCCACCGGACGGATCCTCGCCCAGACCTGGGACATGCACGCGACGGCGATCCCGTACGTGATGACGCTGCGCGTGCCCGAAGCGAAGGGCGCGCCGGCGATGACGCTGATGACGGTGACCGGCTGCCTCGGGATGACCGGGATGAACAGCAAGCGCGTCGCGATCGCGATCAATAACCTGTTCTCGACCGACGCCACGCTCGGCGTGGTGTGGCCCGCGATGGTGCGCAAGGCGCTGTCGAAGGGCTCGGCAGCCGAAGCCCGCGACGTGATCGCGAGCTCGCCGATCGGCTCGGGGCACCACTACATCGTCACCGACAAGCGGCACGCCTACGCGATCGAGGCCTCGGGCACGCGCCGCAAGCTGCTCGATGTCGCCGGCCCGTACTGTCACACCAACCACGCGCTCGACAAGGACATCGAGGCCGTCTCGAAGGTGCCGCCGACGAGCAGCACCTACGATCGGCAGGCGTGGATCGAGGGCGACTTCAAGCGCGCCCCGCTCGCGGACCTCGCGGATGCCTGGCAGCGCCTCGGCAGCGAGGACGGCTGGCCACGCAGCGTGTGCACCAACATGGCCACGCCCGAGGCACCGCACGGCGTGGCGACCTGCGGCGCGATCGCGATGAACGTCTCGACCGGCGAGCTCTGGATCCAGCAGGGGCTGATCCACAACGTGGCGCCGGAGAAGTGGCAGCTGTGAGCGACTATCCATTCTTCTTCACGTGGACCGCGCAGTCGGGGGCGAAGCCGTTCGAGATGACGGGCGGCGAGGGCGCGTGGTTCTTCACGGCCGATGGCTCGAAGTGGCTCGACCTCGGCGCGCTGAGCTATCAGGTCAACGCCGGGCACGGCCAGAAGCGGATCGTCGAGGCGATCAAGCGCCAGGCCGATCAGCTGTGCCTGTCGTCGCCGAACGCGGTGTATCCGGCGAAGCTCGAGGTCGCGCAGCGGCTGCTGGCCATGGCTGGCCCCGGTTTCGAGAGGGGCAAGGTGTTCTTCACGCTCGGCGGTGCCGAGGCGAACGAGAACGCGATCAAGATCGCGCGCCAGGTCACCGGGCGGCTCAAGCTGATCTCGCGATACCGCAGCTACCACGGCGCGTCGATGGGCGCGCTCGCACTCACCGGTGACTGGCGGCGGCCGGCGGCCGAGCCCGCGCTCGCCGGCGTGATCCACGTCCAGGACTGCTACTGCGATCGCTGTCCGTTCGGGCAACGCGTCGAGACCTGCAAGCGCGAGTGCGCCACCACCATCGGCTCGACGATGGAGCTGGAGGGCGATCGCTCGATCGGCGCCGTATTCCTCGAGCCCGTACCCGGGGCAAACGGCGTGCTGGTACCACCGCCGGAGTACTGGCCGATCGTTCGCGCGGCGTGCGATGCGCAGGGCGCGCTGCTGGTCGCCGACGAGGTGCTGTGTGGCTTCGGGCGCACCGGCAAGCCGTTCGGCTTCCAGCACTGGGACGTCCAGCCCGATCTGATCACCGTCGCGAAGGGGCTCGCGTCGGGCTACGCGACGATCGGCGCGGTGATCGTGTCCGAGAAGATCGCGAAGATCTTCGACGACACGGTGCTCGCGTGCGGCCTGACCTACTACGCGCATCCGCTCGCGTGCGCCGCCGCGCTCGAGACCATGAAGCTCTACGAGGACGACAAGCTGTACGAGCACGCCGCGGCGCTCGGTCCGGTGCTGCGGCGCGAGCTCGACGCGTGCGCGGCGCGTGTCAACGTGAAGGCGTTCGTGCGCTCGCTCGGCCTGCTCGGTGTGATCGAGCTGGAGGCCGACAAGGCCGCGTGGACGAAGCTCGGCGGCGAGCTGGCGAAGGCCAAGCTGTCGCTGCACGTCGATCCCAAGCGCGGGACCGCGATCTTCGCGCCGCCGTTGTGTATCACCGAGGCCGAGCTGGTCACCGGGATGCGGACGTTCGCAGACGCTGCGGTGACTGCCTTTGGAGGAGCGACATGACAGCCGGTCGTCACGCAAACAAGGTCGTCGGATCTATCGGAGAGGCGCTCGCCTCGCTGGAGGACGGCATGACGATCATGGTCGGAGGCTTCGGGCTGTCGGGGAATCCCGAGGCGCTGATCAAGGGCGTCGTCGAGCGCGGCGCGAAGCACCTGACGCTGGTGTCCAACAACGCCGGCAACCTCGGCAAGGGCCTCGCGCAGTGGCTGCGCCACGGCCTGATCGACAAGGTGATCTGTAGCTACATCGGCAGCAACGACGACCTCCACACGCGGATGGCGTCGGGCGAGGTCAAGGTCGAGGTCACGCCGCAGGGCACGCTCGCCGAGCGGATGCGTGCCGCGGGTGCCGGCATCCCGGCGTTCTACACGCCGACCGGCGTCGGCACCGTGGTCGCCGAGGGCAAGGAGACGCGCGAGATCGACGGCCGGGCCTACATCCTCGAGCGCGCGCTGCACGCAGATATCGCGCTGGTGCGAGCCCAGGTCTCGGACCACTTCGGCAACCTGAGGTTCTGGCGCACGGCGCGCAACTTCAACCCGATCATGGCGAGCGCGGCCCGGCTGACGCTGTGCGAGTGCGACAGCTTGGTGACCAACGGCGCGATCGATCCCGACGACGTTCACCTGCCGGGCATCTTCGTCCACAAGATCATCCACGTGCCCGAGCACGAGAATGCGTTCGAGTACAAGACCACGAGGAAGCGGGGCTCCGGAC
>Ga0075163_10010755_pt1 | contig 11950 bp, 13 predicted proteins | sample JI1023141ADNA_FD_71478 | JGI IMG/M metagenome (GOLD analysis project Ga0075163, IMG submission 71478) | Wastewater effluent complex algal communities from Wisconsin, to seasonally profile nutrient transformation and Carbon sequestration -... | ecosystem: Engineered > WWTP > Effluent > Algae...
CAGAGTCGGCGCCTCGGTCTGGTCCATCGTGGAAGGCATTTCGATGATGGTCTTGCGACCATCGTTGTAGACGCGCACCGGTTTCCAGCGCGTGGCGCCCGACACGTCATAGTCGAACGACAAATTGCCGAGGTATTCGCCGGTCGCCGGCATCGTCCGTTCATCCCGCTCCCGCACTTCTCGGGTGCGGATCGCATCCCACTTGGCAAGGGCGTCCTCGGGGTACGTGAAGGCCACTTGCGGCATGTACTCGGTGCGGTGCGAGCGCAGTTTGAGGTGATAGGTGCGCCGGTTCGTGGTCACGACCAGGCTCGTTTCCAGGCCCACATCCATGGGCTTGATGATGAGGTGCTGGGTTTCGGCGGCGCCGCTGCCCGTGATCGCTGGCTCGACCGTCCAGCGCGCGGTATCGCCCAGGTGAATCGAGTTCACCAGCTCGCCGGGCTGCAAGGCGACATCGCAGACCTGGAGCACGGCGCACACGATGCTGGGCTGCTGCGCCCCGTAGATGAAGCGCACGGACCCGTTCGCGCCGGCCACCGGCTTGATGCCGGTCGCCGGGCCTGCGTCCCACTTCTTGGCGATCCTCAACGCCTCCCGCTCTTGCGCGGTCAGCTCGGGGTTCTTCCCGGAGAAATACTTGTCGGCCAGGTCATCGCCTGGCGCCGCTACTGCGGGCGCGGCCAGCACGACGCCCAGGATCACAACAGAAAGATGCTTCTTCATTTTGGATAACCCCTAATTCAAAGAATGCGTGACCAAGAGAAGTCGCGGACGAACACGCTCATGGGGTTGTTCCGCAACTGCTCGTCTGTCGTTTGGCTGGAGACTTCGGCCGTGTACACCGTGACCAAGGCGCGCATCGTGACCGGCTGGCCCTTCACGGTGCCTTGGCGGTCGCGGCTGGTTTCCACCCAGTCCACTTGCCAGGTGTCCGGCGATTGCGGGAGGACGGTCTTGATTTCGACGTTGACCATTTCCTTTTCGGCCCGCTTGAAAGGGCTGGCCTCGGGATGGCCGTTCAGCCACTCGTTCATCTTCGCGGTGGCCGGATCGTTCGGAGAGAGCTTCGCGTACACCCGGAACACGGCCCTGCGCTGCAAGGCCACGTCGGGCGTCACGATCCTGGCGTCCCCAATGAATTCGGCCACCGAGGCGTGCACGACGCGCGGATCGGCTTTCGCGGCCGTTGTCACCGGGCCGGCGGCAACCGTCTGGCCAAGCTTGTCGACTTCCACCACGTAGGGGATGAACTTCGACTGGCTGCCGATGTGAATCACGCCGCCAACGCCGGCCAAGGCGATCAGCAGCGACATGATGCCGATGACCTGCCACGTCTGCCGCTGGGATACGACCGATCCAACGTGATCGTTCCAGGTGCGGCGGGCGGCCAGGTAGGGGTTTTCGGCTTCCCCCTTGCGGCGGCCTCCGGCCAGCGGGGCGTTTGAGCGGCGCGGATCGAGGGGATCGTGGGTCGGCTCGGGCTTCTTTTTGAAGATCAAGCCTTTCATAGTGTCAGCAAAGCTCATGCGGCCTCCAGGTAGTCATCGACCAGGTAGTCATTGAGGTTCAGGCCCTTCCCGGCCAGCCACTCATGCACCCATTCATCGCCGAACTTGGCTTCAAGGCTCTTGATGGTGGCAACCGATTCCTTGTCGGAGGAACCGACGAAGGCCAGGGCAAACGGCCCCAGGGCGAGGTCATAGAGACGGCGGCCATTCTCGGAAACGTAGTAGTACTGTCGTTTCGGAATGGCCGTCGCCAGGATTTCGATTTGCCGCGCATTGAGACCCATACGGCGATACAGGGCCGCCGTGTCTTCGTCGCGGGCATAGACGTTCGGCAGGAAAATCTTGGTCGCGGTCGATTCCACGATCACGTCGAGGATGCCGCTGTTCGCCGCGTCGGAAAGGCTCTGCGTCGCCATCAGTACGAGGCAGTTGGCCTTGCGCAGCACCTTGAGCCATTCGCGGATCTTGGCGCGGAATGCCGGATGACCGAGCATCAACCAGGCTTCATCCAGGATGATGACGGCGGGCTGGCCTTTCAGGCTGCGCTCGATGCGGCGGAACAGGTACAGCAGGACCGGCAGCGCGTACTTCTCGCCGAGGTCCATCAGTTCCTCGATTTCAAACGTGGTGAAGTCGGCGAGCGACAAGCCATCTTCTTCGGCGTCGAGCAGGTGGCCCATCGTGCCGTCCACCGTGTACTGCCTGATCGCCTCGCGGATCGCCTCGTCCTGGATCGTCACCGAGAACTCGGAGAGCATGCGGGCGCCGCTGCGCTGCATGCTCATGATCGCGTGGCCGATTTCGTTGCGCTGTGCCGGCGTGGTTTCCACGCCGTTCAACGCAAGGATGGTGTCGATCCATTCCATCGCCCAGGCACGATCCCCCTTTGTCTCGAGGAACTGGAGCGGGCAGAAGGCCAGGCGGTCATCATCGGCCGCCACCGAGAAGTGCAGCCCACCGACCGCCTTGGTCAGCGGGTACATGGACATGCCCTTGTCGAAGGCATAGATCGACATGCCGGCATAGCGCCGGAGTTGCGCGGCGATCAGTGCCAAGTGCGTGGACTTGCCGGCGCCGGTCGGGCCGAACATAAACGTGTGACCGAGGTCGCGCACATGGAGGTTGAGGCGGAACGGCGTAGCTCCATGCGTAACGCAGTGCATCAGGGCTGGCGACAGCGGCGGATAGAGCGGGCACGGGGCGTCGGCGTTTCCCGTCCAGATGGATGAGGTCGGCAACAGGTCGGCCAGGTTCATCGTGTTGATGAGCGGCCGGCGCACGTTCTCGACGCCATGACCGGGCAGACTGCCGAGGAAGGCATCTTGCGTGTTGATGGTTTCGATGCGTGCCGCGAAGCCCAGCCGATTGATGGACTTCTCGACCAGGCGGGCCGACTCTTCGAGCCTGTCCCGATCCTCGCCCATCAGGACCACGACGCCCGTGTAATAGCCTTGCGCGACTAGGCCGCTGTTCACCTCGGCAATCGCCGCCTCGGCATCGCCGACCATCGAGAGCGCGTCCTGATCTACCGCCCCGGTGTTGGTGTTGAAGACCTGATCGAAGAATCCGCGCACCTTCTGCCGCCACTTCTTGCGGAACTTGTCCAGGTGCTTCACCGCCTCGTGCTGGTCCATGAAGATGAAACGGCTCGACCAGCGGTATTCGCACGGCAGCTCGCCCAGGGCCGTCAAGAGGCCGGGTGTGGACTCCAGGGGAAAGCCCTCGATGGCGACGACCTGGACAAAGTTGCGGCCGATCTTCGGCACCACCCCGCCCCACAGCTCCTGACCGCCGATCACGGCATCCAGATACATCGGATTGCTCGGCAGCAGAACCGGGTGATGGCGGCCGGTGATGCAGAACTGCAACCAGCCCAGGAAGTCGTCATGGGTGACGGTGGAGCCGTTCTCATTGACCACCTTCTGGCCGCGCATCCGAGTCAGATTGACGGCCGAGGACAGGCGGTTTTCGATGGCAGTGATTTCCCGCTTGAATTGCACGATCAGGCCCATCGTGCGGGCCTTGTGGTCCGGCGCGATCGCGTCATCATCGAACATCAGTTCCACGAATTTGCGTTGCGCCAGGACCGGCGGGAACCAGGTGAGCGTCAGCACGAAATAGCCCTCGTACATCGTGCCCAGGCCCTCGAATAGCCGGCGCCGTTCCTCGTCTATCGCGGCCGAGACGGCATCAGGGAAATGCGAGACCCCCTTTGCCGAGTAGTTGGGCGCCGGCCGGCGTACCGCGTCGACGTGCACCATCCATCCGCTGCCGAGCCCCGCAAGGGCTTGGTTGATGCGGAACGACACCATTTCGCGCTGCTCGTCGGTGCTGCTAGCGTTGTCATCCCCTCGATACAGCCACGCGGCCATAAAGGAGCCGTTCTTGCCCACGATCACGCCGTCATCGACCACGGCGGCGTAGTTGAGCAAGTCGGCCAGGCCTGCGTCCTTGGAACGATGCTTCTTGAGCTGCAATTCGGCATCGACCGCACGGATGCGGGCAAACAGGATGAGCAACAAGGCGGCCCCGACGACAGCAATGGTGATTGCGATTGCCTGGATCATTTGTATTGCTTCCCTTGGCTTGTCGTGTTGTCGCGGAAGGGCGTCGAGCGCGCCGGGTAATAGCCCTTGTAGCGGCGGTGCCGCAGGTAGACGTGCCGCATCTTCGGATCGGACTTCGCCATCAGTCGGAACACGAAGAGGGCCGCGAACCACAAGGCGATCCCGAACACCGTTGCCCGCACCTCTTGGGCGCTGAAAATCAGCGCCCCAGCCAGCAGACCGGAGAACATCACCAGCTCACGATCCCCGCCCATGAACAGGTTTTCTCGGTTGCCGGCTCTACGAATGGGGATCGTGCGCAGGGCCATGTTTATGCAGCCTGCTTGTTGAAGAGTACCGAGGCGGCCAGCTTGGCGTGCTGGATCGCGTCATCGGTCACAGCCGCGATTTCCGCGCCACGCCCGAAGAAGGTGCTCATCATGTTTTGCGCGCCGACCAGCAGGGCCATGACCAGGACGATGAAGATCAGCGTCCGGAAGAAGCCATTGAGTTCGCCGCCGAAGATCAGGATGCCGCCGGCAACGACGATGCCGATCAGCGACAGCGTGAACGCCACCGGCCCGGTTACGGAGTTGCGGAGGTTGGTCAGCCAGCCTTCATACGGGAGCGAGCCGCCGGTTCCTTCGGACGCGAAGGCCGTATGGGGAGCCAGGAGGAAGAAGGCCAGGAGCGCGAGCAGGCCGAGGTAGAAAACGGCGTTGCGGTCGAGGCGGAACGAGGACAGTGCGACTTGCATGGGTGTTACTCCTTCAGAGGGCTTTGGTGATGTAGCGGCCGCCGTCGAACCCGGAAACCTCGAGGATTTCCTGAAGGCGGCGGCGGCCTTCGAACCTGGCGATGTGAACGACCACATGAACCGCCTCGCCGATGAGCGGTTCGATGGGTTTTGGGGAGTCGGGATGCATGCTGATGAGCATTGCGAGCCGATCCAGGCCGGCTTTCGCGTTATTGGCATGCAGGGTGGCGGCACCTCCTTCATGACCGGTGTTCCAGGCCATCAACAGATCAAGGGCTTCGGGACCGCGTACCTCCCCGACCAGGATTCGGTCGGGGCGCATACGCAGGGTGGTTTTCAGCAGCGCCGTCATGTTCACGTCGATGCTGGTGTGGTACTGGACGTAGTTCGCGGCGGCGCACTGGATTTCTCCGGTGTCCTCGATGATGAAAACCCGTTCGGTCGGGTCATTGACCACCATCTGGTTGATGATGGCGTTCACCAATGTGGTCTTGCCGCTGCCGGTGCCGCCGATCACCAGGATGTTGCGGTGCGCGCGGATTGCCTGGATGAGGACATCACGTTGCCGGACCGTCATGGCGCCGCTGTCGACGTACTGGTCCAGGGTGAAGATGGCGACGGCCTTCTTACGGATGGCGAAGGTTGGCGCCGGGACTACCGGGGGGAGCTGGCCGGCGAAGCGCGAGCCGTCTAGGGGCAATTCGCCTTCCAGTATTGGTTTCTGGCGGGTGACTTCCTTGCCGTGGTAGCCGGCGATGGTTTCGATGATGGCCTGCGCCTGCGCCACGCGCATGGAGCCGATGCACTTCATTGGTTCGCCCAGCTTTTCTTGCCACAGATTGCCGTCGGCATTGAGCATGATTTCGACGGTCTTCGGGTCGTTCAGCGCAGCAAGGAACTCCGGCCCCATGTCCCGTTCGAGCTTGCGCTTCGCTCGCTCCTTTATGCTGATCGCTTCCTTGCACTCACTCATCAGTTCCGCCTGCTTTAAATGTCGTTGTTCTTAACTTAGTACGGTAAAAACGATATACCGAAATAAGTTAAGACGCAATAGAAACGACTTGGCGAAAATGTTACTGACTTGTTACGCGTTATGGATACTGTGAAGCGCAGCGCAAATACGACAAAGCACCCAGTCGGGTGCTTTGTCGGTGCTCCTGCGGGATTTGCTCTTGGCGTGCGGTTCCGGGGGTTGAGCCACCCCGGCAAGCTTTAGCCGCTAAAACGCGGTCTTCTGGTTCTCTTGGACCTGTCTTCCTGGTGTTACGCCTTCTTGAGCTTATTCTGGGCAGCCTCTGCCCACTTCTTCACGATGAACGCCTGATGCTCAGGGAGGACGGCTGCCACCCGCTCATATCCGGGTGGCAGGCTGCTCGGCACCTTTTCGCCGGCCAATGCTTCGAGGGAGGCCTTGTCCAGATCAGTGGATTCCAACAGCAGCGGCAGAGGCGTCTGCAGTGCCTTTGCAATGTCTTCCATTACCTTCAAGGACGGGTTGCCTTTGCCCGTGGTGATGTCTGACAAGAAGGAGATGGACACGCCGGACTTGTCGGCAAGCTCATGCTTTGTCATGCGCAGCTCGTCAAGCGCGCGGAGCACATTCGTAAAAAAAATGTAGTTGTACAAGGCCTATGGTCTCTTATCTGCACGCGCTTGATTTTAGCCGCTAAAATTTCTTTGACCGCTCGCCATGGTATAGCTATACTTATGACAATGTAACGACGAGTTTTAGTTATTAGTCATAGCCAAGTTCAGTTTATCGGCAATTTTACCCGCGATGCCGGTACGCGGCATAGCGATTCGCTGGCCGTGTGGATCGACTCGTGGCAAGCGATAATGCACCATGTGCGCTGAATGGCGACGGTATCTACACGATAGGGGGCGACGATGGCTAATGAGGTAATCACCGGCATCGAGAAGCTGCAACGCCACGCTTACCTGAACAGCAAAGGTATCAAGCCGAACGATAAGCAGTTTCAGCTTGATCTGCTCTTTCCGGAGACGATTGGCGAGCGCGAGGACTTGCGCCACATCCCCAACGATTACGCCCGTTCATCCATCTTTACTGCCAGGAACAAGCGCGAGCCGCGCAAGACCCTGATGCACGAAAAGCTGTTCCACTACAACGAGCACGTTTCCATCCTTTACACCGGGATCGAACTCCGCGCCGAGGACGACGAAATCGTGTGGCTGCAAATTCTCAACTACGGGCAGCGGGTGCCGCTTGGTGAGCCGTTCGAGTTCTCCGTCAAGGACTTGGTGAGCGATGTTGGTTGGCACAAGAACGGCCGCTATTACGACAAGGCCCGCGAGTGCATTTCCCGGCTCAAGGCGAACGAAGTGATGGCGCTGAATACCAAGGCTTACGGTAAGAGCGGCGCAATCTCACTGATCCAGAACTACAGTGCCGTGAACGACGCCGAGGGCAAACCGACGCAGTACCGCGTATGGATCGACCCCAACTTGATCGTGCTGTTTGCCGGCAACACCTTCACCAGCCATTCCTGGGAGGTATACCGCGATTTGTCGCCCGTCGCGCGGCGCCTGGCTGACTACATCGAGAGCCACAAGCACCCCTATCCCTTGGCGCTCGAGAAGTTCCGGAAAATGTGCGGCTCGACCGACTCCAGCGCGACGAGCTGGCGGCAGACGGTCAGGAAAGCGTGTGCCGAGGTCCAGGAAGCCAAGATTGCAGCTGCTGCGCACCTGTCCAAAGACGATCTCATCTGCTGCGCGTGTGGGTAAAGCCACCATCAAACGAAGCACGGCACAAAGGGCGCGCAAGCGCCCTTTGGCGTTTACGAGGCGTAGGTCAAGCGTCACGACCTAGTCGGCGGTCAGGCCCTTTGCGCGAAATTGAGAGCGACTTGTCCACAGGCAGGGCCGGAAGCGTGACTGATGACCTACGAGGCGGTGATTTCATCCACAGTCAGGCCGGCGTTTTTGACAGATGACCTACGGTGGATGACTGATGACCTACGGCGTTTTCGCAGATCGTAGGTCAAGCGTCACGGGTTTTCAGATCAGCACGGCCGCCAATGTGGATAAGTCGTCAGATCAGGGCGTCGCCCACCGCAAAAGCGGCCATCAGCGTGACTGATGGCCTACGTTTCGTGACGGATGACCTACGGTTTACGCTCAAAACAGTTGGGTTTCGGGCTTTTCGCGTGACAGATGGCCTAGAAAACCGTAACAGATGACCTACGAAAGTTTGACAGATGGCCTAGCCCATTCTCGCGTAAGCCATTGTCGGGTCAGGTATAAAAGCCTTTTTTGCGGGGCACTAACCGTTTTTTTAACCTGTTTTTAACCAAAAGAAGCACCGCCTCTTGGGGGGCAAGCCCCCCGCCGGCTCCTCCGCGCTCCGCGCTCCGCCCGCGCCTTCGGCGCTTCCCCCCCGGCATCCCCCGAGCTGTGCCAACTCAACCACTTAACTCTCCACCGGGCACCAGCGATTAAATTGAGCGCCTTCGGCGCTTCCGGTCTGACTCCAGGCGCAAGCGCCTGGAAGAAAGTTCGTCAGCTTACGCTGCGCTATGCCCAAAGGGGCTACCGCCCCTCTGGACTCCCCGGATATTGAAGCCATACCCACGCCACCGCCTTGCCAAATTCAACCATAGCGGCTTCACGGCGGAAAACCGTTTGAACTCCAAGGAAAGGAGGGGTCGGCTGAAGTCTGGACGGTACCCTCAAGTGCCAATAAACGGTGCCTGTACGGTTGCCAACTAGGGCATTTTGCCCTATATTTGTGACTCAAGGCCGGGCATCTTGCCCAGGTCACTTACCGGAGAACTTCCGATGATCGAAGCCCACTCACTGGCACCTGTTGCCGCCACCCTGGTTGCCGAAGGCGACCGCCTTTCTTTCCTCCCCGCTTTCTTCGGCCCGCGCCTGACGATGCGCGGCGAGTCCCTGGTGTTCGGCTGGCTCGATGCCTTGTCCGAGAACTACAACGGCGGCTTCTGGCGCTTCTACACGCTGACCAACGGCGGTTTCTACATGGCCCCGGCCACCGACAAGCGCATGCGCCTATCGGTCGACGGCAATGGCTTCAACGGCGAAATGTCGGCCGACGCCGCCGGCATCGTGGCGACCCTGTTCGCCGTGGGCCAGCTTGCGGCCGAGGTCCACGGGACCGATGCCGGCGACATCCTGGCCGACCACTACCACGCCTTGCGCAACTTCGCCAAGACGCACCCCGAGGCCGGCCTGATCTTCCGGGCTATTGACTGATCAGGGCAGCCCCGGACGCAAGGCCGGGGCTCGGGGCGACATGAGCGAACGAACGAAAAGGCGCAATGGTGCCGTCATGGTGGGCAGGCTGTTTAGCGGCAGCGTGGAGAATCCCGAGGTCGAGCGGTGCCACCACTGCGGCGAGCTGCTTCACCCCTACCCGGAACCCGAACACTGGATGCAGTACCCCTTGCCGGTGTGCTGCGTCGTGGACGGGTTGAAATTTTGCGACAGCTTCGGCAAGCCGGGTTGCGTCGACGCCTACCTGGTGGAGCATCCGGCGCCGGGCGGCGCTGCGCCGCGCGCCCGGCAGCGCGAGAAGAAAAAGGCGAAGGACGCGACCGCGAGTTCGGGTGAGGATCGGGACAAGCGCGCGGCGCAGCTTGCGGCCTCAATGCCGAGCGATCCGGCCATCCTACTCGATGTGGCGGCGGATGCAGTAAGGGCGCTGCACGCGGCGGTGCTGGCCGGCGACGCCGACGTGGCCGCCGAGGCCGATGACCGCTACGAGGCAGTCATCTGGAAGCTCAACGGGGAGCGTTTCTTCGGCTGCATGGCGGATGAGGGTTCGGCTGGGCGCGTGGTCGAGCGTCATTGCCGCGCGGTGCCTGGTACTGTGCCCTTGTGGGGCCAGTCGGGCGCTTTCGTCGTGGCGGTGAACGGCATGCGGGTCATTGTAGAAGTGTCGGATCGGATCGGCTCGTGGATAGGCACGAACCGGGTGAGTTTCGAGTTCCATGCGGTGGACCTGGACCGGCCGTTTATCTCCGAAACAGGCTATCGCTCGCACTACGATTCACCGCGCGCAGGCCGCAGCGTCGACCAGGTGGCGGCGGCGATCCTCGCCGAGTTCCAGAAAGGAAACCCGAAGATGATCGAGTCCGATTATCGGGATCGGCGGGCTGCCGAGCCCGTGCCGGCGTGGGTCGCCGATCTGGTGCCACCGCCGAGGCGAGAGCCGACCATTCCGGTCGTTCCGGATGGCTTCGCCCTGGTCGATGTGGTGTTGCCGGCGCATCGGGCCTTCATCGCGAGGAAGTGGGCAAAGGAGGCTCAGGCGAAAATCTCGGCGGGCCAAGTGGCCGCCTTGAAGTCGAAAGCCAGGGAGGAAGAGCCGAAGGCGCGCGCCGTGAGTCCGGAGCGGAAGCAGGAAGGCGACGAGGACCGGCCCCAGGGGAAGGAAGATCCTGCACCGCCAGAACCCTCGATGCCGAGCTGCAGTACCGTCATTTCCAATGATGGAGGCCCGGTGCTGGGCACGTTCAGTCCTGGCAGAGGTGCGAGATCATCAGCGTTCACCATGCGGCGTTCTCGTCCGACATCGGACGCAAGGTCATCATCACGAAAGTGAGCCCCGAAACCCGCCAAGTGTGGGCGCACGATGACAAGCCGCTCAGTTTCCGCATCAATAGGAACGGTCGGCGTGTCACCGACTACGATTCTCGGGGCATCCAGACCATTTACAGCTTCGAGCAGTTGCGCGTTTTGACTTAACCAGGGAGAAGAAGAGAGCATGAGCCACCCGAATATCCGACTTGAGTGCCTACGTCCGGCCGAGAGCTGGAGCCAGCCGACCGGAGAAGAAGTTCGCGAGGTCTTACGCCTCGCGGAATTAACGGGAGGCGTGGCCGCGAAGCGGCTGGGCCTCGGAGCGAAGGGCGACCGCACGGTGCGCCGCTGGGTCGGTGAGGACTCGCACATTCCCTATGCCGCGTGGGCGCTGCTGTGCAACTTAGCCGGCCTAGGGCAGATCTGGAAGGATTGAACGCCAGGGTAGGAGGCTTTAGCCGCTAAAATAATTTACGTTATATCGTATTATTTCCTTGAATATAGGACATATTGCCCTATATTCAAATGAAGGCCGGGCATGTTGCTCAGGTCATTTACCGGGAGATCTTCCGATGCGCAACCAAGTCATGCCCTGGATCGACCTGCTTCCGAACGTGAATCCGTCCCTCATGGCACAGCGGGACGTGGTAGCTACCAAGATGGCATTGGCGGACGACTATATGCGGCGGGCAGAGAGGTTGCGTCGAGAAGCCTATTTCGACTCGATGCGATTGGAATGTCGCGTGATGGCGGTTTGTGGGCTGGATGCGGTTGAGCGGGCGAAGCGCGTGGCGGGGTGATGGCAATGTGGCCCGGGTTGCCGGGCCTTCTCTTCGGTAAACCGGCAAAATCTCTTTGTATGTAGGGCATTTTGCCCTATAATGCTTCGTGAAGGCCGGGCATGTTGCCTAGGTCAATAACCGGAGAACTTCCGATGAGCAAGAAAATCATGCCTTGGATTGACGCGATGCCTGGCGTCGACGCGACCGACTTCCCGGCGCAGCGGGACCAGATCGCCGCGATGATGGACGAGGCGGCCGATCTGGCGTGCAAGGCCGAGGCGCTGCGGGCCGAGGCGTACTTCGCCGGCTGCTCCCTTGAGGGCAACGCCAAGGCGCGGATCGAGTAAAGGAGAATGGCCCGGCTTCGGTCGGGCCTTGTGAGGCTGCAATCAAGGCCGGGCAAGTGCCCTGGTCAGATACCGGAGAGAACCGATGCGTAAGAACCGCTCCCCCTACTTCACTCAGGCGCGTTATGACGGGAAGTGCGCCGAGACTGGAGCGCCGATCAAGAAGGGCGACCGGATCGCCTACTATCCGGCGACCAAGCAGGTGTTTAGCGAGCAGAGCAAGCAGGCCGAAGAGCTGCGCGGTCAGGAGTTCGCCCGTTCGTGGGGCATGGCCGATGCGGACTACTGAGATGCGGGCCGGGATGCAGGAGAAGAAACCGATAGGTGGCGGCGCGAGGTAGAAGCACGCCCCGGACTGAGCCGGGGCGCTTGGCCTGGTGCTGGAACACCGTAACCGCGCTTTCCAGGGCGGAAAGCAACCAGCATTGAACACGCTAGTTCGTGG
>Ga0075163_10010756_pt1 | contig 11949 bp, 10 predicted proteins | sample JI1023141ADNA_FD_71478 | JGI IMG/M metagenome (GOLD analysis project Ga0075163, IMG submission 71478) | Wastewater effluent complex algal communities from Wisconsin, to seasonally profile nutrient transformation and Carbon sequestration -... | ecosystem: Engineered > WWTP > Effluent > Algae...
ACGTCCTGTTTCGCATCCGCCTGGCGCGGCAAGCCCAGTAATTGCCAGCTGTCATCGGCATTCTGCACCAGACGCAGATGCAGGTTGCGGACTTTCAGTTCGGTCAGCGGGTGGTTCGGGAACAATCCCGAATACACCGAAACCAGCAATTCGGCCTGCGCGATTTCGACTTGCGCCGCGCCACGGCCGACCCTCAACCCGGTCAGACGAACACGCGGTCCGCGCCGGCTCCATTCGGTCTGGCTGCGGTCGAAATCGACCGGCTGGCCGACCTGCTCTTCCAGCCAGGCTTTGACCCGCTGCGGATTGTCTTCGATGAACGGCAGCAACAGGCTGGCGATGCTGACCGCCAGCGCGGCCAGAATCAACAGGACCAGCATGCCGTAGCCGAGCGTGCGCCGGGTGTAACGGAGCGTACGGCGTAGTTTGTTGGGCATGGTCAGGACAGCACCACGTCGAATTGATCCTGGGCGTATTGGTCGTCTGCCTGGAAACGGATGTCCTTTCCGATGAATTCCTCGAGCTCGGCCACCGCCGCCGATTCCTCTTCGGTGATCTTCGCGACCACCACCGGTGCCGCCATCACCATCACCTTGTCGGCTTCGAACTGCCGGACGGCGCGTGTGACTTCCCTGAAGATCTCGTAGATCACGGTTTCCGCGGTCTTGATGTAGCCCTTCCCCTGGCAGGCCGGGCAGGGTTCGCAAAGCTGTCGTTGCAGGCTTTCGACGGTGCGTTTGCGTGTCATCTCGACCAGGCCGAGCGGCGAGAAATCATACACGACGGTCTTGACATGGTCGCCGGCCAGGCCCTTTTCCAGCGTACGCAGGACCTGCCGTTTGTGTTCGTCATCGTGCATGTCGATGAAATCAATGACGATGATGCCGCCGAGGTTGCGCAGCCGGAGCTGGCGCGCCACCGACTGCGCGGCTTCCAGATTGGTCCGGTAGGCGGTTTCCTCCAGATTTTTCTGGCCGAGGAAGGAGCCGGTATTGATGTCGACCGAGGTCATTGCTTCGGTCTGGTCAAATACCAGATAGCCGCCGGATTTCAACGGTACCTGCTTGTTCAGCGCACGACTGATCTCGTCCTCGACGCCGTACATGTCGAATATCGGACGCGTGCCCGGGTACAGCCGGATGCGGTCGGCCAGCTCCGGCATCAGCTGCTGGGCGAACAGCTGCACTTTGTCGAACATCTCGCGCGAATCGATCTGTACCGTGGCGACCCTGGCGTGCAGCATGTCGCGCACCGCCCGCATCGGTAGCGACAGATCGTCGAACAGGCATTCCCCGGTAACGGCATGCTCACCGCGCCGGCGAATGACCTGCATGGCCCGGCCAAGGTAGACGATGTCCTGTTCGATGAAAGCGGCCTCGACGCCTTCGGCATTGGTGCGCACGATGTAGCCGCAACCGGAACTATTGGCATGCGCCTGCACCAGCTGCTTAAGGCGCTGCCGCTCCTGTTCTTCCTCGATACGGCTGGATACGCCGATCGTTTGCGAATCCGGCAGCAGCACCAGGTAGCGGGATGGAATCGAGATTTCGGTGGTCATTCGTGCGCCCTTGCTGCCGATCGGGTCCTTGATCACCTGCACGATGATGTCCTGGCCTTCATGCACCAAGGACGTGATCAGGGGCGGCGGGCGTCGTTCCGACGGCACCGATTCGGCGGTGAACGGCGCCGATACCGCCTGCACGATGTCGGAGGCATGCAGGAAAGCTGCGCGCTCCAGGCCGACGTCCACGAATGCCGCCTGCATGCCCGGCATCACCCGCTGCACACGGCCCTTGTAAATGTTGCCGAGCACGCCGCGCTTGGAGCTGCGTTCGATGTGCAGTTCCTGCAGCAGGCCGTTCTCGACCACCGCCACGCGGGTTTCGCGCGGAGTGACGTTGATCAGCAGTTCTTCGTTCGAGGCCATGCGTCAATCCGCCCGGAACGGCACATTGAACTGCTTCAGCAACTGGTAGGTTTCATGCAGCGGCAAGCCCATGATTCCGGAATAGCTGCCTTCGATCGATGCGATGAATGCCGCAGCTCTGCCCTGCACGGCGTAAGCGCCGGCTTTGCCGAACGGTTCTCCGGTGGCGATGTAGGCATTGATTTCGGCATCGCTGATATCGGCGAAACGGACACGGCTGCTGACCACGTGATGCGCTTCCTCGCCGGCCGACATCAGCCAGACCGCGGTAATCACATCATGGCTTCGGCCGGAAAGCGCACGCAACATGGCGAATGCCTGCTCCGCGCCGTCCGGCTTGCCGAGTACGGCATCGGCCAGCACCACATCGGTATCAGCGCCCAAGACCCGGGCGCCCGGATTGCCGGCCAGTTGCAACAGGCCTTTGCCGGCCTTCTCGCGCGCGGTCCGGTTGACATAATCCCAAGGCTTCTCTCCCGGCTGGCGTTGTTCATGGACGTCGACATCGATCACATCGAATGTGACCTGCAACTGGCTCAGAAGTTCTCGCCGGCGCGGGGATTGCGATGCCAAATAAATCATTTATCCGCCATATCCCTGTAAAATGAGGATGTCATAGTGCACTCACCCTTCGAGCAGGAATCCCGATGAACGCCACTGCCCCTATTCTACTGTGCTTTAGCGGCCTACTGCAGGCCGGAACGGCATGCGCCGAGGCAACGCAGGAGTCGGCCGAAGTCTGGTATCGCCAAGGCGCCGAACGCGCAGACAGGCTTGGTTCAGGCAAAGCCGAAGCTAGGAATGTGATTCTGTTCATCGGCGACGGCATGAGCCTGACGACGGTGGCGGCCGCCCGGATTTTCGAAGGCCAGCAGCACGGCCGTCCGGGCGAGGAAAACCAGCTCAGTTTCGAGAAATATCCAGCCACCGCATTCAGCAAAACCTACAACACCGACAGCCAGACGCCGGATTCCGCCGGCACCATGACCGCGATGATCACCGGTGCCAAGACCCGCATGGGGTTTCTCAGCGTCGGCCAGATTCCCGATCGTGGCCAGTGCGCGCAGTCGCTCAAGCATCCTTTGACCAGCGCGATGACCCTGGCCAAGGCTGCAGGACTTTCGACCGGCGTGGTCACCACCACCCGCATCACCCATGCCACCCCGGCGGCAACCTATGCGCACAGTCCCGAACGCAATTGGGAAAGCGATGCCGACATGTCCGATGCCGCCAAGGCGCAAGGCTGCAGTGACATCGCGCAACAATTGGTCGACTACTCCGCCGCCATCGGCGTCGATGTGGTGATGGGCGGCGGATTGAACAAATTCCTGCCCGCCGGCGCCAATCCGAAGTATCCGGATGCCAAAGGCGCCAGGTCAGACGGCAAGGATCTGGTCAAACAGTGGGCCAGCCAGGAACCCGGGCGAGCGTTCGTGTTCAGTGGCAGCCAGCTGGCGGCACTCGATCTGACCGCATCCCGCAAGATCACCGGCCTGTTCAGCGGTGATCACATGGACTACGAATTCGACCGCGTGACCGAAAAGTCCGATCAACCAAGCCTTGCCGAGATGACCCGGGCCGCGATCAACATGCTCAAACGCGCTGACAAAGGGTTTTTCCTGGTGGTCGAAGGCGGCCGTATCGACCACGCCCACCACTCCGGCAACGCCTACCGGGCGCTGACCGACACGGTGGCTTTCGCCGAAGCCGTTGAAGCCGCGAATGCGCTGACTTCGGAACAGGACACATTGATTCTGGTCACCGCCGATCATTCCCATACGATGAGCTTCGTCGGTTATCCGCAGCGCGGCAACCCGATTCTCGGCAAAGTGGTTGGCGTATCGTCCGAAGACGATGAGCCGGGCCTGGTCAAGGATCTGCTGGGATTACCCTATACCACGCTGGTGTATGCCAATGGCCCGGGCTATACCGGCGCCACCAGCGCACAGCCGGCCGGAAGCAAGAATTTTCCGCACAATCCCGGCGGTTATGTCGAGCCTGCGGTTGGCCGGCCGGATCTGACCAAGGTCGATACCCAACACCCGAATTTCATGCAGGAGGCGCTGGTTCCCAGCAACTCGGAATCCCACGGCGGCGACGATGTCGGCATCTGGGCACGCGGGCCGGGTAGCGCAGCGGTGCGTGGTTCGCTGGAACAGAACACCCTATTCCATCTGCTGACACAGCCACAGCCGTTGATTCGCCGCTATCTGTGCGACAGCGGTTATTGTGAAAACGGTCTGCCGGTGCTTTTACCCCGCGTCAAGTGATGCATGCTCGGATGCCACGGTGGTGCTGATTTGACAAAGCCCCTTTAATCCGCAAGCATGGCCGCACATCCGTTAAACCAGCAAGGGGAAAACCGCATGACCTCCATCGCCGCAATGCACGACGACCTGGCCGGCAGCTTGGCCAAAAACTGGTGGCTGCTTCTGCTACGCGGTCTGCTGGCCGTCGCCTTCGGCGTCCTGCTGTTCACCCGCCCGAGCATCAGCGTTGCGATACTCATTACTTTCTTCGGCGCCTACTCGCTGGTCGATGGTGTATTCAGCGCCTACAGCGCCATTTCCCAGCGCAGCCAGCACGAACACTGGGTACTGATGCTGGTCGGCGGCCTGTGCGGCATCGCCATCGGCCTGATCACTTTCTACTCGCCGGGCATCACCGCCATTGTGCTGCTGTTTTACATCGCAATCTGGTCGATCATCATCGGGATTTCGCAGATCATCATGGCCGTGAAACTGCGCGCCGAAATCAAGGGTGAGTTCTGGCTGGGCCTGGCCGGATTGGTGTCGGTACTGTTCGGCATGTACCTGATCTACAACCCGGGCGCCGGAATCCTGTCCGTTATCTGGGTACTGGCGGCTTATGCCGTTCTTTTCGGATTCCTGATGATCGCCCTGTCTCTCCGGGTCAAAGGCTTGGCCAAAGCCCCATAAAGGCCGATTTCGTCGACATTCATTGCATGCGCCCCACGCCTGAGCGCATTTTGATTCTTTGACAAAATCAATATGGTATGCCTATCGCCATCATAGATATGATTCATTGGATTAATAATGATTCACGGCGCACCATGATGGTACCTGTTCTAAAGAATCGCAGCCCACAAAGGAGAACTTCATGTCAAACGAATCCAAATGCCCGTTCGCAGGCGGTGCCGGCAGCCACACCAAGGTGTCCGGAAGCCAGACCAATGCCGATTGGTGGCCGAACCAGCTGAACCTCAACATTCTCCACGGCCAATCGTCGAAGTCCAATCCGATGGGAGACGATTTCAACTACGCTGAACAATTCAAGACCCTCGATCTCGATGCGGTGATAAAAGACCTGACGGCATTGATGACCGATTCGAAGGACTGGTGGCCTGCAGACTGGGGCCATTACGGCGGCCTGATGGTACGCATGACCTGGCACGCGGCTGGAACCTACCGTATCGCCGACGGCCGCGGTGGCGCCGGTACCGGCAACCAGCGCTTCGCACCGCTCAACAGCTGGCCGGACAACGGCAATCTCGACAAAGCCCGCCGTCTGCTCTGGCCGATCAAGCAGAAGTACGGCCGCAAACTGAGTTGGGCCGATTTGATTGTGCTGGCCGGCAATGTCGCCATGGATTCGATGGGTTTCAAAACCTTTGGATTCGGTGGCGGACGCGCCGACATCTGGGAACCGGAAGAAGAGATCAACTGGGGCGCCGAGACCGAATGGCTGGCCACCAGCGACAAAGCCAACAGCCGTTATTCCGGCGAGCGCGACCTGGCCAACCCGCTGGCGGCCGTGCAGATGGGCCTGATTTACGTCAACCCGCAGGGCCCGGACGGCAACCCCGACCCGATCGCTTCCGGACGCGATGTCCGTGAAACCTTCGCACGCATGGCGATGGATGACTACGAAACCGTGGCACTGGTCGCCGGCGGCCATACTTTCGGCAAGGCCCATGGTGCAGGCGATGCCGCCTTGGTCGGCGTCGAACCGGAAGGCGCCGATATCGCGGAGCAGGGCTTCGGCTGGATCAGCAAATTCGGTTCCGGCAAAGCCGGCGATGCCATCACCAGCGGCATCGAAGGCGCCTGGAAGCCGAACCCGACCACCTGGGACATGGGCTATTTCAACATGCTGTTCGGTTACGAATGGGAGCTTTCCAAGAGCCCGGCTGGCGCCCACCAATGGACACCGAAAAACTGCCGGCCGGAAGACCTGATTCCGGACGCGCACGATCCGTCCAAAAAACATCCGCCGATGATGACCACAGCCGATCTGTCGCTGCGCATGGATCCGGCCTACGAAAAGATTTCGCGTCATTTCCACCAGAACCCGCAGGAATTCCACGATGCCTTCGCGCGTGCCTGGTTCAAGCTGACACACCGCGACATGGGGCCGCGTGCCCGTTACCTCGGCAAACTGGTGCCTTCGGAAGTGCTGATCTGGCAGGATCCGGTTCCGGCTGTTGACCATGCCCTGGTCGATGCCGGTGATATCGCCGCATTGAAGGCGAAACTGCTTGCCTCCGGCCTGTCGATCTCGCAGCTGGTGAACACCGCCTGGGCGTCGGCTTCAAGCTTCCGCGGCAGCGATAAGCGTGGCGGCGCCAACGGTGCGCGCATCCGTCTGGCACCGCAGAAGGACTGGGCGGTCAACCAACCGGCCGAACTGGGAGCGGTACTGGCCAAACTCGAAGCCGTACGGGCCGAGTTCAACAGTGCGGCTACCGGCGGCAAGAAAATCTCGCTGGCCGACCTGATCGTGCTCGGCGGTTGCGCCGCAGTGGAAGCCGCGGCCAGAAAAGCCGGCACCGAGGTTAGCGTGCCGTTCTCCCCTGGACGGACCGATGCCACGCAGGAACAAACCGATGCGCATTCATTCGCACCGCTCGAACCGAATGCCGACGGTTTCCGTAACTTCGTGAAGCGCGGCTTTGAAGACGCACAGGCCGATTTACTGGTCGACAAGGCGCAACTGCTGGGTTTGAGCGCGCCGGAAATGACCGTGCTGATCGGCGGCCTGCGTGTACTCAACGCCAATGCCGGCAAGGCACAGCATGGTGTTTTCACCACCCGCCCGGAAACGCTGAGCAACGATTTCTTCGTCAACCTGCTCGACATGGACACGGCATGGAAGCGTTCGGCCACCGACGCCAATGTGCTCGAAGGCCGCGACCGCAAGACCGGGGCGCTCAAGTGGACCGGCACCGTGGTCGATCTGGTGTTCGGCTCGAACTCGCAATTGCGTTCGCTGGCTGAAGTGTATGCGACCGACGACGCCCAGAGCAAGTTCGTGCAGGACTTCGCGGCGGCGTTCGCCAAGGTCATGGACAACGACCGCTTCGACCTCGCCAGAGAACGGTAATCGGGGTGATTGAAAACGGGCCGCATCCGCGGCCCGTTTTTTCATTCACGCGCGGTGATAGGGATGGTTGGCCAGCATGCTGGCGGCCCGGTACAGCTGTTCGGCCACGACCAGCCGGACCAGCATGTGCGGCAGCGTCAACGCGCCGATTGACCACTGTTCATCGGCTTTGGCCGAAACCTCGGGACTATGCCCTTCCGGCCCTCCGATCAAAAACGCGACATCACGGCCTTGCTGGCGCCAGAATGCCAGCCGTTCGGACAGTTGTTCGGAGGAATAATTCTTGCCGCTGCCTTCGAGCAGCACCACATGGGCGCTTTTGGGAATGGCGGCCAAAACCCGCTGACCTTCATCGAGCTTGGCACGTGCGGCGTCTCGACCCTTGCCGCGCAGTCCAGGAGCGATTTCAAGCAATTCGAACGGCAGCCAATGCGACAGCCGCTTCTGGTAGTCACTGAATCCTTCAGCAACCCAGGATGGTGCGCGCTCGCCGACGGCAATCAGGCGCGCTTTCATGGCTCAATTGACGGCGTCGGATTCCGGCGGCTGATCGCCCACCGTCCATAGTCTTTCGATGGCGTAATACTCGCGGATGCGCGGCAACATGACGTGCACGATGACGTCACCCAGATCGACCAGCACCCATTCGGCTTCGGTGCCGCCCTCAACGCCCAGCGGCATGACCCCGCACTTCTTGGCGAATTTGACCACTTCATCGGCCACCGACTTGACGTGGCGGGACGATGTCCCCGAAGCCACCACCAGATAATCGGCGATGCTGGTCTTGCCGCGCACATCGATTTCGACCGCATCCTTGGCTTTCATCTCCTCCAGCGCCAGATGAACCTGCTTGAGCAGATCCTCGGCCGGCGGCAACGGATTCGGCAGTTGTGTTTTGATGATGTGGGCTTGGGTCAAGAGGCTGTCCTCGGTGGGTTTGGGGCTATTATACCCCTGTTGCATACAGCCGATTGCGCAGGATGTAAGCCGACACGGAATCCGGCAGATCCGCGTCCAAGCCGTCGTTGCCCGCCAATCCGGCACGTACCGCAGTGGCGCTTTCCAGCCGCGGCGGCATCTGCAGGTGGAACACGCGTCCTGCCGGTGTGGCGTCCAGCAGATCCGGCGTGTCGGCCCAACGCTGCGCGCAGACGCTCGCAAGCTCCGCCGGCAGGGACTGCACGCTGTGTCCCGGGCGATCGACCACGATGAAATGACTGAGTTCGAACAACCCGCGCCAGGCATACCAGTCCGGCAGCCCCAGAAACGAATCCATGCCGATCAACCAGGCGATCGGCTGCTGCGGACCGGTCTCGGCGCGCCATTCGCGCAGGCTGAGCAGGCTGTACGAGGGCCCCGGGCGGTGTAGTTCACGCCGATCGCAGGAAAATCCGGGATGCCCGGCAATGGCCAGTTCGACCATTTCGGCACGCTGCCCGGCGCTGGCTGAGGCCGGCGGACGATGCGGGGGATCGGCACTGGGCAGAAAGATGATATCGGTCCGGAATGCGGCTTGCGCGGCTTCGGCCACGGCCAGATGGCCGTGATGGACCGGATCGAAAGTGCCGCCGTAAAGGATGATCAGCCGCACACGTGTACGCTTTTTCGGGTCTTTGCGTTCGACCATTGCGCCAGTACGCGTTCCAATCCGACCCAGGCATCGCCGGACTTGCGGCCCTTCGACATCCTGTCGATGTCGGCGAGCTGGCTCACCAATCGTTCGAAAAGACCGCGGTTGCCATGATCCAGTGTGCGCAGCATCTGCGCCTGCCTGCTCTGCCAGTGTTTATCGGCCTGCATCGCCGCCTGCGTCCGCCCGCCGCTTTCCTTGACCTGCGCGTAATAGGCAAGGTTCATCAACTCCTTGCCGATCACCGGCAGCAGCGCCGGCACCTGTTCGCCTTCGGCCCGCAGGCCTTTCAGGATTCGGCTGGCTCGTGGGAAATCACCGTCATAACAGGCATCGACAAGCTTGAAGACGTCGTACCGGCTGCTGTCCGACACCCACTGTCGCATCTGTTCGGCGTTGATATCGCCCTTGACGCCGAGCATGGCTAATTTCCGGATTTCCTGGTCGGCTGCTAGCAGATTGCCTTCGATGCGCTGATTCAGTATCTGCAGGGCTTCGGCGGACGCCCGGATGCCGTTGGCGTGCATGCGCTGCCCGATCCATGCGCCGATATCCGATGGCCGGACCGTCGCCGCCGTCACCATCTGTCCGCATTGCTCCACCGCCTCCGACCATTTGCCGCCGTGTTTGCTGCTCCACTCCAGGCTACTGATCAAAAGCACGGTATCCGGTGGCGGCGACGCGCAGTACGTGATGATGGCCTGCGAACCTTCTTTGCCCGGCTTGCCGGTCGGCAAGCGCAGATCGAGCACACGCCGTGCAGCGAACAGGCTCATGCTGGCGCCCTGATGCTGAAGCTCATCCCAGCTGAAGCCGCCGTCGTCGGTTTCGATCACGATGCGTTCGCTGTATCCGCTCTCGCGCAAACGGCTACGCAGGGCATCACAGCATTCCTGGACCAGTAGCGCTTCCGGTCCGGCAATCAGATAGACCGGCTTCAACTCGGCCTTGGCCAGCGCACGCAGAAAGCTTTCGGAACCGACACTCATGGCGCCGTTGGTTGCAGTACGATACTGGTCCGGCGCAGGATGGCACGGATCATTTCGGCCTGCATCTCGCGCTTGAGCAGGGCTTCCTCGGCCGGCGAACCGGCGGAAAGCTGGGCATCGTAGGTATAAACCCGGCGCAGTTCGACCGGCTGGCGGTCAATCAGGACATCGCCCTGCGGATCCAACAGCGAATACTGCACCGAATAGCGTATGACGTACTCGCGGACCTGGGCGAATTCATTGATCGAAAGCGCGCGCCTGTTGGTTTCTTCGCTGACGATCACAATCTGGTAGGCCGGTTCGTCGGTGCGCGCCAGACGCGCTCCGGTGGCGCTCAGGGCGCGCTCGATGTTGTCCGCCAGCGGACTGTAGATGTTGTCGGCGCTGACCCGGAACGGCCCGGACTGCTCGTTCAGCTGTACGATGTTGCTGGGCTTGAACCCGCATCCGGCCAGCACGAGCATCGCGATTGCCGCCAACCGGCGCATCAGGCGGTTGCCACGATGTTGACGATCTTGTTCGGCACCACGATCACTTTCCTGACCGTCAGGCCTTCGATGAAGCGCAGCACGTTCGGCTCGTTCAAGGCCTGCTGTTCGACCAGCTCCCTGCTGGCGTTCTGCGCGGCTTCGATGGTGGCGCGCAGTTTGCCGTTGACCTGTACCGCCAGCGACACGCTGTCGCGGACCAGTGCCGCGGCATCGGCGGTGGGGAACGGCAAGGTCTCCAGCACGGTTTCCGGATGGCCGAGACGGACCCAGAGCGCATGCGCCATGTGCGGCGTGATCGGATTGAGCAGCAATGCCGCCGCTTCGTAGATTTCCTGCAGCAGCGCGCGCTCGTTGCCGGTCCTGGCGTCGAATCTGGCGGTTGCGTTCATCAGCTCCATCACGGCCGCGATGGCGGTATTGAAGGTCAGCCGGCGTCCGTAATCGTCACCGACCTTGTGGATGGTTTCGTGCAGTTGCCGGCGCAGGGTTTTTGCTTCGGCAGCCAGCGCGCCGGCGTCCAATGGCGGGCAGACGCCTTGGTCGACGTGCCTTCCGACCTGCGCCCACAGCCGTCTCAGGAAACGGTACATGCCTTCGACCCCGGATTCGCTCCAGTCCAGGCTCTGCTCCGGCGGTGCCGCGAACATCGAGAACAGGCGCACGGTATCGGCGCCGAATTTATCGACCATGGTCTGCGGATCGACGCCGTTGTTCTTCGACTTCGACATTTTTTCGGTACCGCCGATTTCAACCGGCTTGCCGTCGGTGATCAGGGTGGCGCCGGACAGTTTGCCGCGGGCATCGGTCTCGATGGCGACATCGGCCGGATTGAACCAGGTTTTCGAGCCGTCCGCCTCGGAGCGGTAGAAGGTATCGGCGATGACCATGCCCTGGCACAGCAGATTGCTGGCCGGTTCGTCACTGTTGACCAAACCGGCATCGCGCATCAGCTTGTGATAGAAACGGAAGTACATCAGATGCATGATCGCGTGTTCGATGCCGCCGATGTAATGATCGACCGGCAGCCAGTAATTGGCGCGTTCATCGATCAGGTCTTGGGCACCCGGCGAGGTATAGCGCGCATAGTACCAACTCGACTCCATGAAGGTGTCGAAGGTATCGGTCTCGCGTTCGGCCGCACCGCCGCATTGCGGGCAGCGGGTCTTCCGCCACTCGGGATCAGTCTTGATCGGCGAACCGGTACCGGAAAACGCCACGTCTTCCGGCAACACCACCGGCAGCTGGTCTTCAGGCACCGGCACAGCCCCACAGCTATCGCAATAAATCATCGGTATCGGGCAGCCCCAATAGCGCTGGCGCGAAACGCCCCAATCGCGCAGGCGGAAGTTGACGCGGTGCGCGCCCTGCCCGGCATCGACCACCTGCTGTTTCAGGTGCGCGAACGCTTCGGCGTAATTCATTCCATCCAGCACGCCGGAATTGACCACATGCATACCGACGGTGGTTTTGTCGCCGTACCAGTCCTGCCAGGCCTCGGTGCTGTAATCACTATCGGGAACGGCAATCACTTGTTTGATCGGCAGAGCGTATTTCTTGGCGAATTCGAAA
>Ga0075163_10010757_pt1 | contig 11948 bp, 7 predicted proteins | sample JI1023141ADNA_FD_71478 | JGI IMG/M metagenome (GOLD analysis project Ga0075163, IMG submission 71478) | Wastewater effluent complex algal communities from Wisconsin, to seasonally profile nutrient transformation and Carbon sequestration -... | ecosystem: Engineered > WWTP > Effluent > Algae...
CGCCGCCGCCGCCGCCGCCACCGCCGCCGCCACCGCCACCACCGCCGCCGCCGCCGCCGCCGCCTCCGCCTCCGCCTCCTCCGCCCGCCGAAGCGAAGTGCCGCGTGAAGCACGTGATCAGCACGACCACAGTCTTTACTACGCTGATCGAGCGCCTAAACCGCCGCTCCGTGGGGAGCCTGCTTGAGCAGCTGATCGCCGAGGTGAATGCGCACTGCGCCAAGTTGCCGGCACCTGCTCTCGATGTTGGGCCAACGCTGGAGCAGATCGAGAAGCTCAATCTCAAGCTGCAGATTGTTCAGAAAGCGGCGCAGGAGCTCGATGAAAATGAGTTTGCTCAGGTCGAAGAGCTGCTAAAGAAGCTGCTGCTGAAGATGGACCTGGGCAGCATACTGCAGAACCTCCAGGTCAACATCGATGGGCGGAGCTTCAGTCTGACGCGACTGGCCGAGGTCATCGCAAGCGTGGAGCAGGTTGTGAGCATCGAGCTCCAGTACTCCAACCCGGACGATGGCGAGGTTATCGCTGCGCTGTTCACGCTCACCGATGAGACCGTGATCACCTTCCGCCCTCGCGTGATCGAGGTGCCCGACAGCCAGCGCATCACCTATGTGTTCGAGACCCGGGACTGGAAGGGCCTGCCTGCGTCGTTCAGCCTGCTCCTGAGCCATCGCAAGCGCGGCTACAAGCTCTGCGACCGCAGCGTTGACCTCAGCATCTTTGAAGGCGTCAAGCAGACCAACATCGTGTTTGATCTGTGCCCGAAGATCGCCCTTCCTGCTCCGGGTATCAAGTAGGTCCCCGCCTCCGACCCACCCAGGCGCCCGCAGCCCCTTTTTATTGATCGATTTCTCGTCGAGGTAATTGCGAGCTAAGCGCCGAACAATAAATTCGGGCTGCGGCGCCGCGGCGCGCGCTATAAACGCGCGGTCGGGCTGCTTATTAGAGAATGCGGAGGAATGCGAGGAGGTCGGCGCGCTCGCTGTTGTTCAGGTGGATGGGATACTTGCGGCCGTCGGCAGAGTTGCTGTAGTAGCTGCTCTGGAAGTGGTCGAGCACGGCTTCCAGCGTCGGCGCCGTGTTGTCGTGGAAGTACGGAGCGAGCTTGCTCAGGCGGCGCAGCTGCGGGACCTTGAAGCGGAACAGATCCTCGTAGCGACCGGTGGCACTGGCGGCGCCTGGATCCGCGGTAACCGTGTGCATCACGGTCGAGCCGTCCATCTTGGCGAGCGGCAGCACGATGGTCTTGAACGCCTTCTGGGGGCAGCCCACGCCCTGCACGGGCTTGGTGGTGCAGGTAAAGGCGCGGAAGTCGAGGTTGAAGGTGTTGCGCTGGGCCACGCCGACATCGAAAGTGTGGTTGATCTTGGGCGCAAAGCTCAGCGGCGCACCGGGCACGTGCTCGATGTTGCCAAAGACGTTGGGCGTGCTGTGGCAGCCCATGCACTGATCCTTGAAGATATCGCGGCCGCGACGCTGCTGCTCGGTCTGGACCGGCACGGTGAAGAACGGATCCTTGACCAGCACGGTGTACAGATCGCAGGACCATGAGCCGGTCACACGCTGACAATCGACCGGCGTGCACTGCGAGCCCGAAGCAAACGAGCACTGCGGATTGAGGGTTGGATCCGCGGGGTTCAGAAACGCGCGCAGTGCCGGGGGATCGATGGTGGCGGTCTCGGCGAAGGCGACGATGTTGCGCAGGCGATCCTCGAACACCGGCGGTCCGGCGGGGAAGTTCGGGTTGGGCACCTTCACCAGATCGTCGAAGCGCTCGTCAAAGAGCTGCGGATGCGAAAAGATCGCGCCGCGCGCGGTCTCTTGCAGCTCGCGCATGCGGCCGTCGTTGAGAAAGCCGATGGTGAGGCCGGTGTTGACCAGGCGGATAACCTTGCGCCACTCGATCACCTCGCGGAAGGGATCGTTCCAGGCGATGACGTTGTTGAAGCGGCCAGGCTTGATGCCCACCAGCCCGTGGTTGTTGAGGTTGTCGAAGGCCTGCGGGTGGGCGCCATCATCGGCCTCGCGACCCGTGAAGAGGGGATCGGCGAGCGGGATGGTACTGGTCAGTGGGAAGGCATGGGGCAGACCGAGCTTGAGCTCCTCGGTCACCTGGCCGCTGCCGTTGCGGGTGTCGGGGCGGTGGCAGGTGGTACAGGCGCGGCCATTGCTGACAATGTCGCCCACGCCCAGCATGACCGAGTGGCCCTGGAAGAGGGCCTGCGAGTTGTCGATCGCGGTCTGAGCGGCGTTGAAGCCAAAGTTCAGGCGGCCCACATTGGGGTCGGCATCGGGCAGCGGACAGTTGGGTCGGCAGGCGTTGTTCTGATTGGTGACAAGTCCCAGGAACTCGACCTTGGTGCTGAAGCGAAACGCGCGGTCGAAGATGTCGCGCAGCAGCCTGTCGTCGTTGCTGTCTGCGTGCGCGCTCACCGCGACGCCAAGAAGAAGACTGCCGGCCAGAAGACGCACGAAGTTCTTTTTGTTCAACATAGTCTCCTCCTTTCTACAGACTGGTCTGTCCCTGACAAAACAGCGGCGCGGTCACGTGCGGGTTGCTGAGGAAGCCTTCGCACCTGGGCACGGGCTCGATGGCCGGCTGCACGTTCTGGATGGCATTGGGAAGGCTGGCGTGCCAGCCCCAGGGGACGCCGCCGCCCACTGCGGGGTTGTTCTGAAGGAACCCAATGCCGCTATAGATGTAGTCGCGGTTCATATCATCCCCGCCAGGCGGTACGTCGGGCCGTCCCTCTTCGATGGTCAGATCGAAGCCGATTCCCTGGCGCAGGATGAAGTCAAAGGGCTGTCCCTGCGAGGCCGGAAGCAGCGGCGGACTGTAGGGCCGGAGCTGGCCGAGCACCGGCTGGTACTGGAGCGACCGGCAGAGATTGATCGGCACAAAGGTCGTTGCTGAGTAGGACCAGTAACCGTCTTCGCTGGTAACCTGATTATAGGGAACGGTGTAGTCGCGTGAGGCAAATCCCTTCCTATTCGGATAGATAAGCGAAGATGCATAGATCGCCGCATTGCCAAAAGACACTGGAATGGTGTTCGGTGGCTGACCGTTGGGATACTCAGCGACACTGCCCTTCAGGAGCAGCGTCTGCGCATCGTAATAGAATGGCGCCTGCTGGGTGTTGAAGGTGGTGAAGACCGTCCACAGACGATAAGCGGTACCATCGCTCGGGATAATCGGGAAGTCTTTCGGGGCCCGATGGAAGGGGTTATACCACCAGGTCGCTTGTCCAGGCGGCTTATAGTGATTGGGATTCTGCGGATCCAGGATCTCGGGATCTCCGCCATCAATTCTTGTGATGGTTGGGCTCACAGGTACGTTGGACAGCTTTATGCGGTAATGAACGGTGTTCTGTGCGCGATCCCAGTCAATGCGCACAGTGCCTTTGAGGCCATCGCAGTTGCCGCTTGGCGGGGCTGGCACCCAGTCATCGATGCCGCCGCCAGGGCCGCGCCATAGCGGCGAGAAGAGCTGGCCTTTATCGTCGTCACCGGTCCAGATCGGGGCCATCAATTTACAGTCTGCGGAGGTCCACTCCGACCGCCCCGGACCGTTCAGATAGGCATTGATTACATTCAGATAATCGTTGCCATGCACTTCCGAGCAGTTCCTCAATTCATCGGTCTGCGAAGCGACATCTTCTAATAGCGTATCATCTCCTGAACAATTACATGCAAATACCGCGGCGGCTAATGTAACTCTTTTGAACATTCATGCCTCCTGAGTCAGCGCAAAACGTGCCATTGATGGAAAAGGGCATGGGCAAAAGCAGCGGAGGCGCGCGTCATCTACCGGATGAGGGACCTTGTCGGAGAATATCTTCATTAGATCATGCAAGGAGCTAATGTAAAAGCGATCGCTTCCGTCTTCGCCCAGAATTAGAAGCCTGACTGATAACGTTCTGAAGTCAAATCAAGTAATTCTACATTAACTTGGCCTTAAGCATCATATCATTGTACACAAACAGACCTGCACAGTCAGCATGTGGGCACGGTGTCCAGACCACCTTGGACATCATCTACAAAGGTCATAATATTGGAATGATTCTATTTCGCAATGATTTGGCAATTGTCCAGGTTGTTTACGCGACTATCGCACTCATACGCTCCGCAGAAAGTAACATCGGCGCATGTCACCATTTGCGCAGACAAACCCGCGCTGATTGCTCCCCGCTGGCAGCGACTCACACAAGTAAGTCCTAAACCCGGGAAGATTCCAGGGAAGACTGTTGAGTCGAAAAAGCGCCCACGTTATCATGCTTAATAATATGAGCGATCCTGTAAGTGACTCTGCCACTCTGCCATGGGGGAAGGTCTGGGTTGATCACCCCAATCGAATCTGCCGGGTCAGCTTCGTCCCCGGCCTGCATCAGACGCTCCAGATTGCCATCGAAGAGATGCAGGCAGTGAGCAAGGTCACCGGTGGCAAGCCGATGCCGCTGCTCGTGGACCTGCGGCCCGTCAAGGCCACTGACTTTGATGCGCGCCGCTACCTGGGCGGTCCAGAGTCCAAGGCGTGCTGGGTCGCTGCTGCGCTGCTCACCGGCACTCCTTTCAGCAATGCGATCGCCAACCTCTGGCTGGCCCGGCACAGCAGTCGCGACAAACCCTCCAAGATGTTTACGGTGGAATCCGAAGCGCTCGCCTGGCTCAAGACCTTCGCATAATGGCCATGACCGATCCCCGCCTTGCTACGATTCGAGATCGTGTGGCGCAGCTCTTGTCGACGTCACCGGACGGCGGAATGGAGCTGCCATCCGACGGTGATGAGCTGGATCAGATTGCCGCTGGTCTCGACCTCCTCGCCGCGGAAGTGGCCGCGCGCCGCAGCTTTGCTGAAACGACTGACCAGCGAATCGGCGAGCTCGCCAAGATGATGGGCTCGCTCGTGGCGTTCGATTTTTCTCCGCGCGTTTCCGTGAGCGATCGCGGCGATGTCTTTGACGGCTTTGCCTACAGTCTGAACATGATGGCCGAGGAGCTGGGGGCCACGACCGTCTCAAGCGAGTTTGTCGATAACATCCTGCAATCGATGACCGAGCCCATCGCGGTCATCGAGCCCGGCAGCCGCATCATCGCCGTCAATCGTGCGACCTGTCAGCTGACCGGCTATGACGAGTCGGAGCTCAAGGGACTCGAATATAAGCAGCTTTTTTCGCAGGTCTCGCTGCACGAGATCATCGAGCGGGGTCGCGTCGTGATTCCCGAGACCCTGTGCGCCACGCGCAGCGGCCAAACCGTGCCGGTCTCGTTTTCCGCGTCGGTGCTGCTCAACAAGATGGGAGATCTGCAAGGCATGGTCTGCGTGGCCCGCGACCTGCGCGAGATCAGGCAGAATGAGGCAGAGCGCTGGCAGATGCGTGAAGCGATGCACCGCCAGTCCATCTTGCTGGAAGAGCTTTCGACACCGCTGATTCCGATCACAGATCAGATCGTGGTCATGCCGCTCATCGGTACGGTTGACACCAACCGCGCCAAGCAGATGTCCGAGACGCTGCTTCAGGGTATCAAGTCGCTGCGTGCGCGCGTGGCGATCGTGGATGTCACCGGCCTCCGCACCGTGGATCAGGCTGCGATGCAGGGCATCATCAGCGCCATCCGCGGCGTGCGCCTGCTCGGCGCCGAGATCGTGCTCACCGGCATCCGACCTGAGATCGCCATCACGCTCGTCAGTATGGGCAGCGATATCGCGGGCATCGTCACCACCGGCACTTTGCAGGCTGGAATCCAGGAAGTGGTGAGCCGCCTCGGCAGCTCCGGCAGCAAAGCCAAGACCGCCCAGTTCAATCTGGGCGGCTTGTCCAGCAAGTCCGCGGCTTCTAAAGCTCGGCTGCGCTGAGCGCTGACGCAGAGTCGGTTGCTGAAGAGTCGCAGTCGGCTTGCGCGAGCCTATGGCGAGGGCGGGCTGCCGGGTGTGGGCGCTGGATCGAGGGTGTCTCGCGATTCGAGAGCGCGCAGCAGGAGCCTGTACATCACCGGCAATACGATCAGCGTAAGCAGCGCCGCCGAGATCGTGCCGCCAACAATGACGATCGCGATGGGGCGCTGCGTCTCGGCTCCGATGGCGCGCGAGAGTGCGGCGGGTATGAGTCCCAGCGCCGCCAGCGCTGCTGTCATCAGCACGGCGCGCAAGCGGCTGTGCGTGCCATCCACAATGGCCAGGTCCAGTGGCTGACCGCTGCGGCGCCGCTCCTCGATCGCCGAGACCACCAGCACGCCGTTGAGCGACGCCTGCCCGACGAGCGCGATGAACCCGACCGCAGCGGCAATCGAGACCGGCATGTCCACCAGCCAGAGGCCGAGCGCGCCTCCGACGAGCGCAAACGGGACGTTGAGCAGCACGAGAAGCGCCAGCACCATGGAGTCAAACGCCTTGAACAGGAGCGCGAGCGTGACCAGCAGCGCCACGGGCACCACCACCTTGAGGCGCTCCATCGAGCGCTCCTTGGACTCGAACTCACCGCCCCACTCCAGGGCCATGCCCGGCTTGAGCGGCACCTTGGCGCGCACCGCTGCCTGCGCCTCCTGCACGAAGCTGCCCATGTCGCGACCCCGCACGTTCATGCGCAGTCCGACATAGCGGCGGCCGTTTTCGCGGTTCAGGGTCGCGCGCCCATAGTCCACGCGCAGCGTCGCCACCGCAGACAGCGGAATCAGTGCGCCCGACTTGGTCGGGATGCGCAGCGCGCCGATCTTCTCGATGTTGTCGCGCGTCGCATCCGGCAGCCGCAGCACGACATCGAAGTTGCGCTCGCCCTCCCACAACGTGCCGACGGGACTGCCGCCCAGCGCCACCGAGATGAAGTGCTGCACGTCGGCCATGCTGAGCCCGAAGCGGCCGAGCATCTCGCGCCGCGGCCGGATCTGGAGCTGCGGCACCGATGCGCTCTTGACGATGCCCAGATCCGCAACGCCCGGCACGGTGGCGATGACCGACTCTGCCAGCTCTGCCGTGGCCTGTAGATCTTTGAGATCGTTGAAGTAGATCTTGAGCGCGATCTGTCCGAACTGACCGTAAATGTTCTCATTTACGTTGTCGCGAATCGGCTGCGAGAAGTTTACCGAGAGTCCGGGCACGACGGACAGAGCCTGCTTCATCTGCTCGATGAGCGCGCCCAGGTTGGGAGTCTCTTTGGGCCAGGTGTCCATCGGCCGCAGCTTGACGAAAAACTCGAGGTTGTTCGAGAGCGAGGCATCGGTTCCGTCCTCCGGGCGGCCGAGCTGCGAGGACAGCGCATCCACCTGCGAGAAGCGACCGAGCAGCGCTGTCAAGCTGGGCACGAGCCGCCGCCCCTCATCCAGCGAGATGTTCGATGGCAGGGTGAAGGTGAGATAGAGCGCACCTTCGTTGATCTCGGGGAGGAACTCGCTGCCCCGATTCGCCAGGATGTATCCCGATAGCAAAAGAGACAGGAGCGCAGTTCCGATCACAGCGACCGGTCGCCGCAGCGCGGCGCGCAGCGTTGGCAGATACAGCCGCTCTGCTGCCTGAAGCACGGGGGACTCCCGGTGCCGCACCGATTTGCGATATGCCAGCGTCGCCAGCACCGGCACCAGCGTCACCGAAAACACCAGGCTCCCCAGCAGCGCCGCCACCACGGTATGCGCCATGGGCGCGAAGATGCGTCCTTCGACCCGCTGCAGCAGGAAGATCGGCAGGTAGGCTGCAATGATGATGAGCAGCGAGAAGACCGTGGGCCGTGCCACCTGGGATACGGCCCAGCCGATGCGTCCGCGCACCTCGGTGGGCGCATCCTTGGGCGGGTGGTGCAGCGTGCTGACGATGTACTCGATGATGACCACCGCGCCATCTACGATGACGCCGAAATCGACCGCGCCCATGGACAGCAGGTTCGCCGACATCCCGCGCGCATGCAGGTAGATGAAGGCCGCGCACAGCGACAGTGGAATGGTGGACGCAACGATGAGCGCAGCCCGCAGATCGAGCAGGAAGACCAGCAGCACCAGCAGCACCAGCACTGCGCCCTCGACCAGGTTGCGACCGACGGTCTGGAGCGTCTTGTTGATGAGCTCCGTGCGATCATAAAAGGGCCAGACGCGCACGGTGTCCGGGAGCGCGCGACCGTTGATCTCCTCGATCCTGGCGCGCACACGCTTGAGCACGGCCGAGGGATTTTCGCCGCGCCGCATGAGCACGATGCCCTCTACCGAGTCGTAGTCGAGGCCGCGGCTGTAGATGCCCTGGCGCGGCATCCACCCCTCCTTCACCGACGCCAGATCCTTTACCAGGATCGGCGTGCCGCCGCGCGTCGCAACCGCCACCTTGCCAATGTCGAGCGGGGTCCCAAACAGCCCTTCACTGCGAATGATGAGCTGCTCGGCGCCGCGCACCAGAACTCCGCCCGAGGCATTCTGCGAGGCGCCTTCGATGGCATCCTCAAGCTCGCGCAGCGTCAGCCCCTTGGCTGCGAGCAGGGCGGGATGGGCGCGCACGTTGATCTCGCGCACCAGACCGCCATAGCTCACCACATCGGCCACGCCATCCACTTGCAAGAGGCGCGGGCGCACGACCCAGTCTTGCATCGTGCGCAAGAGCATCGGATCGCCCTGCGCCGCGCCGCCGTCTTTTCCGACCTCGCGCAGCGAGTAGCGATAGATCTCGCCGATGGGCGTCGAGAGCGAGCCCAGCTGCGGGGTCACCCCCTGCGGCAGCTCGGCCAGCCGAAGCCGCTCCAGCGTCTGCGACCGCGCAAACAGGACGTCGACCCCGTCCGCAAAGGTCAGCGTCATGAAGGACAGTCCGAACAGGTTGATGCTGCGCACCTTGCTCAAGCCGAACGTACCGTTGACCGCCCGCTCGATCGGGATCGACACCTGCCGCTCCAGCTCCTCGGCAGGCTGACCCGGATACAGCGAGATGATGTTGACCTGGGTGTCCGTTGGGTCCGGGAATGCTTCGATGGTCAGCTCGCGAAATGCGAAGATGCCCCAGAGCAGGACCAGGACCGTCGCGAGCAGCACCGCGGCCCGGCTGCGCAGCGCGGCCTGGATGAGCGCCTCTAACATGGCTCAGCCCTCCACATCGAGCGCATTGAGCAGCAGCAGCGCGCCGCGGGTCACGACCCGATCGCCGGCCTTGAGCCCAGCGCGAATCTCGGTCAGTCCGCCGCGCTGCCGACCGACCACGACCTCGGTGCGTCGATAGCGCCCCGGTGCCGTCTGCACGAACACCACGGACTCCAGACCGTCGCTGACCACGCTCTCGGTGAGCACGCGCAGGATGCTCTTGGCCTCCCCCGTGCCCGCTCCGAAGTAGGCTTCGACGAAGGCGTTGGGACGCAGCCGCCCCTCGGGATTCTTGGCGCGGACGCGGATTGGCACCGTCTGCCGATCCGGATCGACCACCTGCGACACCGTGTCGATGTGCCCCTGTCCCATGCTGTCGTTGTCGCCGAGCGCATGGATATCCACTGGATCGCCCGGCCGCAGGCCGCCCACGTCCTGCTGCGGCACGTCCGCCAGCACCAGCACCTCTTCGAGCTCTGCCACGGTGACCACGGGCCGCTCCTTGCCTGGCCCCACCTGCTGCCCTGGTGCCCCATCTATCTGGATGACAACGCCAGGTCGAGGCGAGAGCAGCCAGTACAGGTTGTCGCGCTCGGACGCGATGGACAGCGACTTGAGGCGCAGATCAGCGGTGCGGGCATGGAGCTCTGCATCGCGCAGATCGTTTTCCGCCACCAGCAGATCGTTGGCCGATGCGCCCCGCGCCTCCACCAGCACCTTCATGCGCGTGGACAGCGCCCGCTTGGTCTGCGCGAGCGCCGCGCTCGACCGCAGCTCGCGCAGCATGGTCGCCAGATCGCCGCTCAGGATGAGCGCCAGCCGCGCCCCTTCGGCAACGCGGTCGCCCAGCCGAACCGCGACGTGATCAACGCGACCGTCGAGCGGAGCATAGCTTGGAGCGGTCAGCGATTCGATCGCGGTGACGCGCGCAGTAACCGGTGGCAGCGGCAGCGGTGCGCCGGTCTGGACCTCCGCAGTCTCAAACGGTATCGGCTGCGCCACACCAGCAGCGAGCTGTATCTGCTGCTGCGAAATGGTGAAGCTCGGCCCGCAGTGATCTGTGTGTTTAGGCCGACGCAGCAACAGCGCTGCGGTGAAGGGCACCGCGGCCACGACCGCGCCGATAAGCAGGCCGAACGTGAGCGCCCAGCGCACGCTGGAGCTGCGGTCGCGAGCCAGCGGGAAGGACTTTCCCGCTGCGACTTCAGAAGAGGACGGAGGGGTTGGCTCACTCATCGCTTGCACCTTGTTCGAGAAGTTCCACGGTGAGGCGGAACGCATCGCCGAGCGCAGTCGCCTCCTGAAGCAGCAGCTCGTCGAGCGCTTGCTGCGCCTGGTTGAGATCCGTCAGCGGCACGGCACGCGCCTCGAAAGCGCGCCGAACGTCGCGAAGGATGCCCTGCGCGCGCGGCACCACCTGCTGCTGAAGCGTCGCGAGCCGCTGTTTTTGCATGACCAGGGCCTGGCGAAGCGATGTCACGCGCGCCTGCGCAGCGACCAGCGTGAGCCGCTCCTGCTCTGCAAAGCGCCGCACTCGCGCGTGCGCAGCCTGACTGCCCGCCTGTCCGCGATCGATGACCGGAATCGGCAGGCTCAGCAGCACGCTCATGGAGTGTTGCTGGTTTCCGGATGCAACAAAGGAATCGTACATATAGCCGATCCTTACCGTCGGATCCGGAGCCAGCTGCGCGCGCGCCAGCTGCCCCTCGGCCACCGACGCTGCGCGCTGCTCGGCGAGCGCCCGCAGATCGGGCCGGGAACTGGGCGGAGCCGTCACCGCCTCAGCGCGCGCGAGCCATGCTGACAGAAATCGTCTTGCACCATTGTCATCCGCGAACGATCCACAGCGCGCACCGACAAACTCTGCGCAGGACGCCTGGATGGCGAGGAGCTCACCCTGATCAGCGGCAACTTGCTGCTCAAGTCGCAGCGCCTCCATCTCAGCGCGATCTGCATCCAGCGGCGTTCCGAACCCGGTGCGCACCCGCTCGCGTGCGAGCGCGAGCGTGCCCCGCGCTTGCGCGGTCAGCCGCTGATCTGCGACCAGCCGTAAGGTCGCTGTGGACAGGTCCCCCAGCGTGCGCAGCAGCAGCAGCGCCTGCACACGCACTGCGTAGCGGCGATGCGACTCAGCAGCGCGCAGGAGCCCCTGGGCCCGCTCAATGCGCGGTGCGCGCCGAGCCAGATCGGGATGCAGGCTGAGCCCGACGGAATAGTTGGGAATGTTGACCAGCGGACGGGGCAGGTCCGGCGGGTTGGCGGCGCCCAGGGGCAGCGTGCCGACCGCGGCGTCGAGCACCGGGTTGTCGATAAGGCGGCTCTGTCGCGCGTCAGCCTGGCTGAGCTCGACGGCAAGGTGCTCCTGCTGCAAGGCCGGCGAGCTCTCTCGCACCGCCCGGATGAGCCCACCCAGATCAACGTCTGCACTGGGCACAAACTCCGCACGCTCTGGCCCTGCCCATACTGCCTCTGCGCAGAGTACGCCCGCCAAGATCATGCACGCGACCCGGGGTGGCGCCATCCCGGACCGCGCTCGGTTCGCTAATAGAGGCTGCTTCAACATCGCGCGCGGACAGTACCGCAAGTTGCATGCTTGCTGCTACGGACGGCGCCACAGCGTGAGGCAGCTGGCCCGCTGTCAGCGCGCGATCAGTCCGCCTTGCCGAGCTCAGCAATGAATCTGCGTGCGGATGGGGCTGCTGGCAGCCCGCATCCAGGCTTTCCCAAGCCATTCCCCATGCCTTGAGAAACAGCCCTCTCCCGATGGGGATTCTTTTCGCGCGTTCCGTTCAAGAAGCGCTGCGCGGGCAGCGAGCCGCGGCCGCGTGCGGGCAGCAGCAGCTTGACTGCGGCGCGCTGGCCGATCTGTTCGTGCACGGCCAGGCAGACCACGCCCATGCCGCCGC